>Ga0308164_10001309_pt1 | contig 30018 bp, 27 predicted proteins | sample PhyTR2_FD_201031 | JGI IMG/M metagenome (GOLD analysis project Ga0308164, IMG submission 201031) | Phyllosphere microbial communities from UC Gill Tract Community Farm, Albany, California, United States - DLSLT.R2 | ecosystem: Host-associated > Plants > Phyllosphere > Unclassified | place: USA... | reverse complement strand
CGGGTATCACAGGCGCAAAGCCAGTTACCCCCCGAGGTTATCCAGCAAGGTATTACCACCACAAAGCAGCAGAATAGTAATATAATGTCAATCGATCTGATCACAGACGATACCAGTAAGTATGATTACACCTTCCTGGTCAATTACGCGCAGATTAACATCATTCCCGAAATTAAACGGATTGAAGGCGTAGGTGCTGTTTCTATGCTTGGAGGTAATAAAGATTATTCTATGCGGGTTTGGCTAAAGCCTCAGCAAATGGCCAGCTATAACGTAACACCTAAAGAGATTACGGCTGTCATTCAGGATAAAAATTTAGAGGCAGCACCAGGACGACTCGGAGAAAGCAGTTCAGAAGCATTCGAATATATCATCAAATATAAAGGGAAATTAAATAAGCCTGAAGATTACGAAAATATAGTGATCAGAGCAAATGCAGATGGTTCAGTGCTTCGCCTTAGAGATGTAGCACGGATTGAATTCGGCTCCTATACCTATGGAAGCAGTACATCCATTAATGGTAAGACCGGATTTATGATTGGCATTTTCCAGTTGTCCGGTTCAAACTCCAATGAAATTCAAATAAAAATTCTGGAGGTTATGGACAAGGCAGCAAAAGATTTCCCAAAAGGAATTAAATACATCGTTCTTTACAACACGAAAGATGCACTTGATGAATCTATTACCCAGGTAAAACATACACTGATTGAAGCATTTATTCTGGTATTTATTGTTGTTTACTTATTCCTTCAGGATTTCCGCTCTACCCTGATACCAGCAATTGCAGTACCGGTGGCAATACTTGGTACCTTCTTTTTCATGAATTTATTTGGTTTCACGGTTAACTTGCTGACGCTTTTTGCACTCGTGCTGGCTATAGGAATTGTAGTTGATGATGCGATTGTCGTCGTCGAGGCGGTTCATTCAAAAATGGAACATGACCACCTTCCTGCAAAGCAAGCTACTATCAAAGCCATGCATGAAATTTCAGGCGCGATCATAGCCATTACGCTTATCATGGCAGCGGTGTTCCTGCCGGTGGGATTTTTAAAGGGATCCACTGGCGTCTTTTACCGGCAATTCGCTTTTACCATGGCCATCGCTATCGTGATTTCAGCTGTAAACGCGCTTACCCTAAGTCCTGCCTTGGCTGCATTATTTCTCAAGAATGTCCACATGGAAGAGGAAGGCTCACACCGCAAAGGCTTTGCCGGAAGATTCTTTAAGGGGTTTAATACCAGCTTTGACAAGATGACTAACCGCTATAGTAATAGTTTGCGGTTCCTTATAGGCCATAAATGGATAAGCCTGGCAGGGCTGGCCATATTGATTTTAGCTACAGGTGTGCTGATGAACCGCACCAAAACCGGTTTTATCCCTTCAGAAGATCAGGGCTTTATCGCAGTGTCTGTATCACTTCCGCCAGGCGCATCGCTTGATAGAAATGTGAAGGTCGCTAAAGAGATCGAAAAGATCCTGCTCCATGAACCCTACCTGCGGGTGCTCAGTACGACCAGTGGTTTTGATTTACTGACCTTCACCGGCAGCCCTTCTGCCAATATTACCTTCGTGCTACTTAAGCCTCGAAAAGATCGTGGACCAGTAAAGGATATTAATGAGATTGTGGGCATTATCCAAAGTAAGCTTGCAGCCATCAAAACAGCAGATTGCTTTGTATTTACTTTTCCGACTGTACCTGGGTTCAGCAATATTGATGGACTTGATTTTGTTTTGCAGGATAAAACCGGCAGTGGTCAGTTGGCAAAATTTGGTACAGTTGGTAACCAGTTTATCACTGAATTGATGAAACGGCCAGAGATCGCTCTTGCTTTTACTACCTTCCGCGCTGACTATCCGCAATTAGAGCTAGAAGTTGATGATGTTAAAGCAGATCAGCTTGGCGTAAGTACCAAGGATATACTCCAAACTATGCAGACCTACTTCGGCTCTACTCAGGCATCCGACTTTAATCGCTTCGGGCGGTATTACAGAGTAATGGTACAGGCTGATAAAGCTGACAGAACGGATCAATCAGCCATAAATGGCGTATACGTCAAGAACAATACCGGTGAAAGTGTTCCGATAAGTACCCTGGTTAAACTTAAAAGGGTTTACGGTACAGAAACGGCTTCCAGGTATAACCTGTTCAATTCGATGAAGATCAATGCCATGCCAAAACCCGGCTTTAGCACCGGTGATGCGATTAATGCCGTAAAAGAGGTCGCCGCAAGCAAACTTCCAACCGGATACAGCTATGCGTTTAGTGGTATCACTAAGGAGGAAATCGCTTCCGGCGGACAGTCTACCATTATCTTTGTCCTGTGTCTGGTGTTCGTTTACTTCCTGCTCTCGGCCCAATACGAGAGTTATATCTTGCCATTTGCGGTGATGCTTTCTATCCCCACCGGTATTTTCGGTGTTTTTGCCACCATCGGGCTTGTGGGCATCGAAAACAATATTTATGTGCAGGTAGCGCTGATCATGCTGATTGGCCTGCTCGCTAAAAACGCAATTTTGATTGTAGAGTTTGCTTTACAGCGGCGAAAGAACGGAGAAAGCATTCTTGATGCTGCAATTGACGCTGCTAAGGCAAGGATCAGACCAATTATTATGACCTCGGCAGCGTTTGTTGCCGGTTTGATTCCGATGATGTTTGCATCCGGACCATCGGCTCAGGGTAACCACTCGATCAGTATCGGCGCTGCCGGCGGCATGGCTGCAGGCGTTCTGCTTGGCCTTTTAATTATTCCGGTGTTGTTCGTGATTTTCCAGGGATTGCAGGAACGGTTCACTGGGATCCCTACGGACCTGGATCCTGATGAAGAGGCATTATATGCCCTGCCAGCACCTGAAGTACATTTAAAGCACCAGACCAATCATTAGTAAAATGAAAACAAACGCATTTATAAAACAGCCAACTACCTATTTATTGACCGGCATTCTGATTGCGGTGAGTTCCTGTAAGGTCTCCCGGGATATTCCCAAGCCATCGGATATACTTCCTGCAAGTTATCGCGGTTCCCAATCAAGCGATACGACTTCAGTTGCATCGTTACCCTTAGGAGAATTTTTGCAGGAAAGTTATCTTAAAGTGCTGATTGATACCGCGCTAATAAGAAATAATGATCTCCAGATTGCGATCCGAAACATCGATGCCGCTCAAAAGTTATTGAAGCAGGCAAGGGTCGGCCAGTTGCCCACCATTAACCTGGCAGTAACGGGCACAACCAGCCGCCCTTCAGACAATAGTCTAAATGGCCTGACGCTAAGTCAGTTTTTAGATAATAAGCATATAGAAGATTATACAGCTGCTGCTACCCTCTCCTGGGAAGCTGATATCTGGGGTAAAGTCCGGAATCAAAAATCGGATGCGCTGGCGGTTTTTCTCCAAACAACCGAAGCAAGAAAAGCCATCCAGACACAGCTTGTTTCGGATATATCGCGGGGTTATTATAATTTGCTGATGCTAGATGCTCAGGTTAGAATTGCCAGGGAAAACGTTGCCCTTAATGACAGTACGCTACGGATTATACAGTTACAGTATGATGCCGGACAGGTAACCTCTTTAGCTGTCCAGCAAGCACAGGCGCAGCAATTAGCTGCTGCGCAGTTATTACCCCGCTTTGAACAGGATATCATCGTACAGGAAAATGCCGTCAGTCTCCTAGTGGGTAAAGTACCAGGACCGGTTCAGCGTGCGGCTTCACTGGATCAGTTTTTCCCCTTGAAACACATCAGTGCAGGAATTCCTGCTGCACTGTTGAATATGCGTCCTGATGTTAAAAGTGCGGAGCTGGAAATTGACAGAGCGAATGCACAGGTTGGTTTAAATAAGGCCAATATGTACCCTGCACTGACTATTACTGCCCAGGGAGGCGTTAATTCCTTCCGTGCAAGCAACTGGTTCACGCTCCCTGCATCACTGTTCGGAAATTCCATAGGTAATCTTACTCAGCCATTGTTTCAAAAACGGCGATTAAGAACTCAATATGAACTCGCTGTAATCGAGCGGAAAAAATCGGTGATCTTGTTCCGTCAGCAGGTTCTGACCGCCGTTGGAGAAGTGTCAGATGCATTGGTTAGGATTGATAAATTAGCACAACAGCGGTCTGTCGCTGATCAGCGAACAGAGACGCTAAAACAAGCCACAACAAACGCAGGGCTCCTTTTCAGGAATGGAATGGCCAATTACCTTGAAGTGATTACCGCACAATCGAATGTATTGCAAAGTCAGCTGCAATCAGCAGAACTAAAACGCGCGCAGCTGGACGCGTCAGTTGAATTGTACAGATCAGTTGGTGGCGGCTGGAAATAATTATAAGAAGATTAACTAACAAAAATTACCATGAGTACACTTAAAGAAAAAACAATTGTGATCACAGGGGCAGCAATGGGACTTGGACTAGCGGCTGCGAAGGAAGCTGCATCACAAGGAGCTCACCTTGCACTAGTAGACCTTAACGAAGCTGCCTTGCAGGAAGCAAAAGCTGCGATTGTTGAATCGTTTCCTGAGATAGAACTGATCACTATTATTGCTGATGTTTCAGATGAAGCAGCGGTAAAAAACTATGTCGGGGAAACAATTAACGCTTTCGGCCGGATCGATGGATTTTACAACAATGCAGGGATTGAAGGTGGGCAGACAAAATTAATTGATTACGATACTGAGCTGTTTAAAAAGGTAATTGACATCAATTTGCTGGGAATACATTACGGATTACGTTATGTGATTCCGGTTATGCAGAAGCAGGGTTATGGCAGGATTGTAAACGTATCTTCTGTAGCCGGATTACTAGGTGCAGTTGACAGAACCGCTTATGTGGCCACTAAACATGCAGTGGCAGGATTAACAAAAGTTGCTGCAATTGAATATGCCAAAGATGGGGTTGTTACCAATGCCATTGCGCCCGGGTTTATTTACACACCAATGGTAGAGGAGGCTTTTCTCATCATGAACCCCGATAATCCCAAAGCCGCGGAAATAGAAGCCTCACAAAAGAACCCCGCTAAACGACTGGGCCAGCCTGAAGAGGTTGCGAAAGTGGTTGCGTTTCTTTTAAGCGAAGACTGTTCATACGTAAACGGGCAGATTATCGCAATTGACGGTGGGCAGGCAAGCGCATACGGACCCGTATAAAAACATTTAAGCTAAAGAGTAAAAATAAATTTACCACCCTCATTCACCAGGAAATATGGCCAAATCGAGGGTGGTATTATGGCATACATCTTCCTAATTTATATCACTGATGCTCCATTTCGGCTACAGGGAACAGCATTTCGGCAACATGCGGCAGGCCGCTTCATTACACCTTTGTATTAATCCTATAAAGGAAATAAAAAGTAATACTACTTAATACGCACCTCATGAAATATCAGCAATACAACAACTTCCCAGGCATTGGAAGTGAAACTTCTAATTTTGCCAGTTTAAACCAAGGCAGTCTGCTCATTCCGGATATCAGTGGATTTACAAAATTTGTACACGACACTGATATCGGCACCGGCAAATATGTAATCTCCAGATTGCTAACGGTATTACTGGACTGCAACATTCTGGGGCTGAAAGTTTCAGAGATCGAAGGCGACGCTATTCTTTTCTACAAGCTGGGCAAAAGGTTATCTTCTGAAGAAGTTCTGGCACAATTTAGCACCATGCAGCATCGATTTAGCATTGAATTATCCAAATTGTCGCGTGAGACAGGCATTGAACTTAAGCTCAGCCTGAAAATGATCGCTCATTATGGGCCCCTTGCTGAGTACCACGTAGGCAGGTTCACAAAATTATACGGGACATCGGTTATTGAAGCCCATCGGCTATTGAAGAATTCTATTGACGGCGATGAATATTTAATCATAACAGATAATCTGCTGGATAGTGAGATGTTACCGGATGATCGTATAGGTTTTGCAAACAGGGTATGCGAGACTTACAACCATTTAGAACGTATTTGTTTTACCTGGCTCCGCTTCATTCCTGAGCTTCATTCGAAATCCTTGGTTGCTGTGTAAGATGTATTTATAAACTGCTGTTATAATACCATTATGGCTACAACATACGTCATTTCGGCTAATCAGTCAGGAAAATTGAACCAGACATTTGTATAAGCGAAAACAGAAGAATTAAAACTTAACAAAATGGAAAAGAAAACAATTTTTATTACCGGAGCTTCATCTGGGTTAGGCAAAGTAGCAGCTAAACTATTTCAAACAAATGGATGGAATGTGATTGCCACCATGCGTAACCCGGCCACCGAGAAAGAATTAAGTCAGCTTGATAATGTATTTCTATATGCTTTAGACGTTACCGACGCAACTCAGGTAAGATCTACAATTGATGAAGTATTAAATCAATTTGATGTGGATGTAGTGTTCAACAACGCAGGATATGGTATGGTTGGTGGCTTTGAAGCGTATTCGGATGAGGATATCCGCCGGCAAATTGAAACCAACTTTATCGGTGTTCTCAGAGTAGCACAGCCTTTTATTACCTATTTCAGAAAGCATCAAAAGAAAGGAATCCTGCTGACTACGACATCTGCAGCGGGGATAGCGGCCAATCCATTGGCTTCTGTTTATAGTGCTACCAAATTTGCGTTGGAAGGTTGGAGCGAAGCTGTTAATTATGAAGTAAATCAATTCGGTATTCGTTTAAAAACCATTGCTCCCGGAGGAATGGCTACTGATTATGCAGGGCGATCGTTAGCATACGTTGAAAGTGAACCCTATTCACCATTATGGAACAAGATGATTGCCGGATTTGAAGATGGTAGTACTGAAGTTCACTTTTCATCACCCGAAGATGTGGCTAAAGTGGTTTTTGAAGCTGCAACTGATAACAAATCTCAATTACGCTATATAGCAGGACCGGATGCTCAGAAAATAGCAAGTGACCGCGAAAAACTCGGACAACAGGAACAATTTCAACAAATTAGCAGACTATATTTCTAATGAAAACTATTTTTATTACCGGAGCCTCATCCGGACTGGGAAAAGCAACCGCTAAATTATTTCAGGCCTCTGGCTGGCATGTAATTGCCACCATGCGCAAACCCGAAAACGAAAAAGAATTAACGGAACTTCCAAATGTAACGGTGCTGCCACTGGATGTAACAGACGCAGCACAGATCAGAAGAACGGTGGCGGAAATCCTAAGCATGCATTCAATAGATGTAGTGGTGAACAATGCAGGCTATGGTTTAATCGGACCACTCGAAGCTTTCAGCGATGAACAGATCCAAATGCAAATAGATACCAATCTATTAGGTGTAATCAATGTTACCAGAGCATTCATCCCATATTTTAGAAAAAAGAAAAACGGAGTGTTCATCAATATTACTTCTACATTTGGGCTAATAGGATACCCAACATGTTCAATTTACAATGCAACCAAGTTTGCCGTGGATGGTCTTTCTGAAGGCCTTGCTTATGAGCTTGCCCAATTTGGAGTCAAAGTAAAAGTAGTAGCGCCCGGTGGTATGCAGACTGATTTTGCTGGAAGATCCATGGAAGGAGCAATACATGAAGCCTATCAAAACCTTGTAGCCAAAGTTAGTGAAGGTTACAGTGCCGAACAGATTGCTAATTACACCAAAGCAGAAGACGTAGCTCAAATAATTTATAATGCGGCGACGGACAAAAAAGATCAGCTAAGATATGTTGCCGGTAATAATGCTATTGCTTTATACGCCGATCATCTTGAATTAACACCGGAAGGACAATTCGAAAAAATACGTACCCAGTTTCTATTTTAGGTTAACTATCCCTGCCATAATCTGATTTAAATTCTGGCAGGGTTGCTTTTGATAGATTAATTAAATTCGCATACAATGAAAAAACAGCCAGTTATATTCAATTCCTTATCCCAGTTGCATAAAGCTATGGGGCAGCCAGCTCCATCACATCCGCTGATCAGTATAATGAATTACGGAGAAGCGCATTTTGATCCCAAAGATTTTGAACAGGGAATAATCCTAAACTTTTATAAAATCTCGTTCAAAACAAGTTTTTCCGGCAAGCTCAAATATGGTCAGGGATTCTACGATTTTGAAGAAGGCGGCATGTCTTTCATAGCTCCCGGGCAGCTGTTGAAAATGCAGGATGAGGAAGCTGATTATAGCGGTATGACACTTCATATTCATCCGGATTTTCTTCGGTCCTATTCACTAAATTCGATTATCAAACAATATGGCTATTTCAGTTATTCTGCTGCCGAGGCGTTATATCTGTCAGAGAAAGAAAAAACAACAATTCTAAGCATCTATAGGTTCATCCAGGATGAACTGAACGAGCGTATTGATAAATTCAGTCAGGATGTAATCATTTCACAAATTGAGTTGCTGCTCAATTATGCCAATCGATTTTATGACCGTCAGTTCCTAACTCGAAAGGCAGTGAACAATGATCTTCTTGCAAAACTGGAACAGCATCTGGAGGTTTATTTTAATGAAGAAAAGTCGTTAATAAAAGGATTGCCTTCTGTTAATGCGGTTGCAGAAAACCTGAATATCACACCCCGTTACCTAAGCGATCTGTTGAGAAATCTAATTGGTTTGAATACACAACAGTTCATCCATGAAAAAGTGATCGAAAAAGCTAAAGAATATCTTGCAAAAGATGAATTAACTACTGCCGAAATTGCCTATCAGTTAGGTTTTGAACATCCTCAGTCATTCAATAAGCTGTTTAAAAGTAAAACGTCATTGTCTCCTTCTGACTATAAAAAAAGCTTTCTGAACTAATGAGAATGACTTATCCGACCCCATTATGTATAGAATAGCAAGTAGGCAAAGGCTCTTGCTTCTATCAACTTTTACAACAATATGGAGGATTGATGCAAATCAATCATAAAATTTTTATAAAGTTAACTTAAGTGAAAAACTGTCTGCTGACTTATCCTGAATTTTGATCTTTATTAAAAAACATAAATAATGAATACAGTTAAAAACAAGACAAGAAATGTAATCGGGCTATTCTCAATGATAGGCCTAATCTTAATGAGTGTAATCATTTTTCCATCCTGCTCCAAAGATGATGATGCAAATATGGAAGATGGAAAGGCACCGGTTGTATTGGTACACGGAGCCTGGCAGGCATCTTACGCATGGGAAGAAGTAAAAACCAATTTAACCGCTCAAGGCTATCAGGTTATAGCAGTCAATCTGAAAGGACACGGGAATGATAATACTCCTGTTAGTGAACTAAGTTTTTCTGGATACGTAGATCAGGTAAAAGCTGCCATTGATTCATTTAATGAACCAGTGATCTTAATAGGACATAGTTTAGGAGGTGCTGTTATTACACAAGCGGCTACTCAAGTGCCTGCTAAAATTGCTAAGCTGGTTTATGTGGCTGGATTTATCCCTCAAACAGGAAAAAGCGTTTTGGACTACGCAGGTCTGGATAGAGCTTCGCTTTTAGGACCGGTATTGGAGTTTAATGCAGATCAAACATTAGCCGGGGTTGCTAATCCAGACATCAACTTCCTAAAAGTGTTTATTCAGGACGGCACTGACAAACAAAAGCAATTTGTTCTGGACCGTTACAGAGCCGAACCTGTTATTCCGCTTGCTACACCGCTAAACTACACGACCGAAAACTACACTGCTGCTGGAAAAAAATACTATGTGTTTACCACAGAAGACAATGCCATCAGCTATCCTTTTCAAAAGCAAATGGCAGCAGATGCAGGTATCACAAAGACATTCACTATTAATACGGGCCACAGTCCGTTCATTTCAAAACCAACCGAACTGACATCCCTCCTTGAAATCATTGCGAAAGATTAAAATGATGAGCACAAAAAGAAAAACAACAATAGACGTTGGCGATACAATTCCAGCGTTTGTACTAGAAAATCAAGACGGTAAGCAGATTAATATTCAAGATTACCGAGGTAAGAAGTTAGTTATCTATTTTTACCCGAAAGATGAAAGCGGGGTTTGTACCAAAGAGGCCTGTGCTTTCCGGGACAGTTACAAATATTTTGAAGATAAAGGTGCGATGGTCATCGGTATTAATTCTGGTAGCGTAAATAGCCATAAGCAATTCGCCGAGCACCATAGCCTGAATTTTACGTTGTTAAGTGATCCCGATAATAAAGTATTGAAGTCCTTCGGGATCAAAAATGTATTGTTCCTTACAGGTCGGGAAACTTTCGTAGTGGACGAACAGGGAAAAGTGGCTTTCAAATACCGGGGTTTTCTAAACGGCGATGCCCACGTCGATAAAACGTTAGAGTATTTAAACCGTTGAATATGAAAATAGATATAGCAAGCTACTTGCAAGATGTTGTAACGCCATTTGCAGGACTAACGGAAGCTGATGTTTCTGTTAGTCTCCCCCTTTGGCGGAAACGGGAAATTCCCAAAGGAAATTTTTACAACAAACAAAACGTTGTATGTAAAGACCTCGGAATTGTGGTCAAAGGTATTTTCCGTGTTTATTACTATGATCCGGAAAAAGACGAAGAAAAAAACATATTCTTTTTTTCTGAAGGTCAGTTTATTGTTTCCTTTCGGAGTTTCATTTATCAATATCCCTGTAACTATTATATCGAAGCCTTGGAGGATGCAGAGATTCTATATGTTCCCTACGTCGATTTACAAAATCTCTACCGGGACCATAAAGCCTGGGAACGATTTGGGAGAATTCTTGCCGAACATTTTTTTAATCACGCTCAGGGACGAGCGGAGGATCTGTTGTTTCTCTCCCACGAACAGCGTTACCTCAATCTGCTAAAAGATCACCCGAATATTGTGCAACGGGTAGCGTCCTTTCATATCGCTTCCTTTCTGGGAATCAAGAATCCCTCGTTGAGCAGAATGAAAAAGCGGATTTTCGAAAATGACTTAAAATAAATAATTCTGAAATGTATGTTTCAGATCTTTTTGTATCTTTACAATACATTCATTCATCTGGAAAAGATAAGAATTAAGAAAACAGTAGCGGTACTAATGGGGCAATAAAAATAATTTTTTACTAAAAAAACTTTCTTATTATGCATATGATAGACATTCCAAACGAATTAAGCGGTTATTACTCCGCCAAAACACAGCCAGAAATAGTAGAAATCGGAGAACACACCTATTTATCCATTCTTGGAAGCGGAAGTCCAGGAACAAACATTTTTTACCAAAAGAAAAAAGCAATACTTGAATTCATCATTCAACTTCAAGATCAGTTTAAAGGAACGCAGAAATCATTTAAAAATGATATTGTCGAGATTTTTTATTGGTTTGACGACAAAGAAGGATTCGTAGATATTGGAAATTTTTATACTACAGTAGATTTAGACTTGCTCCATTATAGGATCGTAGTACTTATTCCGGATTTTGTTACAGAAGACGACATTAAAACAACTGCTGCAAAAAGTAATGATATTTCTTTTGCCACTGAATTTAAGCGATTCACTTATACTGCGGGAAAATCTGTTCAGCTAATGCACTTAGGGCCTCTTGCAGGGGAATTGGAGACATTGCCTATTCTGCAAGACTTCGCAACTGAAAATAGTCTGGTCAAATCAGGAATGCACCATGAAATTCACTTGATCCATTTTGAAAGAGGACAAAGTCAACAACATTTAAAAACCATTCTAAGAGACCCCGTGAAATCAATTCAATAATAAATATTTTTTTTAAACAAATTTGAAACGTACGTTTCAGTTAAAACAATGTAAAAATGAACAGTACAGAAAAAGAATTAACAGGAAAAGTAGCATTGGTTACTGGAGGAACGAAAGGAATTGGAAAAGCAATTGCAGACCAATTAGCGGTATTAGGAGCTACCGTTATTGTATCAGCAAGAAGCAAACCGACAGAAGATATAAATCATGATTTTATAGCAGCAGATGTGACAAAAAGTTCAGATAACGAAAATCTAGCCTTAAAAATCACGGAACAATATGGCGGTTTGGATATTTTGGTCAACAATGTTGGAGGAACTTCTTCTCCAGCAGGCGGTTTCGGCGTCTTGTCTGATGAGGATTGGGAGAAAGATCTGCAATTAAATTTACTAGCAGCCATCAAGCTGGACAAAGCACTTGTTCCCTCGATGATCGAGCGTAATACAGGCGTGGTTATTCATATTTCCTCTCTTAATGGCAAGTTACCGCTTTATGCTTCTAATTTCTCCTATGGAGTAACCAAGGCAGCCCTTAATAATTATAGCAAGGCACTGGCTAATGAAGTTGCATCAAAAGGTGTCCGGGTCATAACCGTTTCACCTGGAATGGTAAAAACTACAGCCATGGAAGCCTTTCTTTCCAGCTACGGCAATTCTATAGGGAAAACCCTGGACGAAGCAGCTCAATTAGTCATGGACAGCCTGGGAGGTGTGCCTATGAACAGACTTGCTCAGCCCGAAGAAATAGCACATTTGGTAGGTTTTCTTGCTTCACCCAAAGCCTCCTATATTACAGGAGCCAATTATGTCATAGATGGGGGAACTATCCCGACTACTTTTTAGGCTCTTATTTTAAAACAAATGTTACGTAAAATTAAACTTCAGGAAAACTAGTTCTGTGGCGCAATTCAAACAGATAATGTTATTTCGTCAAAACGGCAACAATATGCTCCGTTTTGACGAATGCTGCCTTAATTATTCAGATCATCTTTGTGATATAAAGAAATAAAAATAAAATGAGCTATTGTAACTATATACCCATGATGAAAGAGCCTGGTCGTAGTTTGCACCAGAACTATCATGACCAGCATTACGGTTTTCCTATTCACGATGATAATGAATTGTTTGGACGGTTGCTCATGGAAATCAATCAGGCAGGTTTGAGTTGGGAAATCATCTTAAAAAAAGAAAAAAACATCAGGCAAGCTTATGATAATTTCAATATAGAAAAAGTAGCAAGTTACACCGATAAAGACCGTGAACGTCTTTTAAGCGATCCTGGAATAATCCGTAATAAGTTGAAAGTAAATGCAGCGATAGAAAATGCAAAATTCATTTTAGCTATTCAAAAAGAATACGGGAGCTTCGAAAAATGGATGGAACACCATCATCCAAAAAGCAAAGAGGAATGGGTAAAGCTTTTCAAGAAAACGTTTCGTTTTACCGGAGGTGAAATAGTGAACGAGTTTCTGATGAGTATTGGTTACTTGCCGGGAGCACATTCACAAACGTGTCCCATATATCAAGAAGTTTTAAAAGCAAAACCTATATTTTTGAAAAAATTAGAGCATATAAACATTCAAAAATTCATCAGTGACTGGATTGTTGCCAGCAACGCTTTCGATACGGAAAAATATCTGGACTTCTATTTACCCGATGCTGTATTGGATGATCCTTCAGTGGGAAGAAAATTTAGTGGACATAAAGGCGTCAAAGAATATTTTGAAAGCTACTTTATTGGCTATAATACGCACACGATCCAAGTGAATCTAGCGATCGCCGATGAAGAAAATGCGCATTTAGAAGTAGAATTTACCGGTGATTTTCCAGAAGGAAAAATCGGTGGAACTTTTGATTTCAAAATCAGGAATGGAAAAATAGCCTTCGTTAAAGCAGATCTCATTCACTGACTATAAGAAAATAGATAATACAAAATCAGGTCTTAGGAAGAAATGCGCTGGCTTAACTGACTGACGCTGGTTTAGTATATGAACAAATTTTACCAGAAGCTTCAAAAATAAATTATTAAGTAGTCGAATAAATATTAAAATCTAAAATTTAATATAATGAACAACCACGATTTTGGCATTGTAGGCCTGGGAGTAATGGGCAGAAATCTGCTCTTAAATATAGCAGATCACGGTTTTTCCGTGGTAGGCATGGCAAGAGATCCAAAAAAGGCATCCACATTGTTAAGTGAATCAGAAGATCATATGCAGGTAAGTGCGACAACGGATCCTGCATCTTTTGTGCGACAACTAAAAAGTCCAAGGGCAATAATGCTGCTTGTGCCTGCAGGAAAACCAGTAGATGAGACCATCGAAAGCCTTCTGCCCCATTTAGAAAAGGGTGACATAATAGTTGATGGCGGCAATTCATACTTCACCGATACCGACCGGAGATTTATCGAGCTTCAAGCAAAAGGAATACATTTTTTCGGAATGGGAGTTTCTGGTGGGGAAAATGGCGCCAGATTTGGGCCCAGCATGATGCCAGGCGGTGATAAAAAGGCTTATGAGCGGTTGCGGCCGATATTTGAAGCCATTGCCGCTAAAGTAAACGGAGAGCCTTGCGTTACGTATTTAGGGAACGGGTCTGCCGGTAACTACGTGAAAATGATACATAACGGGATTGAATACGGCATCATGCAGCTGATCGCTGAAACATATGACCTGATGAGAAAGGTACTGGGGATAAAGGATTCATTAATCCAGGAGACCTTCAGTAGCTGGAATAATACAAATCTCAAGTCCTTTTTGATCGAGATCACCGGAAAGGTGCTCAACAAATTTGATGGAGATACTGATGTAAGACTGATCAATGTGATTTCAGATGTTGCACGTGCAAAAGGTACTGGTAAATGGACATCACAGAACGCAATGGATCTTCAGGTTCCCGTTCCTACAATAGATGCCGCAGTTAACATCCGTGATCTTTCAAAATACAAGGACCAGAGGCGTCAGGCTTCATCAAAACTTATCTGGGAAAGCACTGCTCATTTCACTGATGATCAAACTGAGATCCTGAATACTTTGCATGATGCGCTGTACTTTTCTATCATAAATACGTATGCCCAGGGGATGGCCCAGTTACAGGTAGCCTCTGAGCACTATGACTATGGTCTAAACCTGGAAGATATCTCCAGGATATGGCGTGGCGGCTGCATCATCCGTTCTGTTAGCCTGGAAGACTTCAGACAGGCTTACATCAGAGATCCTCGACTGCCAAATCTATTGCTTGATGACAAGATTGGGTCTGACCTGTCCGACAAACAGAAGTCGGCAAGATCCACAATTAAGCTAGCCGTCGACGCTGGTGTGGCGGTTCCGGCCTTTATGTCTGCTCTTTCTTATTTTGATGCCTATAGGAGTGCAGAGCTCCCAACCAACCTAATACAGGCACAACGAGATTACTTTGGTGCCCATCTTTATGAAAGAACCGACAGCACGGGTACCTATCATAGTATCTGGGACTGATCCCGGTTCAATCATAAGTATTTTAAAAAATGGAAAAAAGAAAAAGAACCGTACCCGCCGTCATTGTCATCTTTGGCGGAACGGGTGATCTTGCTAAAAGGAAACTGATTCCGGCGCTATACAACCTTTATCTGGATGGACGCATGCCGCAGAATTTTCAGATCATTGGACTAGGAAGGACTGATCTTGAGAATTCGGCCTATAGGGAAAAATTATTTAATGACCTTTCTGTCTTCTCCAGGAGCGGAGTTCCTTCACTGGAAGAGTGGGAAGGTTTCGCCTGCCGCTTATATTATTTCAGGTCCTCGATCGAGAGCTTTGATTCCTATAGTGGACTAGAAGAGAAGATTGAGGCGGCCGAAATAGGCTTCGGGGAAAGGTCGGACCGCATATTTTACCTTTCGGTCGCCCCACGATTTATCGCCAAGGTTACAGAAAACATCAAACTGGCGGGTCTTGCAGACGGACTTGATCACGACAGGATTATAATAGAAAAACCCTTCGGGCATACTAAGACATCTGCAGTAGAACTAAATGAGCTTCTGACAAGCTCATTCAGCGAGAAACAAATCTACAGGATTGACCATTATCTGGGGAAGGAAACCGTTCAGAACATATTATCCCTCCGATTTGCCAATGCACTGTTCGAACCTTTATGGAATGCAGAGTACATTGAGTCGGTCGATATCACCGTTGCTGAAAAAATAGGCGTTGAGGGACGGGGAAGCTATTTTGAAGCTGCTGGTGCCTTAAAGGATATGATTCAAAACCATCTGCTGCAGATACTTTCAATGGTAGCCATGGAGTCTCCCGATATTATTGAGGCAGAACATATCAGGGATAGAAAGGTAGAACTCTTAAAGGCAATCAGGCGTATTCCCGTTGAAGAGGTTCGGGAATTTGTAGTTAGAGGCCGATATGGTTCAGGAACCATAGACGGAAAAGATGTTGTGGGATATCTTGAGGAGGATGGCGTACATCAAGACTCTATAACCGAGACCTATGTTGCTCTTAATTTTTTTATCGATAACCCACGCTGGGCAGGTGTCCCCTTCTTTCTGCGTACAGGAAAAAGGCTGCTTGAAAAGTCTTCATCGGTAAAGGTGAACTTTCGCAATCAGGCAGAGGGGCCGTTCAGAGATATCTATGGAGGCGATCAGTTACCCAACAGGCTTCTGATCAATCTGCAACCAGGTACCGATATCCGCCTTCGTTTGAACGCCAAGAAGCCAGGAGTTAACACCGGGCTAAGGACAGCTGAAATGATCTTTGATTTCGGCGCAGATAATCAGTATAGCCCGGAGGCATATGAAACGCTAATATCTGATATGCTTGCCGGCGATCCCTCGCTTTTTATGCGTGCAGACCAAGTGAATGAGGCTTGGGACGTAATCATGCCCGTATTGGATGCCTGGAGCCAAGGATCAGATGATCTTTTGGTCTATACGGCCGGGATTGCCCCGGAGGAACTGATTATTCCCCATACCTACAGAACAGATATAGATGAATTAACATCAAGATGTTTGCAAATAACATAGTTTGAACCTCCAACTGTTACAGAAATCACCGCTATTTTACAATGAAAAATCAGCATTAGTGTTTATCAATGCTTTTACCGGCTCGCATGAATTTCACATACTGCATCAGGGTCCCGTAAAAATCAAAAAGATGGTGCAGCGCGTGACTTCTCAACTATCCAAATAACTTATAATTATAGACTTTTTAATATTAACATAGTGAGGTCAAAACAGCAATAAATCTGGAACAATCAATACAGAATATAAGACCACCAATAAATTTGGAGCAATCAATTCTGAATAACAATAATACTATGCCAGCAACTTTAATTTATCGAAAAACCGCCTTAGCCGTTATACTTACAGTACAACTCATGCTGGCGATGGACTTTTTAATCGTCATTGTTTCTTTGAAGAATATTCAGATTGATCTGGGCTTTACTGCAGCGGATCTTTCCTGGATCCCAAATGCTTTTGCACTTGCTTTTGGAGGCCTGCTACTTTTAGGAGGCCGGTTAGGTGACATGATCGGACAAGTCAAAGCATTTAAGATCGGATTGGCGATCTTCGTTCTTGCTTCTCTAGCAGGAGGAATAGCGCCCTCACCTTCGGTATTGATTATCGCACGTGTTTTTCAAGGGGTTGGTTCTGCTTTAGCAGCCCCTAGTGTACTTGCACTAATTACCATTTTGGCCAGAAATGAAGAAGAAAAAAATCACGGCCTGTCCCTTTTTAATGCTATATCATCCATTGGCGCATCAGTTGGACTGATCTTAGGTGGTGCTTTGACAGCATTCATATCCTGGCGATGGTCATTGCTTATTAACGTTCCTGTTGGTGCAGTTACATTTGCAGCGATAGGCTTTCTAGTACCTGAAACGAGTAAAGTAAAAGGTAAAATAGATTTTAGCGGAGCACTAACTGCTATCTTCGGATCAACGGCGCTTGTGTATGGTTTTATCAGCGCTGCCGAAAATAGCTGGTTATCATTGCTTACAATCGGGAGTTTTATCGCTGCTGTACTCTTGTTTACCTTGTTTTTTTTGATCGAATCAAAAGTGGCAGACCCCTTATTGAGGCTCAGTATCCTTTGTCCTAAACCAAGACAGGGTGGACTGATTGTTATGGCAGCAGTTGTAGGAATGCATTTTGCATCATTATTCCTTATTCTGCAGTATTTTCAACAAGTATTAGGGTTAAATCCGCTTTTGGCAGGATTTGCTTATATGCCACTGACCATCACAGTCTTTTCGGTTACCCAGTTTGTGCCACGCATGGTGATCAGATTTGGTGTTCGCAACCTAATGGTGGTAGGCTGTATTCTTGTAGCAGCAGGTGTAATTGGTTTCTCAAGGCTTAATGCGAACAGCACTTATTGGGGAGATGTTCTTTTCCCAGTGATACTACATAGCGTAGGTGTTGCCTTGGTTTTCACACCAGGTAGTATTATAGTTCTTGAAGGAGTTGAAGATCAAGACGCAGGTATCGCGTCTGGCGTTTTACAAATCAGCCAGCAGATTGGTGGTGCTATTGGCATTGCAGCTATGGTTTCTATTTATACGGCCAATTTAAAACCCCATGACTTTTCTTCCGGGCTAAGTAGTGCATTCCTGGCTGCAGCAGGCATATCAGTATTAGCAGCAATCATTACTATAATTTATGTGCCACACAAGCCTGAAACCAACAAATAATTACATCATTCATAATAGATATATATCCAATTAACAATTTAAAAATAAAAACAAATGTCAAACTCACAAAAAACAAACACAAGATTAGACGGAAAAATAGCATTAGTAACAGGCGGTACTAAAGGCATTGGAAAAGCTATTGCAGACAGACTCGCAGATGCAGGTGCCACTATTATTGTAACGGCCAGAAGTCAGCCAGCTGATGCAAATCAATCCTATCATTTTATTGCGGCAGACCTAGCAAAAGTTGGGGAAAGCGATAAACTAGCTAATGAAATCAACGAAAAATTTGGAAAAGTTGATATTTTAATAAACAACATTGGTGGTACAAGCAGCCCGGCTGGCGGGTTCGGCACATTAACACACGAACACTGGAATAATGATTTACAATTAAATCTGATGGCACCAGTTAATTTGGACAGGGCATTATTACCAAAAATGCTGGAAGCTGGAGAAGGTGTAATTATTCACATTTCTTCTATTAACAGCCAGTTACCACTTTGGGAGGCGAATATGCCATATGGTGCAGCAAAAGCTGCATTGGATAATTATAGTAAAGGCTTATCCAATGAACTTGCCAGCAAAGGCGTACGCGTATTGACCGTTTCTCCAGGACCAGTTAAAACAGGGGCAATGCAAGCCTTTTTAGGTGATTTTGCTAATGCTTTAGGCAAAACAATTGATGAAGCTACACAAGTCATGATGGATAAGATAGGTGGTATCCCAATGGGCAAAATGGCCGCACCGGAAGACATTGCTGAACTTGTTGGCTTCCTGGTTTCACCTGCTGCTGCTTATATCACAGGCGTCAACTACATAGTCGATGGCGGTACGATACCAGTGGTATAAACATATAAAAAAGGAAATAAACATGATCACAACAATAAAAAATTAGTTTTGCTATGGAACAATCAAGCTATAAAATCAGCAGCGAAAGAGAAATTGAAAATCTTATCGCACAGTACACCCACTATTTAGACGCAGCTAACTTCGCCGGGGTAGCCAGATTATTTAAGTATGGAAAAATCATATCTGATGGGTTAGTCGCAGATGGCACAGCGCATATTGAACAACACCTGACTGAAAATTTACAGGTATACCCGAATGGGACACCTCATACGGCACATTTAACTACAAACACAGTTTTGAAAATTGATGCTGATGACCAGAGTGCAACGGCATCTTCCTATATGTCGATATTCCAGCAGGATCTTGAAAGGAAATTTCCACTTCAGCCGATCATTATCGGCCAGTATGAAGACACCTTTGCCCGTGTTGATGGCATATGGTGGTTCAAAGAGCGTAATTTGGTCATGAGCCTTTTAGGCGATTATACTCACCATGCAAGACCAGACGGACAGAGTTCAAAACACCTTCAAAAATGAGCAACGTAAAAACAGCCTTAGTTATGGGGCAAATAAAAGAATCGGTTTTGCCCGCGTCAAAGCGGTGGCAAAACTTGGCTATAAAGTATGGCATGGATCCTGCAACCAAGCAAGGGGTCAAATTGCTATTGTCAGTCCGATCATCAGCTTAACAGCAAAAAGAGAAATCCTCCTTATTTGTTAAAACGCATGGCAGTGCCTCAGTATTCCACCGTTTTTTGAAAAATTTGAGACACTATTTGATATCAATGTAATATTTTTAATACTACTATGCTATTAGGTACCTTATGTCCATCTTTGGAATAGTTAAAAGGATTATGAAAACTCTAAAGCTAATTAAAATACTATTTTTAATTGCAGGTTTAATGCTTAGCATAAAACCTTTAGTAGGTTTTGGCCTTATTCATAACGCTAACACCAATGACGGTGAGGTAAACATATGGCTACTTCAAAAGCTCTTTAGTAAACGGAAACAGGATTACCTTGAAGATGATCTTGCCCAGGTTATTGCAATCCAGCAAAGACTGAGCGATGGAGGTTTTGATCTGATCAGTAAGTTTTGCTACTTACTCATAGAAAGACTTTTTGCTCCAATTAGTTCATTACACCTTTTTAGCAATAGTTTTCTCACACAACTGTCTTTAAGGGTACTTCCAGAAAGAGATATCTACCTCCCCCTCGGAAAGTTAACAATTTAAGAAAAATACATTGAATCTCTAACGTGTGCCAATTTCATTTGGCAGGCGAGGTCTATGTTGTTCTCTTCAATTTTTAACACATGATTATCCTTAAAAAGTTATCAGGTGTCATTGGATTAGTCCTGCTCACACAAGTGTTATCTGCCCAGGTGCAGGATCACACCTTGTCTGTTGCCGATTTGGTTTCCAGTGTCACTTTAAAAGCACCATCATTAATTGCAGACTCTGCCGCAGTCAGTATTCGGCAATCACTTGCAAGAGAAACCAAATATAACTGGTTACCAAGTATTAAAGTCAATTACCAGGCCGACCTTGGTACGAATAATAATGTGCCTGGAGCATATTTTGGTTTCGGAATCGTTCCATCCAATACAGGCGGAGTAAGACCGGCAAATGATCCCTCTAATGCAATCTCAAATCTTGGTGTTGCCACACTAGACTGGGAAATTTACAATTTCGGTCTGTTTAACGCGCAGAATAAGGCGGCCGCGGCTGATGTGAATGTTGAAAAGCAGCAGTTCAAATTAACAAAATATCAATTGCAAACTTCTGCTATTGAAGGGTATTTGCAACTCTTCCAATACCAGAACCTGGTAGTCATCCAACAGGAAAATATTACCAGGAACCAGCAGATCCGTTCATCCATCCAGGCATTGGCTAAAAGTGGAATTATTGCCGGAGTGGATACAAGCATTGCTGAAGCTGAATTATCCAAGTCAAGATTAACCTTACTGGAGCTGAACAATAAATATACGCAACTGCAACTACAATTGGCTGCCATCAGTGGCATTGATGCGGTTAAAATTATAGCAGACAGCACAATTTCAGCACGGTTGATTTCATTGTCACTACAGATGCCTGCACAGGAGAATAACTCCGCCCATCCGCTGATCAGTTATTATCAGTCCCGCTACGAAAACAGCTTGCAGAAAGAAAAAGTGATCCGTAAATCTAATTTACCCAAACTCATGCTTGAAGGTGCTGTGTGGGGTAGGGGATCCTCTATAAATCAGGATAGCGAATTTGGCGCATTAAATAATGGCTGGGGTTTGAGCAGGACAAATTACCTGGTGGGTTTAGGTATCAGTTTTAATATCACAGATATCAAAAGACAGCAGTTGCGGCTCAATACGCAAAGGAGCACGTCCTCCTATGAGCAGAGCCGTTTAACAGAACAGGCAGTTAACCTGGATACACAAATCAAACAGGCAGATGCTGAGCTGCAAACCGCAGTTGCACGATTGAATGAAATCCCACACCAGCTTTCCGCATCGCGGGCTGCTTACCGACAAAAGTTCTCGCTGTATAAAAACGGACTGATCAATATCATTGAGCTCAACATAGCCCTAAATCTGCTGTACCGTGCAGAAGCAGATTTTGCCATTGCTAAATACACATTGTGCCGCGCTGTATTCCAAAAAGCGATTACACGCAATCAGGTAGGTCTGGTTTTAAATTCTTTAAAATAATTTTATGTCACTGGTCACCTCCGCATTAAAAAGGCCGATAACTATAGTAGTTGTCACCTTTAGTTTACTCATATTCTCTGTACTGAGTGTATTAAAAATTCCGATAGATATATTTCCACAATTAAACCAACCCACCATCTACGTCATAGAATCCTATGGGGGGATGTCTCCGAAACAGATGGAAGGGTTTTTCTCTACCCGCTTGCAGGATCAGTTTCTCTATGTAAATGGGGTGAAAAATATTACTACCAAAAACATACAGGGTTTAACGATGCTAAAACTGAGCTTTTACGAAAGTACCAATATGGCCGAAGCCTCTGCCCAGGTGGCATTACAGGTAAACCGAGCCATGAAATTTTTTCCTCCGGGGGCGCTGCCTCCGCAGGTGGTAAGGTTCGATGCTTCTTCGCTGCCCGTAGGCCAGCTGGTCTTATCTGGTAAAAGTCGTAGCCTAAAGGAAATCTATGATATGGCAGCTACCAGGATTCGCCCGATGTTCTCGGCAGTTGCAGGACTTTCCGCGCCGCCACCATTTGGTGCAAATTCACGCACGATCACTATAAGTGTAAACCCTGATAAATTGAGAAGTTATAGCATTACACCTGATGAAGTGGTAGAGGCATTGGCCAAGTACAATGTAATGTCGCCTTCAGGGAACTTACGTCTAGGTGATAATATGTTTGTGACCACCCTTAATTCATTGGTTCAAAAAGTTGAAGAATTTGGCAATATTCCTGTCACGATGAAAGATGGCGTGCCGGTATTGGTAAAGGACGTTGCCCGGGTAGCTGATGCCGCAGATATCACGGTAGATTATGCGCTGATCAATGGAAAAAGATCAGTATATATTCCGGTGGTAAAAACGGCTGATGCTTCGACCTGGGAAGTGGTAAAACAACTGAAAAGCAAAATTCCCGAAATGCAGAGCCTTTTGCCAGATGATGTTAAGATCTCTTATGAATTTGACCAGTCTGTTTTTGTGGTGAATGCTGTAGAGAGCTTAGTTACTGAGGGAACGCTAGGCGCCATTCTTACGGGGCTAATGGTGTTACTATTTTTAAGAGACTGGCGGAGTAGCCTGATCGTTGTCATCACAATTCCAGTATCGATTCTTATTGGGGTATTGCTGCTGGGTATGTTTGGTCAGACGATCAATATTATGACCCTGAGCGGGCTGGCATTAGCTATCGGAATTCTGGTAGACCAGGCCACGGTAACGATAGAGAATGTTCACCAGCATCTGGAAATGGGTAAAAGTAAAAAGGTAGCCATTTATGATGCATGTGAGGAGATCGCTTTTCCCCTGATGCTCATCCTGCTTTGTATCCTTGCGGTGTTTGCACCCTCATTTATGATGAATGGTATTCCTAAAGCGATGTTCCTGCCTTTATCACTGTCTATTGGATTTACCATGATTGTTTCCTTTGTGATTGCCCAAACATTGGTGCCTATACTTTGCAACTGGCTGATCAAAGCAGAACAATACCAGCATTATAACCATGCAGATGTGCATGCACATGCAGGTGAAGCATTAGACCCTGCTGAAATCGACCAGGTAAACAATCACCTGCGGGAGGAAAAGGAACATCCTGAGAAAAACGACCTCTTTGAACGTGTTAAACTTAGCTATATGCGAATCATTGAGAGATTGATGGGTGTCCGAAAGATTATGGTTCCAGTTTACCTCATAGGTGTAATAGCCCTTGCCGGATTTTGTTTTGTGATCATTGGAAAGGATATGATGCCTAAGGTGAACAACGGCCAGTTCCAGCTGAGAATTAAAATGCCCGATGGGACCAGACTGGAACGCACAGAGGATGCGATGAAAAAGGTATTGCAGATCATTGATAAAACGGTAGATCATAAGGTGGCCATCAGTTCTGCCTATGTGGGGATTATTCCAAGCAGCTACGGTACCAGTAACCTCTATATCTTTAACACAGGTACCCATGAAGCAGTAGTACAGGTTAACCTGGATGCAGAATATAAGGTGAATATGGATGAACTTAAAGATGCATTACGTAAGAACATCAAATATGCTATACCCGAGTTGAGGCTTAATTTTGAGCCAATTGACATGACCGAGAAAATCATGAGTCAGGGTGCAGCAACACCAATTGAGGTGCGTGTTGCGGGCAAAGACATGGATCAGATCACAGATTACGCAAAAAAAATAGTGGGGAAACTGAGTAAAATAAGTTACCTGAGAGATGTACAGATTGCGCAGCCACTAAAAATGCCGGTGGTATCAATCAAAATTGACCGTTTTAAGGCAGCTCAGTTTGGCTTAAATTTGGAAGATATTTCCCGATCGGTAACGGCAAGTACTTCCTCAAGCAGGTTTACCCAAAAAAACCAATGGCTGGATGAAAAGTCGGCCTATACCTACCAGGTGCAGGTACAGGTCCCTGAATACGTGATGAATACGATGGATGAGCTGCGTGAGATTCCGTTGGTCAGTGGAAGGACCAGTCCGGTATTGGGTGATATAGCTCAGTTTACTACCACTTATGCGCCCGGGGAGTATGACCGTACCGGGCCTAGAAGATTTTTGACAGTAAGTGCAAATATCAACAAAATGGATTTGGGCACAGCCACCAAAGACGTAACAGACGCGGTAAATAGTCTGGGTACACCAGCAAAAGGATTGCTTGTTGATATCAAAGGTATGTCTACCTTACTAACTGAAACATTAGCAAGTTTACAGAATGGCTTGTTGTATGCTATCCTGGTGATCTTCCTCCTGCTTGCTGCCAACTATCAATCTTTTAAACTTTCTTTAACAGTATTGTCTACCGTTCCGGCAGTTATTTTAGGTTCATTGACTGCCCTGCTGCTCACGGGTGCTACATTAAATTTGCAGTCGTATATGGGAATGATCATGTCAACAGGGGTATCCGTAGCCAATGCAATTCTGATTGTAACCAATGCCGAGAAATTACGGCTGGAATATCATGATGCTAAAAAATCGGCTATTGTCAGTGCTTCTGTACGTTTAAGACCTATTCTGATGACCAGTTTGGCAATGATTGCCGGTATGATCCCCATGGCCTCTGGAATGGGCGAAGCCGGAGAACAAACCGCCCCACTGGGTGTGGCCGTAATCGGTGGATTATTTGCCTCTACTTTAGCCGCTTTATTTATTCTACCACAGGTTTTTGCTGGGATACAGCGTAAAACGACTTATGAATCACCTTCTTTAATGCCTGATCACAATGAAAACACAAAATAAATTCACAAAAAATGGTATCCAAAAATGGGTCCCTTCAATAATTCTTATTGCCTGCATCAGTGCATGTACCAGTAAAGAATCTCCTAAAGATCTCTCTGGTAAGTCTGCTGCTTTAAATAGCGGGTATGATATTGGTACCATAACACAAAAAGGTCTGGCGTCAGAAGTGCGTTTACCAGGGCAGTTAAAACCTTTTGATGAGGTAGCCATTTATCCAAAAGCCAACGGTTTTGTTAAAAAGGTATATGTAGACCGTGGCAGTGAAGTTAAAAAAGGCCAGCTCCTGATAGAACTGGAAGCACCCGAGATTGAGTCGCAATTAAAAGCTGCACAGGCGCAATATTTACAGGCGCAGGAAGTAGCACGCGCCAGTGAAGATAAATACCGGCGTTTGAAAGATGCCGCCAAAGAAGCTGGGGCTGTCTCCTCCCTGGATCTGGATAATGCACTTTCTAAAATGCGTGGCGACCAGGCTGTGGCCGACTCTCAAAAGGCAAATGTAACCTCAGTTCGCAGTATGCAAGGTTATTTAACCATTAGGGCCCCTTTTGATGGTGTAGTTATACAGAGGAATGTGTCTGCGGGAGCATTATCTGGTGCCGCTAAGGCAAGCCAGCCGCTGTTGATCCTTCAGCACTTACAAAAACTTCGTTTGGAGGTTTACATACCCGAGGCGTATGTAGAAAAGGTGAATCTAAAGAAAGCGGTGTATGTCAATTTTACGGCCATTCCAGGGTTAAACCGGAAGGCGATGATCAGCCGTTCAGCTAATTCGCTGGGTGACGGCAGATCCGAAGCTATAGAAATTGATATTAACAATTCTGACTTAGTGCTTAAACCAGGTATGTACGGAGAAGTTAAAATTCCATTGATGACAGCTGCCCAATCACTTTTAGTGCCCAATCATACTATAGTTAGGTCTACAGAAAATCAATATGTGATTAAGGTCGTGAAAAATAAGGCAGTTTTAACACCCATCAAAGAGGGCTTAGTAGGGACAGACTCAACTGAGATTGTTGGGGATATTAAACCCGGAGATCATATCATATTGCATGCTACAGATGAAATTAAAGAAGGTACGGCTATAAAATAGGAGTAACCATCAGCGTTGTAATCCCTCAATCATTATATGTATGATTGAGGGATTTTTATATTGATGTGGTAATAGTTTTGCTATTTTTAAACATGGAAAGTTCAAATAACAGGAAAAGTGCAGCAGGCGCTAATGATCATCTGGCCAATGAACGAACTTTTTTAGCCTGGATTAGAACAGGAATCGGTATCATGGGTTTTGGATTTGTGGTAGTGAAGTTCTCGCTATTTATGAAACAGGTAACCGCAGTATTGGGCAATCAAATGCATATACATCAGACAGGTGATTCGCGGGTCATCGGCATATTCATTGTCGCATTAGGTACATGTGTAGTCATTTTTTCATACCTCAGTTATATGAATACTAAAAGACAATTAGATGAGGGCAGGTATTATCATTCCACCATGTTTGTCAAAATCATAACTATTATGATTTTCTTAGTAAGTGTGCTTTTATTAATTTATTTGATGAAAACCACATGATATTTGGTTTGTTTTTTTCAAGTGTAAATACATTTAAAATTTTACCATTTTATTATTCCTCAATTTTTGACGATACGATAGCCAGTATCTCAGTATCTCACCGTTAAATGATAATGATTTACTGAATTTCTTTGATCAAGTCTGTTACTACATTCTGGTAAATAGCTGGCTCCCTAATAATGCCTTTATCTTAAATAGTAAACCCACATACATGTATTACTGCCCCTGTTTAGAATTTTACTATACATGTTTAATGAGAGCACATTTTCGTTTCCTGATGGTTTTGTACTATTAATGTTCATCTCTTTCTACTTGTGGGGAAGTAAGCTAACACTACAGCACAGGTTCGGTTTCCTGCAGTCTTTTCCATTGGTGCGGTAAAGATCCTGTATTTTTGCCGCTGGATGCTTATTGATTTTTCTCAGCACATCTACCATCCAGACCATAGGATTAATGCCTTGCAATTTGCATGGTCACATGAAAGAGTATAGCTTGGCACTTCTTTGTGCTGCATCATGGGAAACGCAGAACAAACAGTTCTTTCTTTCTAGTGCGATTCCTCTTATACTGCCCTCAGCCAGGCATCATACCTTCTGTTTTGTCCAAAAAATTTCTAACGGCCTGTTTTATATCAATTTCCGACCGTTCCGCAAGGACAATCAACCACCAGATACTTTCACCAAGTTTATGTTCCAACTCCTTTTCAGAGTTGCTTTTAGGCCATCTATTCTGCTGTGACATGATATTTCTTCCCACTAGGGCGGCATCAGTTAAAAATGCCAGCGCATCTTCTTCTACAGTCCACTCGCTACCATGGTGTTCAACCTCAAGCGAATGATATTTTTCCCTCAAGGCCAGGGAGCGGGCGATTATGGTTTCAAAAGAATCATTTTTCATATTATTATTTTTTAGTGTATAAGATCAGCCTTTACAAAAGCTATTTTACCGTTCTTAAAAGCAACGTCGAAAAAGCCACCAATGTTTCCTTCAGAAAAATTGCCTGAAAATTTGACTTCAATATGGGCTTGACTGTTATTAATTAAATCTAATCTTACCAGTTCTGTCCACGTGTTGTACCCGATGAAATAGCTGTCAAAATATTTTTTTATCTCCTTGCGCCCTTTAAATACCTCCCCGACCGAGCGGTCGTCCAGTACAGCATCTTCTAAGTAAAAACCCAGGTACCGCTCTGTATCAAATGCATTGCCCACAGCAATCCATTCGTTGATAAAAGTCTGTATATTCATCATTTCCATTGTTTTAACCTCATCGCTTTTAGTTTTTATTTGTATAATACAAAGGTATTCCTAGCCCCGAAGGGAAAGTTCGCCAAAAAGGAGAGATATGTTGCCGTTTTGACGAACCCTTAACCCAAGCCTTGGTATTGAGACCGAACCTTTGGGTATTTTACATATTTTGTAATACCCAACAACTAATCTAATGCAGCGGTTTGAGAAAACACTTAGGATTGTATTGAATGCAAATGTATATCCGGTATGTCCCCAATAATACTTTCGCCATAAGCCGAGCCCGGGGATTGGTAACCAGTTTTGTAATCATCATTCATTATGCGGTTTGCCACAGCTACTACCGAAAGGGGTGTAAGGTTATAGCCTGAAGGCGCATCGATATAAGCTTTTACTACTTTGCCATCCTTACCTGTAACTTCTGCTGATATGCCGTTTCTACCTGCTGCACGTTCCGCTTCTGTAGGACCATCGGGCAAGTTTGCCTGGGTTAAATCCGGCAGTTGCGTAGCAGGAAGTTTAAGCGAAAAATATTCTTCTATATTTGGGATCCCTGTAGATTTATAGCTCAGGATAATACCACCCAAAGGTGTAGGCATGCACTCCACATCTTCACTTCCAAAGGCAAATAATTTGGAATCCAGGTTGTCACTCTGGATAAGTTTCCCGTCTTTGCGTACCAATGATCCCAGATCGGCAATGTTTTGACTGCTTAATACGGAGCCCCTTGAAAATCCGCCGAAATGACGAAAACCGGCTTTTAAACTGATTGGCTGACTAACCTGTTTCGCTAGATGAACTATGAGTGCGTCATAGCTTACGAAGAGCCCGGCACCCGATATTAATTGAATACCTGCATCTTTGGCCTCATTATCCAGCGATTCTGCCAATTGATAGGTTTCCAGTTCTGCACTGATATCAAGATAATGCACACCCGCCAGCAAACAGGCATCTATTGCCTGTTTTGCGGTATGCTGAAAGGGGCCAGCTGCATTGATCAGAACTTTTTTATCACCAAGTGCAAGCTGCCAGGCTTCTCGGTTGTCTACTGTAAATACATGATAGCGAACATTAAGTTCTGCTGCTAAGGCCATAATTTTATCGGCTTCTCTGCCTGCGATTTCGAAATCCAGGTTCAGTTCTTTTGCCCGGGCAGCAATAATCTTTCCAGTGTAACCTGCAGCTCCGTATAGGAGCATTTTTTTTGAATTGTTCATTTTTTTACGATTATTTTAATTTTTAAGACTATAAAATTGTAGGCATTTTTACTCCATCCATGATATTGTTTTCCGGCATGGAAATGCAATAATTCTATAACGAACGTTACAGAATTAGATAAAAAAATTATCTGCTCAATTGTTCAATCAGGAACTTAGCCATCTTTTTTATCCTTTTTTCATCCTTGTGAATAATAAAGGACTCATGCCAACCTGTAAAATGATTAATAATAAAGTCGGTCAGCATTTCCTTATCCTGCGAAATAGTAATCTCTTTCTGCTCCAATGCCTTTGTTACCAAGTCCAATATCAGACTGTAGGTAAAGTCGTTATCTTTTTTCAGTATCTTCTGAACCTGCTCATCGGAAACCGCCAATTCAAACGTAGTCTTAATTGCTAAGCAACTATCGGGCTCGTTTGTGATCGCATGAGCAGAGGCATTGATGAATTTTTCTATCGCTTTAAATGGCGAATCAATAAGCTTCAGCTGCTTTCTGGCAGCTTCCATCCTGGATTCTGTGTAATACTTAATACACCTTATGAAAAGCTGATGTTTATCTCCGATCGTATTGTAGATGCTGCTGGCATTTACGCCCATAACCTCACAAAGGTCTCGCATAGAAGTACCTGTATATCCCTTTTTCCAGAACAGGTCCATTGCCCTGGAAATAGCTAACTCTTCATCAAATTCTACGTTTCTTGCCATAATCTGTTTTGCAAATTTATATTTTTCTGTAACAACCGTTACAGAAAAATATAAATTTGACACTGATTTTATATTTGAAGTCTCAGGCACCCTGCGATGCTAGTCGCTTATGTCAACGATAAAAAGTGTACTTGTGTTTACATTTTGTTTAAATGGTTTTTTCATATTGCAAATGATGAATTGTTA
>Ga0308164_10001308_pt1 | contig 30035 bp, 26 predicted proteins | sample PhyTR2_FD_201031 | JGI IMG/M metagenome (GOLD analysis project Ga0308164, IMG submission 201031) | Phyllosphere microbial communities from UC Gill Tract Community Farm, Albany, California, United States - DLSLT.R2 | ecosystem: Host-associated > Plants > Phyllosphere > Unclassified | place: USA... | reverse complement strand
ACACCTTATATATAGCGCCTACTGTTGAGGGCTTCTCCGAACAGTATCGAACCGCCGTCGATCACGCGATCGAGCAGCTGACCGCCACGGGCATCGCAGCCGACCCGGATCGACAGGCACTCTACGCGATCGTCGACAAGCTGTTGCCGGATGTCCGCGCGCGGCATCTCGAGCGCAAGATCGAGCAGCTCCTCGACGTCCTGGCCGATACCCATGATCCGATGGCTGAGTTCCATACCGCAGTCGCGGCTGACAACACCGCCATCCGCCAGCGCTTCATGCATGAGGTCGAGACGCTGACCTCGGCCGAGGTTGCGGCGCGCGCCGGGCATGAAGCCAAGAACCGCCACCAGACCGCCGCGCGCTGGAAGGGGCAAGCCCGCGTCTTCGCGGTTTCCTACCAGGGACAGGACCGCTTCCCGGCATTCCAATTTGATGCGGACGGCAAGCCGCTTCCCCTCATCAAGAAGATCCTCGAGGTTCTGCCGGCCAACCGAACGCCTTGGCAAACTGCTTTCTGGTTTGTGTCGTCCAACTCGTGGCTCGGTGGTCCCGCGCCACGGGAACTGCTCGACGATACGGCGGCCGTCTTCGAAGCCGCGGCGCATGAGAGCGACGAGATCGGCGGGTGACAGCGCTGGCGCCGACCGGCCTCGTCCCCAAACCGCCGACCGCCTTTGCGACCCACGTCACCGATCTACCCGTAGGCGCGGTTCTCTGGCGCATTCATGCGGAGAAGCTTGCCGGCGACGCGTTCAATTCGGGCTTTGGCGCCTCGCGGTTCGCGCCGATCGGCCCGGTGCGCAAGCGGGTGCCGACCGCCTATGCCGCAGATGGGTTTGAGGCCGCGGTGTACGAGACGATCTTCCATGATCTTGATCCTGCGCACTCCTTCAAGACGTATTCGCTGAGCAAGCTCGCCGACGTTCGCTGCTCGGTGCTGCGCGTCGCCAGCCCGCTGGGGCTGCGCTCCTTTCTCGCGCCTGACCTCATGAAGCTGGGCGTCGCTCGCAACCAGCTAATCGACACGCTCGCGCGCGAGTTTCCGGACACGCGGCGCTGGTCTGCGGCACTGCACCGAAAGGATGTCGCCACGCACGGGATGGTTTGGGAGTCGCGCGCCTATCCGTCGTCCCTGGCGATGATGTTCTTTGGCGATCGCATGCCGACCGGGGCGCTCAGCGTGGTCAGCACCGTTCGGATTGATGCCGACCCAAGCCTTGCCATGCGATTTAAGACACTGGCGGATCGATCGGGCATCACTTTGACAGTGTAGGGGGAGCGCTTCGAACCGGACGCCAGTTCGGCGAAGCAAGCTCATGAGCTGAATTTCTCGACTCTCTGCAGCAGGCGACGCCGCCGCTGCGGAATTTGACAGAGCCTGGTCTCCTCGCAATGCGGGCCCCAAGCTGAGTTTTATTGTTCAGATACCCAGGTCGTGAATTGAGGCGCACCGTTCGTGGAACACGGTGTTCGTTCTGCCACCCACAGTCTAATTAGCGATAACGCTGATTCCCGCTAATTACATGCTGGCTTCAATCTGGGCGGTCGCGTATCATTTCCGAGGGTTCCGGAACGGCCGCGCACGCGCCTGTTGCGGTTTGGACGAACGTAACGCGGGAGGTCGGCATGGCCGACGATGGTGGCATCGATAACGCGGCGCACGTCGATCCTTCGGATCTGGCTGGTATCGTGGCTGACGCGCTGGTCGTGGTCGACCAGGTTCAGTCGCTCGAGCCCTATCTCCCGCAGCTCGCGCCCGACGATCGCGAACGGGTTGACGACTATGTTCGCCGAGCCTCGGCCGACGCGACGTTGCGCGCCTACAAATCGGATTGGCGAATGTTCTGCGCCTGGTGCCAGGAAAGCGGTTATCGGCCGCTCCCAGCGACGCCGGCGACGGTCGCCGCGTTCCTGACGCTGCTCGCCGAGAGCGGGTTCAGTCCGCAAGAGCTCCGCCGCACGAAGCGCGGCAAGGTACTGCCGCGGAAAGCGCCTGTGCCGCTCGGCCGCGCGACGATCGGCCGACGCCTTGCCGCGATCGTCTTCGCGCACCGCGCGGCTGACGTTGAGCCCCCCACCTCTCAACCCGACGCGTCACGCCTCGAACGCGCGATGCGCGGCATCCGCAAGGATAAGCGAGGTGATCTGCCCGGGAAGAAGCGCCCAGCCGATGGCGACGTGCTCCGCGACATGGTGCGCGCGATCGTCGGCGAGGATCTGCGCAGCTTCCGCGACCGCGCGCTGCTCGCTATCGGGATGGCGGGCGCGTTTCGGCGTTCCGAGCTGGTGGCGATTACAGTCGGGCAAGTGAACGAGGACAGCCGCGGGCTGTTGGTTCGGATCGCGGCCTCAAAAACCGATCAGGAGGGCAAGGGCCACACGGTCGCGATCCCCGACGGGCGTCGGCTAGAGCCGGTCCGCCACTACCGGGCTTGGCTGAAGACTGCGGGCATTGCGAGCGGTCCGGTGTTCCGCAAGCTCACGCCGCAAGGCCGGCTCACCGATAAGCCGATGAGCGCCCAAGGCGTGGCGCTGGTGGTGAAAGCTGCTGCTGTCGCGGCGGGCTACCCGGCCGAACTCTTCTCAGGTCACTCTCTCCGCGCTGGCTTCCTTACCGAAGCCGGTCGCCAAAACGCTAATTTGTTCAAGATGAAAGAGCATAGCAGGCATTCATCGCTTGAGATGGTTGCGGAATATGTACGCGACCATGAGCGGTTTCGTGAGCATGCGGGCGAAGGCTTCTTATAAGCCGAACCAAAAGAAGCTATTCGTTCCTCTGCGGCGGCAGGAGATTCTGGCTTGGATCAGGGATATACTCGCTCGTGGCGGTGTGGACGATGACCACCGACCGGCCACTTACCCCCCGTCATGACCCTGCCGATCACTCGGAGGGCATTTAGAGCTTACGACAGGGATAGGCTTTCTTCTTGAATTCCTCATTGACGAAAATGCCCTTGGAATCTGCGTTCTGGAACTGCTCCCAGACATCCGGAATAACCTCGGAATAAACGTAGTGACCGCTTTTCTTAAAGATCACATGGCATTCCGAAGTCTCTTCGTCATAGCCGATCTGATCGACGCTTTTCGAGTCAACATAGTTCATTTCCACCACGACTTATCCTCTCACCTGCCGGCGCCAACAACTCAGCGCATCGGCATATAGGTCTACATCCGGGCGCGGTTCAACACTCCAGCGGCCGCTGACCTTTGGGTCTGCCCCGCCATTGGGCGTTCGCGTTATCCGCACTCGAACCCGTGACGGGACGAACATGGCCTCCCCGACGAACAGGCCTTCGCCGGTTCGCAAAGACGGTAGGAGATCGACGAGACCGCCGAGATCATCCGGGAACGCTGCTGCCACCCGGCCCCGGTCGCCTGGATTCGTCGTTCGAAGGGCAATCATCGTTCCACATTGGCTGAGTACAGTTGCGTCGATCTCGCTCGGCCGCTGGGTGATCACCATCAGGCCGACGCCATACTTCCGACCTTCCTTGGCGATCCGTTTCAGAATGCGATGGCAACTGGAATCCTCGCCCTCCGGAAGAAAACGATGGGCCTCATCGACCACGATCAAAAGCGGCTGCGCCTTACCCGAGACCGCAAGTGATCCGGCCCACAACAACGTGTCATAGACGATACGGACAAGTAATCCGATAACATCGCCTGCGATTTCCGACGGCAGCTCGGACACGTCAACGATGGTAAGCGGCTTCGGATGGCCGACCCAGGAGGCGACCAGGGTATCGATGTCAGTCGTAACCCTGCCCTCGAGATCCGGGGCGTATCCACCTGCCGGGTGGAATAAGAACGCATAACGCGCGTCTGTGATACGGCTCCGCGCAAATTCCAATTGCTTGCCAATGCCGCGAGGCGAGGGGTTTTTCATCGGCTCCTTGCCGCCCGGCCCATGGATTGGGTAGATGTTTGAGATTAGTTGGGTCGGATCACCGGCCGTCTCGACCTGCGTCTTAACGCGCTGGCCAGCCTCAGTCCGAAAAGTCGACCTCTCGAAGTCATCGAGTTCAAACCACAATTGATGGACGCTGAAGGGAACGGGACTGTCCGCGGTAATTGAGTTCGGCGGCGGTGGGCTTTCGAGAAACGCCGCGGCGGCGCGCTTGAGTTCTTGGACGCGATCCCGGACGATCGCTTCGTTGCCAGACGACATTCCGCCAAAAGTGATTGAGAGCAGCTCGTTAAAAGGAAGGGCCCAATAGGGAACGACGAGCGCTTGCTCTCCTTGCCCAGGCGAAATGCGAAAGATGGTACGGTCCGTGGCATCCCCTCCATATTCGCCGTGAGGATCGATAACTAAGGTACGAGCGGACGGATAGCCTGGGGACGCGAGCACCTCCAGCATCACGGACACCAGATTAGACTTCCCGGCTCCCGTCGAGCCGACCACTGCACAATGGCGGCTTACCAATCGGTCAAGATCGAGGGTTGCAGGGATCCCACTGGCCGCCGCGATGTTCCCCACTACAAGTCCACCGCTATTTGGCGAGCGACTATAGATAATTCCGAGATCGACGTTAGTGACGAAATGCACTTCGTCCCCGACAGTGGGATACTGGCCAACGCCACGCTCGAAAACTCCGCCAGTCGATTCACCGAAAAGCACGACGGTCATCCACCGATAGCCCGCCAGGCCTTCGTCTTTTGCGTCATCTCGCTCGAGCTGCATTGCGTCTCCGCCGATACCCGGGGGGACTGCGTCAGCGCCGACTTGGGAGCAGACTGAGTATAGCTGAGTGTAGCCAACAGGAATTCGGAAAAAGCCCCCGATTTGGCCGACGCGGTAGGACTCACCCTCGACCAAGACGAGTGTGGTAGGCAAATCGCGCCTCAGCCTCACCCGGACGATACCGCCGGCAACCGACGCGACTTGCCCGATGTAGGTCGGATCCGAACTTGCCATTTCAAGCCGGTCCCGTGAGCTTGCCGAGAAACTCGGCGAAACATGCGAAATCTCCGAGTTTCAGAGTTCCGGCGCCGCTCAGTTCTTTCTCGGGCTCAGGCGGATCGAGGGCAAACGCCTGTGCTAGGTGGTTGGCGCTATGTACTTCCTCAAGCTTCCATTCACCGTGCCGCCCGCCAATGAAGCCGGCGCGCGGACCGAGCACCATCAGGTTCAGATATCGTTGCGCGCGTTCCGCCAAGACCGAAGACGAATCCGGATCGGCAAATTGAAGCGCCACAACATGAGGTCGCCGCTTCGCTTCCAACGCATCAAAGATGATCGCATTGATATGGTCGTCCGAAAAGCTATACCCGCAGACGAAAAGAATTGCATCGTCTCGGTCAAGCACACGGGTGAGACGATCGAGCAGGGCTGAATAAGGCTGCTTCCGCGATTCATCATATTTATGATGCGAGGGAAGGATCATTTCACCTTCATTGTGCGGCTCCGTGCGGATAACCCGCGACCTCCCGCCCACTGTATCCAACCGCCAATTGATAGAACCATGAATTTTCCAGAGCCGGGTCCATGCTGTGCCGGGTGCATTTTCAGGTCTGGTCAAACTGTCGTGGGAGAAAAATGGCCGATTGCATCCCACGAATCCATCAAACGCCGGGACGCGTTCGGCTTCGAGAGCCGTCTCGACGAGGACGTCATAGTTCGTCGTGAAGATCTCGACCGGATGGACTCTCGGCATACGCGCGATCCATCGCACAAATTGTTCATGCGGAAGCTGTTCTGGAAAACTCGACCGGTCGGGGTTCACCTGCGCGGCGATCGTTGCCTGAATAGTCTTTTCTACCACAAGAAGATCGGCAGAGACCAAGCCAGAGAGCGTATCTCCGACTCCGATCGCATGGACCTTGCGACGGACGCACGACAAGATGTCCTCAATATTGACAGGCCGCTTTCCGGTACTGAGCTCCTTCTCAATCGCATCATAAGCAGCGGCGAACCGGGTGCCCTCGTTCACTGGATCAAGTTTCTTGATTTCTCTCGCGCAAATCGCTGTGAGCTCTGCCACGTTCGGGATCAGTGATCGGGTTTTGGGAGGCTCGTCGTCGGCGGCGGCAGGATCGGGCGGAACCGCAACCCGAACAGCGCAGGACGTCCCCGCGCCCAACAGAAAGGAGACATTAGCCTCTGGCTGAGTGAGATGGTTGCGGAGCGATTCCAGGAGTTTGCGAGGATCGTGCGTTGTCATTTCACTGCTCCAAAAGCCGCAACTTCGTGCTCGACCGCCGGCCCGGGGGGGGTTAACGTCAAGCGATTGGCGTTCACATGTCGGAATGCGCGTTCACGGCAGGTCAGCAAGATCACCTGCATCCGTTCGGCCGCCTCGCTTAAAATTTCGACCATCAAATCGAGCCGAGCATCGTCAGCATATACCAGCGGATCATCGAGGATGAGCGACACCGGCCGTCCCTGCTCCAGGAGCATGTCGGCAAACGCAATCCGGGTCAGTACCGCCAGCTGCTCTTGGGTACCGCGCGACAGATCCCCGCACCCTTCGCTGATCCCGCCCCGCACCACCGCATCGAGCATCAGATCCTCAGAAAAGGATAGATCACAGCCAGGGAGCAGGCGCTCAATGTGCCGCTTTGCCCGCTTGGCAACGGGGCCGACGAACTTGGCCGACGTCTCGTCACGTGCCTCGTCTAGCGTTTCGCGCAGAAGCTTCAGGGTTTCGGCCTCTTCGGTGACGCGTTGCACGGCCGCGCGCGCAGCTTCAGCTTCCTCTCGGGCGCTTGCCTCGCGGTCGGCTAGACCCTTCCCGCCTTCGCTCTCGATCGTCCCTTCCAACCGAGCAATTTCCATCTCAAGCTTTGTCCGCGCTTCCCCCGCCGCCCTGCTCCGCGCATCGACCGTCTCGATCTTCCGCGCAATCGTCGCGGCGTCGTGCGCTGTTGCGTCGCGGATCGCATCTTCCAGCTTCACTGCCGCTTCGGCGGTTTGCTCGCGAGCACGAGCGAGATCCTCTGGCAGGCTCAGGAATTCCGGTCGGCTCTCGATCGCAGCGATCTGACCCGTAGCGTTTACGAGATCGCTCGCGGCACCCGCCTCAGCGGCGGCAAGCGGTGCATCCTCCTCCTCGGCACGCCGGAGAGCGGCGAGCGCGCTATCCTGCGCGCCTTCGGCCCGTGCAAGCACGGTGTCGGCCGCCTCCAGAGCATTCGTGAGGGCTGCGATATCGGGAAGTTCGCCTTCACCCGCCGCGGCTTCATCCGCGAGCTCGACGATGAAGAGCTTGAGCGCACTGGCGCCAGCAGCGAGCCCGATATTTTCATCGGCTGGCGTCGTCGCTTCGATCCGCGCCGCTATGGTGCGCAGTTCGCTCGCAGCATCCCGCGCAGCGTCGTTGCGTGCGCGCGCAGCCGCGAGGTCAGCAACATCGAGATCCGCCAGCGCAGACTGCTGCTTCTTCAAAGCCGACGACAAAGCCTCATCAGTGCTCGTCGCGCTAGCGGGCGGTGTGATGATCAGCTCAGCGCCACCAAGCCGAATTTGGGCCCTGCTGGTCAGAGTCCGCTCACCGGGACCCGCGGGTTCGCCGTCAATCAGAATGCCAGCAGTGTCGCCGGTCAGCGCGATGCGCGTCGCGCCCGCGCTCTGCGATGCACGAGACTCGGCAATCGCTCGCTCATTCGTCTCGAGCAGTTCGATCGTCTTTGCCGGGATCAATGTCGCCGCGAGGGTCTTGGCCTCGCCCTGAAGCCGTTCAAGCTCGACCAGCTCAGCATGGCGTTTGCGCGCTGCCGTAACCCCGGTCTTACGACGTGCCGCGCGCACGCGATCCTCGCCCGCGCCGAGAGCGGCGCGCGCATCCTGACGCGCCGTCCGGGCATTTTCGAGGGCCGCACGCGCATCAACGAGGCGCTGCTTGGCTGTAGCCAGACCCTCGCCGAGGTCCGTTCGACTGGCACGCGCCTTCTCCAGCGCGAGTCTCGCTTTGTCACAAGCTTCCGTCGCCGCGCGATGGCGCTCCGAAAGGTCTTCGAGCCCCTTCCCCTTCGCGCTGACAGCTTCATGCTCCGCACGACGGGTCGCCAGGATCTGCGCGGCGGCGCGCGCAACCTCCAACGACGCAACCAGATCCTTCCGCGTCTGGACATCGGTGTCGTCGGCGATCTCGCGCTGAACGACCTTCAGCCTGGCACGCGCGGCTTCGAGTTCAGCGAACGTCTTCTCCAACCCCGCGACCCTGTCAGCGGCATCTCGCGCGGCGGTCTCGGCGCTTTCGACCCGCTCCCGCACCTCATTTTGACGCTCGCGCTTCTGACCCGTCGGCGACCAGTATCGGGCAAACTGCTCGTCGACCCGGGTGCGGACTCGCTTGTACGCGGGGCCGCCCATGATCGAGCCAACTTCGGCTTCCAAGGTGGACCTGACCGTATCGCGCACGATTTGCCCGGGTGCGGTGACCGCAAGAGCGTCCGTTTGCGCCACCCAGAGCAGACCCAAGGCGCCATAGGTCTCGGCATCGCCTTTTTGACTGGTATCTCGGACGGACCCGAAAAGCGCATGGAGCCGGGCTTCGGCTTCTTCGCCTTGGGCCTTTCCCTGTGGTCCCGTGACCTCGATCGTGGCGCCGCGCAGGAACCGCTTGGTGACAGTCCACGGCGCACCATCGGCCTCGAACGACACCTGAATCTCCGGCCCGACTGCCTCGCCATAGGGCGCGAAGGATTGGGCGAGCTGGTTCTTTGTCCCATGGCGCACGAAAAAGGCCGCCCGAAGCGCCTCGAGCAATGTCGACTTGCCGGTTTCGTTGGGTTCGATGATGATGTTGAGACTGTCGGTGAGCCCCTCGATCGCCATCGGCTCGCGAAACTTGCGGAAGCCGTCGACGGCAATCCGGCGAAGCCGCAGGCTCATGCCTTCTCCTCCCGGCTATACTCGACGAACAGGCGCTCGAGCGCGCGTTTGGCGATCGATGCCTCTAGTCCACCGGCTTCGATCCGGGCGGAGAGTTTTGCGGCCGCTACGCCGAGCATGCCTTCGCCCACAAGTTGCGCGAGATCATCTTCGCTAGGGCGACCGACAAGGTCGCTGGCGCGAACATCGAGATAGCGGACGCGGTGGCCGACATCATTTTCAAGCCTTCCGAGCATCGCCACGCGATCTGTGAGAGTGGTGATTCCGGCGAGCGATAGTTCGAGCAGCGTCGCCGGCGGGTCGATTGACCCCAACAGCTGGTCACATTCGGCGTCGAACGCAGCCTGATCGTTCACGGTCCAGCTGCGCCTGATCCACTGAAAACGGCCGGTGCGGATCGGCGTGACGGTCGGCTCACGGCCCTCGTCGATATCCACCAGCAGGATTTGACCCGGCTCGTCGCGCTGGAAGCGATCGGTCTCAGGCGTGCCGGAATACCAGGTGCGCGCATCGACCTTCAGCATGCCATGCCAGTCGCCGAGCGCGAGATAATCGAGGTTGGATCGATGAGCACGGTCGGGAGCGATCTGATTCTTGGTCTCGCCCTGCGTCCCAAAATCACGGACTGAGCCGTGAGCCACGCCGAGCCGCAGCCGTGCCCCGGGCGTCGCCATGCCGTCGAACAGGTCAGTTGGATCATCGAGATTGTGCCGATGCGCGAGCGGCGCGGGCAATAGCCAGACGCCTGGCTCGATCTCCCGGGGCTGCGGTCCGGAGAGGACGGTGATGGTGGCGCCCACGCGCTGGCGCACACGATCCCATAGCCCGCCATTTCGAGCGAAGTCATGGTTTCCGGGAAGCAGCCACCATCGGCATGGATGGCGCTCCATCCTCGATATCGCCTGCACGATCGTGCGATCCTCGGGGCCTTCGGTGTCGAAGACGTCGCCTGCGACAAGGACATGGTCAACACCATGGGAGGTCGCTGCGCTACCGATCGCGTCGATCGCATCGAAGCGCGCTTCGGTGAGGGCTGCGCGCACCTCCGGCTCGAAGCGCCCATATGGCTTGCCGAGTTGCCAGTCCGCGGTGTGAATAAATTTCATTATGCTTTTGTAGCTTCGAATGCGCGCGCGCGATTGAGAGCAAACAAGCGCGCAAGTATCTCGTCATCGCCTAGAGCGCCCTCGCGCCACGCGTCCCCCCACCCGTAGGCATCGGCCACAGCCGCGTCCAGCGCAGCGTGGGCGTTCACCAGCCACTGCGGGCGTATGTTGTACAGGTTGGTCAGCGTGCGTTTTTTTAGTTCCTTTACGGCAACCTCATCCCTGAGAAGGATCCGATCGGGGAACCCGCTTACCACCTCGGCCACGCGCTCGATCAGGTCAGCGGGGTTCAGCCAGTTTGCGCGCAGCTCGTTCAGCCGCGCGGCAGCCGCGCCGATCGCCTGCGCGTGAGGATCGTCGGCATAGGCCGCTGCCGGGATGTTCGGGGTTAGGCCTTCTGGGAACGGGAAGGTCTCAAATCCAAGTGATGGCGTGTATTGCGGATCATTTCCCACACCATGCCACCCCCCCAGGGCGAGCGACCAAAGCTCATGGAATTTCGAGTGGAGCACGCCGAACGCAGTGTCGTCGTCGCGGCATACAATGACGACACGACTGTCGGGGACGACGCTCGGAGGCGCCCACACAAATAGCCGATGTTTGGCAACACGCGGTGTAAAGATCGCGCGGCTCAGCCCCGCCACTGCTTTCTTGATCCCCGGCACGGTCTCGCCGTGCTGCCACCAGAACAGACGTCGCCGGTCTCTGCGATTGGTCTCCCGAAAGGGCTTCACTACCTCATGGACATGCTCAAACGGCATTTCGTACATCGCCGAGTCGGCTTCGGATGTGGTGCCAAAGTCGATGATCCAGCGATCAGATGGCCTCTGCGTAATGTCCTGTCCGTTGAGAAGCGGACGTACGACGTCACGATTGTGCCGGCCATTGGGATTCATTGGTAATAGGAGCCATCGGCGGGCAAGATCGCCTTCGACGTCGAATGCACCCACCTTGACCGGGCCCTGGAAGGCAACGCTGCGATTTTCTTGCAGCCTGCTGGCAGATGTGAGGTCGACGCCGCCCCGTTCGGCGGACAGGTCGGCGAAGATGCTTTCGACGGAGGAGCCATCGAGTAACGATGGGCCGTCAGATTTGTGACCGAAGCTCACTAGCGACACCCGAACGGCGGCACCGTCGACCGTCCATTGCTCGTCGCTCCAAGCCTCAAAGATTCGGCCGTGCACAACGATAGGAATGAGTACCTCGCGGTTTTTGCCGCTGCGAATGCTGTTTGTCGATACCAGCCCGACACGCGAAACCTGTCCGCCCTCTATCATCGCCCAGGCCTTGGCGAACCAGTAGCAGACTAGATCGACGCCACCCGGCACATTAGGCCAAGCCTTGCGTAGCGCTCGCGTATACTCCTCGCCCAGCTCGCCGATCATCTTCTTGTTTCCAAGGAATGGCGGGTTTCCAACCACTGCATCTGCCGCCGGCCATTCGGCTGGCAAACCCTCGGCGTTCAGAACTGCATCCCGGCACTCGATCGTGTCCAGCGGCCGTAGAATCGGGTTTCTAGCCGCGTCGAACCCGTTGCGGCGCATCCACTGAATTTCGCCGATCCAAACCGAAACTCGGGCCAGTTCGGCTGCGTAGGGGTTCAGCTCGATTCCCAGCACGCATTCCGGACCGACGCGTGGGAAGCCACGCGGCAGACCTAGTGCCTCGGCGTCGAGATTGGCGCGATGTTCGATGTCTTTGAGCGACCTGAGCGCGACGTACAAAAAGTTGCCCGATCCGCAGGCCGGATCCAGTACGCGAAAGCCTGCAAGGCGCTCGATGAAATCGTTGTGGATCGCCGCGGCATCGGTCAGCGCGCGCGTACGCTTTCCCAAATCGGCGCCTCGAAGCAGCTTCTCCTTCGTCTGCCGCGGGGCGCTTTCTACAAGAGCCGTTAAGCGGGCCAGCGTGCGGGCCCATTCCGCTTCAAGTGGTTGGATGATCACGGGGCCGACGATCATCATGATCTTGTCGCGGTCTGTATAGTGCGCGCCGAGCTGACTGCGCTTCGCAGGGTCGAGTCCGCGCTCGAAAAGCGTACCCAGAATTGAAGGATCGATTTGGGACCAGTCGCGGCGCGCAGCGCTCAACAACTGCTCGATGTCGTCGCTGTCCACCGGCAATGCGCTATCGTCGACAAATAGTCCGCCATTGAACCATTCGATCGCGGTGAAGCCCACGGTGCCGCCGCGTTGCGCCATGGCTCCGAACAGCATCGATGCGTTGGCAGTGAACTTGGTCGGATCGCCGCGGCTCACCTCGAGCATCTTCGTGAATAAATGGTCGGGCAAGAGCCCCACATCCTCAGCGAACATGCAGAACACGAGCTGGTTGACGAAATGCGCAACCTTCTGCGCATCATGCCCCCGGTCGCGAAGGCGCTGCGCGATCCTAGCAAAATCGCGAGCCGTCTCCTCGGTGAGCTCCTGGCGAGACTTTTGCGGCTTGAATTGCTCGGGGTCGACGAACGCCGCTTTCAACCGATCGCGGACGGCACCATCGGTCAGATCCTCTAGTGCGAACTCGTGGGTCTCCTGGACGCTGTTGGTCCAGTTGGTCCGGATAACTATCCGACTCATGTCAGAAACGATTAGCAGCGGCGGATTTTCAAGTGCGACTGAATATTGCAGCAGCTGAGCGTTGGCCTTGTCGAGATTGGCGTGTCTGCCCTTATACTCCCATCCGAAACACTCGCGCCGCCACACGTCTGCCCAGCCATTGCCGCCACTCGTCTTGTTCGCCCCCTTCTCGAACGTGAACCAAGTCCCGGCGGGATCCGCAGACACTGGATCGAGCACGCCGAGAAGCGCACAAAGATCGTTGAAATGGCTTTGCGATGCCGAGCGCTCCTTCAGCTCAACGTTTCGCCACTTTTTGAGAAATTCGTAGGGTGTCATGCGGCCCTTAAAATTGATGTGAAGGGCTGCAACCTGCTACCCCTTCCTCTTCTGTAACCCATCGGTTCAGCTGGACAATGATTAGGCCTGCCGATGCCGATCGTTCGGATCACAGCGAAACAGGCGGCTTGGGTCGGCGGACCCGTTGGGGCATCCGTTCCACGTCGAGCAACAGACCCTGCTCGTCCTTCTTCGCATCGAGGAACTCCCCGAGGCTTTCGCCGAATCCGAGAACGAAGAAGGTCATAGCGTACGTGCCCAGCGCGACGGTCGGATCACCTTTCTCTAATTTGAGATACGTACTCTTAGCGACCCCGATCCGTTCGGCCATCATGACCACAGTGAGTGTGCGCTTCTTTCGCGCCAGTGCGATATCGGCGCCGAGCTTCGCCAGGCTGCGCCTCACGCGCGGCGGAAGGGTATCAGGGACGGTCGATCGCATTTAAGGTCTCATATACGCGCCCATGTCGGCGATAGGGTGCGTTATATACGTCTTTATTCGAATAGCCGATGCTATGGTTTTTTTAAACACGACACCAAGAGTTCCACAGCGCAAGTCGCAACACCCTCCCACTGTTACTGATCCAATGTTTCCTCATACCGACCTGCGCGGCGTAGCTGCCGAACGATGCCATTGAAGGCGGCTGTCACGCCCTGCGCCCGCCCAATCTCGTTTTCCTGGCGCGCAGCATCCCAATAAAGCTCGAGCGGCCAACGCTCTGGGCAGTGCGGGAGAAGGCAGCGAAGCGCCAAACGAACCTCCACGCCGTCCACGCGCGCGTCCGAGCAGCGGGTGACGCCACTCCGTAGGATATGGACCGAAAGCGCGATCACGACGCGCTGGTGGCGACCGATCTTTGCCATCGCTCAATGAAAATCGTGTGATTTGAAACGTATCGCGTCTTCGGGATCCATGCCCTCGGCATGAGGCGGCCAATAGGAGTTACGCGGTTCGGGCTTCCATCCCGCGTCACCTCGGTCGGGTGAACCAGGATGTTTGGCGCCGTCGCCGCGGCCGGTGCGATGCGGGAACGACAGCTCGCCGACACGGTGCAGCAGGTCGCCATGGTCGATGATCCGGTCGCAAATGACATGTATCACCTCGCCTTCCTTCTGCACCCTGCCCTTCATGCCGATCATCGACGCCGACATGACGGTGCGCCTCTGGCGCTCGAACCGGTCAGGCCAGAGGATGCCGTTGGCAATGCCTGTCTCGTCTTCGATCGTGATGAAAAGGACGCCCTTGGCCGAACCGGGCTTCTGACGAACCAGGATGATGCCAGCGACCTCGACATGCCGACCATCGCGTATGGTGGCGAGATCCGCGCACCTGGTTACGCCACGCCGTGTCAGATCATCGCGAACAAAGGTTAGCGGATGCGCGCGCAGCGACAGCTGCAGCGCCCGGTAATCCTCGATCACCTCACGGCCATCGGTCAGCGGGCGCAGCGCAACGACAGGCTCGATCCCTTCGGCGCTGATCGTCTCGGCCGCGCGGTCCGCGGCCGCAAACAGCGGCAGCGGCGCCTCGCCGAGGCCCCTCACCTTCCACAGGCCCTGCCGCCGGTCGGCGCCGAAGGCGTGAAACGCATCGGCATCCGCCAGCTTCTCGATCGCCGCGCGTTGGACGCCCGATCGACGCCACACGTCCTCGACGGAATCGAACAATGTCGTGCTGCGCGCTCCTACGATCGCAGCCCCATCGGCGTTCGAAAGCCCGCGCACTTGGCGCAGGCCGAGCCGCACCGCAAGGTAGCGGCCGCCTGTCGGCTCCAACGTGCAGTCCCAGCGGCTCGCGTTGATGCACGGGGGCCGGACCTGGACATCGTGCGCCTGAGCGTCGCGTACGATCTGTGCGGGGGCGTAGAACCCCATCGGCTGCGCGTTCATGAGCGAAGCACAGAAAACGTCGGGATGGTGATGCTTCATCCAGCTCGATGCGTAGGAGATCTTGGCGAAGCTGGCGGCGTGGCTCTCGGGGAAGCCGTAGGAGCCGAAACCTTCGAGCTGGCGGAAGGTGCGCTCGGCAAAGTCGCGCGGGTAGCCTCGGGCGACCATGCCTTCGACGAGCTTTTCCGAGAAATGCGAGACGCCGCCCGTTACCTTGAACGTAGCCATGGCGCGGCGCAGCTGGTCCGCTTCGGCCGGCGTGAAGCCGGCGCCGACGATCGCGACCTTCATCGCCTGCTCCTGGAACAGCGGCACGCCGAGTGTCTTCTCCAGCACCGCGCGCAGCTCCGGCCGGGGGTATTCGGGCCTTTCCAGCCCTTCGCGCCGGCGGAGATAGGGATGGACCATGTCGCCCTGGATCGGGCCCGGCCGCACGATCGCGACCTGAATGACGAGATCGTAGAAGCGTCGAGGCTTCATGCGCGGCAGCATCGACATCTGCGCGCGGCTCTCGATCTGGAAGGTGCCGAGCGTGTCGGCCTTCTGGATCATCGCGTAGACGTCCGGATCGTCGTCCTGCAGATCGGCAAGACCGACCCGAACGCCCTTCGTCTCCTCCAGCATGTTGAAGGCGCGGTTCATGCAGCCAAGCATGCCAAGGCCCAGCACGTCGACCTTCATGAACTTCAGGGAGTCGATATCGTCCTTGTCCCACTCGATGATCTGCCGGTCGACCATTGCGGCTGGCTCGATCGGCACGAGGTCGTCGAGCCGGTCGAGCGTGAGCACGAACCCGCCAGGGTGCTGGCTCATGTGGCGGGGCACGCCGATCAGCTTGCGGGCAAGCTCGAGCGTCAGGCGCAGCCGGCGATCGCCCATGTCGAGATTCAGCTCGTTGACCTGCTTCTCACCGACCCCTTCGGCCGACCAGCCCCAGACGAGCCCCGCGAGCGATGATGTCAGGTCTTCGGGCAGGCCCAGCACCTTGCCGACGTCGCGGACAGCGCCGCGCGCGCGGTAGCGCTGAACCACGGCGGTCAGCGCGGCGTGGTTGCGGCCGTAGGTCTCGTAGATCCACTGGATGATCTCTTCGCGGCGCTCATGCTCGAAATCGACGTCGATATCGGGCGGCTCACGGCGCTCGCCTGAAACGAACCGCTCGAACAGGAGTTCGTGCTTGATTGGATCGATCGAGGTGATCGCCAGCACGAAACACACGCAGGAGTTGGCGGCTGAGCCGCGCCCCTGGCACAAGATGCCGCGGCGCCTCGCTTCTCGCACGATCGCATAGACCGTCAGGAAATAGGGCGCGTAAGCGAGTTCGGCGATAAGCTTCAGCTCGTGCGTGATCTGATCGGTGTACGCTTGCGGGACGGCGCCATCGAACATCCGGTCGACAGCCTCCAGTGCCAAGCGCTCGAGCGCTTCCTGTGCGCTGAGGCCCTCCAAAAGCCGCTCGTGCGGATACTGATACGCGAGTTCGCCCAGATCGAAGGTGCACGCGCGCGCGATGTCGACGCTGGCACGCAGCGCGTCCGGATACGCCTTGAACCGCCGGACCATCTCGGCGGGAGACTTGAGCGCGCGGTCAGCGTTCACCTCACGGCGGTAGCCGAGCTCGTCGACGGTGCATTTCTCTCGGACTGCAGTGACCACGTCCTGCAGCAACCGCGCCTCGGGCGCATGATAGAGGATATCGCCAGTGACCACCGTGCGCACGCCGGCCGCAGCGGCTTGGCGCGCGAGCGCGTCGATGCGGACCGCGTCATTTGGCCGACGGCGCTGGTACAGCGCCATATAGCTGCGTTTGCCATACACGGCCTTCAACCCGGCGAGCGCAACCGCGTTATGGTCGCTCGCTTCCTCGGCGAGCAGGATGGCGACCATCCCTTCGGACCAGGGCTCGAGATCGTGCCAGTGCAGCTCGCACTTCCCCTTCCCCGCTCGCTTCTTGCCGACCGTCAGCAGCCGGGTCAGCCGGGACCAGGCCGGTCGATCGGTCGGGTAGAGCAACAGCCGGCGGCCGCAGGCCAGATCGACGCGGGCACCGGCGATCATCCGCACGCCAGTCGCCTTCTGCGCTTCCCAACCCCGCACCACGCCTGCGACGGAGCCGATGTCCGAAATACCCAAGGCTTCCAGGCCGAGCAGATTTGCAGCGGCGAACAGCTCGTCCGGGCTCGACGCGCCGCGCAGGAGCGAGAAGTGCGTGAGGACCTGCAGCTCGACATAGTCGGTCATGCGAACACGCCGTGCATCCACCAGCTGAGATCGCCGGTTTCGCTCTGAAAGCCGTCGCCACGCCGGAACACCCAGTAGCGTCCGCCCTTCTCATCCTCGACGCGGTAATAGTCGCGCACGGCCCAGGTCTCCGCGTCGCGGCGCCACCACTCGCCGTGAATGCGCTCGGGGCCGTCACCAGCGACGATCATGTAGGTTGTACCCCGCCACTCGAAGCGCCGCGGCGGTTGGTCGGGCATCAGCGCGATCACACGCGACAGCGGTTCGGGGCGCGCAAACAGACGGATCGGCCGGATCCAGGCTGGCCAGCTGCCCGGCGCCTCGACAGGGTCGGAGCGCGTTACCGCGCGCTCGGGCACATGGCTCTCGACCGGTGCCAGACGGAAGACCGCGCGTGGGCCGATCCTGCCGGCAACGACGTCCACCAACCGCGCCGGGTCGCGCACCAGAGTTTCGCCCGCGAGCACCGCGCCGAGATCGACGGCGTCGAGCGGCTCGGTGTGCGGTGCAACCAACGTGAAGTGCTCAAGTCCGAGGCCGGGTTCGATCCGCTCGATGCGAAGCTTCAGCAGCCGATGGAGGTGCGACACCTCACGTGTCGGTCGCGACGTCCCGACCGCCACGACCTGCTCGCCGCCATCGACGCGCAGCCCGGTCAACCGCAACGCGCGCGCGCCAAGCCCGCGCGCCTGCAGCAGCTCGGCGAGATCGCCGAGCAAGTCTCCCATGACGCGCTCGATCGCTTCTGCTGTGCAGATGGGCTCCAGCAGACGCCGTTCGGCGACCGGCGCCTCGGCATCCTCGCGCGGCGTGATCGGCTCTGCGACGCCACCCAGCGCCTGATCGAGCCGTTTGATCGTCGGCAGTCCAAGGCGCCGGGCCAACGGGCCTCGAGCGACGGGCAGGAGGTCGGCAACCGTCTCGAAACCGAATTTCCGTCCGGCGTTCAGCGCCGTGTCGGACAAGCGAAGCGAGGCGATCGGCAGCGGCTCCAACGCTTCGACGATGCGGCCCGGCGGTACGATCGTGACGTCCGCGCGACCGAAACGGGCAAGGGCGTGTGCAGCACCGGGGGTGTCTGCGACGGCGACGCGGGCCGTAAAGCCCGCGCGCGCGCAAAACGCGCGCAGTCGACGGCAGAAACGCTCTTCGCCACCATGCAGGTGGGCACACCCTGTGAGATCGAGCCACAGCCCATCACTTGGCGTGACGGCTGCGATCGGTGTCCAGCGACGCACGGCACGCAGCGCCAGCGTGTCGAGCAGAGCGGCGTCGGCGTCCGGCTCGGAAGGCCGGAAATCAAGATCCGACACCAGCGCGCGCGCGTGTGTTGCGGCCATACCGACGGTGATGCCAAGGCTCGTGGCTGAAGAGCAGGTGGCCACGACTTCCTCGCGGCGACCGACCTTGCCGACCAAGGCAAGCGGCTCCGCGTGAAAGGCAGCAACCGTCGCTTGCACCAACGCGGTGTGCTCCGCTGGTACGGGGCCACGATACGGGTGCGTCGCGGCTTCGGAACGGCGGCCGAGCTCGCGCATCGGCGGACGCGCGTGCGCGGGAAGCGCCGCGATCTGGCTTTCGGCATCCCCGCCTGCCGGCGCCTCGGTCCGCGCCCAGCGCGCGCCCGGACGCCATCCACCTCCGCGCGGAACCGAACAGGCGCCAGGATTGTCGTCGACGGGAAGCTGGAGCGCTGCGGGGCTAGGCCGCGGCATAGCGTACCGGTCCAACCGTCTCAGCCGCTCGATGGCCAAGTGCGGCAGGAACAGCGAGACGACCCGTCTCATCGCATCCCTCCACGATCATAGAAAATGAAGCGCCACTGCGCTGTCGGGCAAGCTCGACCAACCAGCGCGGCCGCCCGACACCCGCGACTGCGAGCCGGGCCGACGGAGCACTGCCAATCCTCCAGCGGGTCCAGGCAGCCGATGGTTCGGCAAGCGGATCCTGCTCGCGACCCCGCCTCCGCCGCAGAACCAGGACCGGGATATCCGCATCGGCCGCCACGAGTTGAAGTCGCCGGCTCGCCACCATCGACATCCTGCCGACTTCGGCGACCACTGCGGAGGGCGTACCATCGCGCACCGCGTCCTCGACCACGGCCAGCAGCGCGTCATCGTCCCGTGGCTGCGCGTGGATCACGTTGGCGGAGGCAAGACCTGCCTGCGCCAGCCCCGGCGCATACAGATCGTTGCGGTAACTCGCCCACAGCACTGGTCCGCCGACGCGAAGTGCCTCGCGTCCTGCCATCCCAGCGAGGAACAGCGTAGTGGCAGCATCATCGGCGAGCGAGCAGGTCTGCGCAGCAGCTTCATGCAACGCCCCGCCTCGCAGCCCTCCCCCGCCTAGCCGTGCGTCTAGCTCCGAAAGGCCGAACGGCATGACTCGGTACTCGCTGACAGGCGATGCAATTGCCTTGAGTTGGGCGAGTGTGGACGGCAACGAAGAATGGACGGCGGACATAACGCATAGACTCGGTGTGTTCCTCTTATGTTCCGCGCTCATTCCCAACAATGCAAGGCTTTTGGCGTCCCGTTTTGGTCGGGCGACGGACGTGTTCGCCCCCGGTTCGCAAGGGCACGACGATGCGGCTTGGACGAACTAAACCCAGCAAACTGCGGCTGCTCACATCGGATCAGACAGAGGGTGGCTTGTTAGAAATATGCGGGCTATTATCTAACAGGAAAGGAGCAGTCCCGTGACCGCAATGGCCGACAGAATCATGAAACGCATTCGCGGCAAGGGTCGCGGTTGGGTGTTCACGCCCAAGCATTTCATCGACTTCGGCTCGCGTGGCGCGGTCGATGTCGCGATTTCCCGTCTGGCACAATCTGGATCGATTCGCCGGCTCGGCCGGGGACTGTACGATTATCCTCGCCACCATGACACACTAGGCATCCTCAGTCCGGACACTGCGACCATAGCCGATGCGATAGCGACCCAAAGCGGTGACAAGCTGGCGCCCACCGGTGCCGCGGCTGCCAATAGCCTGGGGCTATCGACCCAGGTACCGGCGCGAACGAGCTATGCGACCAGCGGCCGTACACGCGTGGCCAAGGCCGCAGGCCGCACGGTGACGCTCCGACACAGTCGCGCACCGGTTCTCGATTCCGGCTCCGATACCGCCAACGCGGTGCTCCAGACGCTTGCGCAGCTTGGCAAAGCCCATGTCGATGCGGACGTTATTCGGCGGCTCGCGACACAGGTCGACACTCGAGCATTGAAACAGTTGCTCCAGGCACGACCTTCGATGCCGGGATGGATGGGTGATGTGATCCTCAAGATCGATACCGCGCACCATGGATGAATTTGCGCGCCGCAGCGCCAGCGACCGTCGCGTCTTTATTGAGGAAGCCGCAGCGCAGCGCGACCTGACGCCGATCGTCATCGAGAAGGATTTCTGGGTTTGCTGGACGCTGAGACGCCTCGGCACAGCGCCTGATCTGGAAGGCCATGTCACCTTCAAAGGCGGCACGTCGCTTTCGAAGGCTTACGGCATCATCCAGCGTTTCTCCGAGGATATCGACCTGACCATCCGCCGCACAGCGCCACTGCTCGATCAGGTTGCCTCACCGATGGAGGCCGGCATCGGCTCCAACGAACGCCAGCGCCGGACCAAGGCGCTGAAAGCTGCAGCGCAAGCCTATGTCGCCACGATCGCGATGCCGGCGCTCGCGGCGGCGGTCGAGGCTCAGCTTGGCCGTGAGGGATGGAGCATCGCCCTCGATCCGGAGGACCGGGACGGCCAGACGATCCTGTTCAACTATCCACGCACCGGCGGATATGCAGCGAGCGACTATTCTGCGCGTGACTATGCTGCCGATGACGAGACCGGCTACATCAAGCCGCGGATCAAGCTCGAATTCGGCGCACGAGGCGATCCCGACCCGTTCGAGAATCGCGAAATTCGCCCTTACCTCGCCGAGCAGTTTCCGGATGCCCTCCCGGACTCCTCGACGTCGGTCGAGACGCTCAGCGTCGAGCGTACGTTTTGGGAGAAGGCGACCATCCTTCACGCACTCCATCACAACGGCAAGATGCGCGATGGCTTGTCACGTCATTATTACGACATGCTGATGCTCGACCGGGCAGGCATCACCGCCCCAGCCCTCGCCGACCCGGAACTGCTGGAGCAGGTCGTACGCAACAAGAGCGTGATGTTCGCCGATGCGTCGGCGTCCTACGCAACGGCTATCCTCGGCACGTTGCGCCTGACACCCTCCGATTGGATCCGGCAGGCGCTCGCCAGCGATTATGCGGCCATGGCAGACATGTTCATGGTCGAGCCCCCTTCCCTCACCGGACTGCTGGAAGGGTTGGCCGGCCTCGAGGCGCGCATCAACGAGGTCGGCTCGGCATCCTGAAGGCTGTCGCCCACATCTAGTGCAGGCGTTCGCCTCTCGGCCCACGCGGCTCGCGCAGCGGCAGATAGAGCAGGCGGAAATATTCCTCGGCAAGCGCACGCGCCGTATCGGGCAGGAGCTTCTTCACAGTCCCTGTAAACGAACCCCCGAGAAAGAGTGGCTTGCCCGGTGCGCCCCTGGCTAGCGCCTGGAACTTGTCGAACATGAGCCGACCCAGCGTGCGGCCATTGTCGGTGCCGTAAAGATAATCCTCTTGATCCGGGCTCACCGTGATGCAGTCCCACTCGAGCTCAGCATAGGCGCGGGCGATCCGAACCATCACCATCGGACGGTTGAGCCTCTGACAGTAGTAATAATGGCTGTCGTTGCCGATCCGATCGCCCCGCCTGAACTCGGCATAAGGCAGGTCCGGCAGTGACCGTCCGGAAACGACGGCGCTGAACGGATTGCTCGGGGCCGTTTCATATCCAAATTCTCGTAAGCGGCGTTCAAAGTCCGCCGGGCTGGCGAGCGTGATGGCGGGCGGCAATTCGGCATTGGCGTCGATTGCCGCCTTGAGGGCGGCGTGTGTGCGAAACTGAAGGCCGCTGGCGATTGCCTCGGTCAGATGCGAGGACCGAACCCCCGGCATTTGGCTGCGAAGCGCGGTCTTGGCCGCAGCGACATTGGCGTCAGATAAAATGATCAGGTGCATGGCTAACCGTCCTCATTCGAGTAGACCGTCTGACGCCGATTACGAGACGGCCCGAATGGGTCGGCTGCAAAGCTACCTCTTGCTCCCTTTGACCCGGCGACAGGTCTGGTGGGAGGGACCGAACCTTAATCTATCACCCTGCCGGGCGATGACAAGGTGGCACGCGCGATCGTCCGGCCACTAGGCCCCCTTCAAATTCAAACAGAAGCTGGCCCAGTCGTGCCTCGCCAAAACTGCGTGCTATAGTTGTTCAGGTGTCGCGAGTAGGAGTCGGTGGTCGCTTGAAATGTTTCCGGGATCAGCGTTCGATCCTGTCCTGACTTCAAATATTCCCGAACCGATTGTAGAGCCGACGATCTAAGGTGTTCCCAAACGCGATAAAGCTTCTCCTGCAACTCATCGTCCTGCTTTGCGCGAGTGGGTTTTCGTGCCGGAGCCGACGAGGTGTAGTCAGGGCGCAGGTCAACTTCATGCAGGAACGTAATGCTACCATGCGTCCAGTCGCCTTCCGCAGTGGCACGCCAGCGGTAGTTGATCCGAACGCTCAGGTTGGGAGTGAAGCGCGTGGGCGTCCAGATCACGTCGTCGATCCAAAGGAGCTGCTGCTCACGCTCCTCTTCCTCCAGTCGGCTCTTCATGTCGCGCACCGCGGACACGAGCTCCATGCCCGCGCGCCGGACATCGTGTGCCGTCTCCGCGCGCTTCTTTGCCGCCTTGGCTTTATTGTGGACGATGATCGCCTGGTCCAGCCGGTAGAGCCGCTGGGACACAAACGGGCCGCAGCTGGCGAGGCGCAACGAGTGCAGGTCTCCGGATCTCGATTGCCACACAGCTTCGTCTACGAGCCGCTCAAGCTCTCGAAGCTCGATGCTCTTCAACGCCTCGGCATCGCCGCGTGAAATATACAGATTGCCCATATGATCGCCTCAGAACCAATCCATGCCGAGCGCTCTTGCATGGTCATTAGGCCGGGCCCGCAGCAGGCTGTGTTCAAGAGCGTCGATTGCCTGCAGCGCGAATGTCCGCGCGTCGTCCAGCGCCCGCGCGTCTGCCATGGCACCGATCTGCCGCCGCGCCGCATCGAAGGTCTCGCTAATCGTTGCATCCCGAGCAACGAACGCCTGCGCATTCGTCAGCATTGCGTTCGCGTTGCCGGTCAGAAGACCGGCATCGAATGCGTGTGCCCGTCCGATCATCGAGCGCGCTGCGGCCAAGGGTTCGCGCAATGTCTCTGGGAGCGGCATCGAAATTCCAACCCTGGTTTTCTGTGAAAAAAAACAGGATCGCCGCCGAGGCGCAAGTCCTGAATGGTGCGGCGATCTACTTTGATCAAGCCGTCGCGACACCGTCTGGCCAAGGCTTGCGTTAGGTGCCCTTCCCTATCTTCGCATTCTGCAGGAGCAGGATCGAATGCATGTCGCTCAGACTGTCCGCCATCGCCTTGGACCCGGACATGACGCGCGTCGCTTCGTGCAGGAAATCTGCTTCCAGGCGTGAAGTCGCAGCCACAAGACCTCCAAGGTCCATCGCCCTGACCGATGAGACATCCGACTTGCTAAGCACGCTGCCAAGCAGTTGGCCGATACCATTGTCCTTGCGCCAGTCTACAAAATCACGGCGTTCGAACGACTGGGTCAATAGATAGCCGTAGCGCAAGTGAACGGCACGAAAGATGTGGAAGATCAACCAGAGGCGATCTCCCGAGAAGAGACGATGCCGGTCCATTTCATTGCCATTGAGCTCCGTGAACAAGGGATTAGCAAGCATATCGCACTCAAAGGCGCGGACATATTCAAGCAGATTCGGGTGGTCCGTTCCGCGGAAGGCGAGGCCCGCCTCTTCAGCCGTGAAGGTGCTATCGAAGCCGACGGAAGTGCCGAATCTATCGCGGATCAGGAGCATATGCGCCCATAATCCCGTGACCGACGCTACGATGTGCGGGTGCATGCCCGCATTCGTCGCTGTGATGACGTCGACCGAGTTTTTGAGCGTCGAGTAAGCGCCCTGCAGGTCAGCCTTGAGCCGTTCAAGCTTTGCGTCGCTTCGACGATCGACTTCTTTAGTAATGAATTTAGTCAGAACGCCGGGAAATAGCTTCAGCACGAGCCAGGATGCGACGACCGGCCACCCGACTGCAAGCACGCTCAGAATAATACTTTTCATACGAGCAGCATAGCCATGACCCAGGCCGCCCCTCAAGCGGCTAGCTGCTGGCCACAGGTTCCTCCCGCCGCTCAGTCAACGACGCAATGATGTTGTTCAACCGTCGCAGCAGATCGTCGTAGGTGAGGATATCCATCATGTTCGCGTATTTGCGCTTTATGACTTCGAGGTCGAACATCTGCTGGCTGGTCAAAGCGGGGCTTCCGTCCGGTCCTCGGTCGCGCCCCATGATGATCATTGCCTTGGGGTTGGTGACGCGGAGCGTCATCGAGCCTGGCAGGACGGTGCGGTAGCGCTCAGTCAACTCACGCTCACCCGGGGCACCCCATTTCGACAGGTGAAAGAGGTACTTTTCTGCCTGCATAATGCTGCCTGAAAGCTCGCGCGTGGGGATGCTGTTGCCCCGGTAGAGTGACCGACCGACCAATGCGTTGTCGAACGGCTTTTTAATCTCGATCACGTCGATAGTGCCAGCCGCGTCGACCAAACACAGGTCGATGTAACGGTCACGCCGCTCGCCGGGTTTGCTGTAGAAATCGGCTATCTTGACGTTCTCGAGAACCGCCACGTATTTCGGAAGCACTAGCAGGATGATTTTGATGATCATCCTTTGCCAGTCGTGCTCCGAATAGTCTGTCGCGGTTTGGAGCCACGTCGTGATCAGGTCGCGCAAATAGACGTACTTGTCTATCTCCGCTTGGATGAGTTCGGCTTGCGGAAGGGCGCGCTCGCTGATCACCGAGCGCCTCCTGCTGAGGTAGGCCTCGTAGGTTTCGCGGGCGCTGCGCATACTGTCGAAGAACTCGCCAAGGATCAGCTCGACGCGTGCGCTCGCATAATGGTCAAGTTCCGTGGTGTTGGGAAACGTGCGGAGAAGCTCATAGAAGCTTGCTGACGGAATCGCATCGTCGCGGGCTCCGCCAATGACGATAGGCCCGTTGTCGGCTTTCACTTTCGCAATCCGGCGAAAGATTCCGACGTTGCGCTCGGCGACGAACAGCTTCCGCTCGAGCCACACACTTTCGTCGATCAGCACATCGTTCTCGATCTCGAACACGCGCCCGGGAATTTGGAAATATCCATCGCGGTGCGCGGCGAAGCGAAAGCGAAACGGCGGCGCGGGCTCAGGATCATCGTCGGTTCCCAAGGGCCCATCAAGCAAGTCATCAGCCGTAAAGGTGAAGCCGCGGCTGACCGTGACCTCGCCTGAGGTCTGAAGCTGATCGCGGACCCATCTCGGGGTGGTAAAATCAGGTGTGTAGATCAACACGACCGTGCGAGCGTTGACCTCAAAGCTAACCATTACTCAGTTCCTTAAGGTGTGCGCCCGTTGTTGCGTTGACGATCGTTTGCCATCGTCCACCCGATTGAGAAAGAAATTCGAGCCGCCGTTCGCGCAGAATGGCCCTAGCGCTTCTGATCGTCCGCGGCTGGTGGCAAGATCGGAGCACTGGATGAGCTGGCGCTCTCCCGTAGGTGCGCGCGCCACGCATCGTTCCAGTCGTCGTGGTACTCGGGCACGCGGCTGACCACTTCGCGACCGTTCGCGCCGAGGTGTTCGCGCGCCTTTTCCAATAGGCGATCGGCGGCTCTACCCCGGTCGCCGTAGACGATCACGCGGCGAACCTTCTCCGGGATCGCCACGAAGGCGAGCCGTTCCACGCCACCCAAGGCCCAAGTCGGCGTGCCGAACCATTCCATTGCCGATCGCGCATCTTCGATCCCCTCGGCGAGGCCGAGCTCCTCGGTTGCGGGAGCAAGCCGGATGGCAGCGGTGCCGAGCAGCCCCAGCGCGACCTTCGGTTTGGGAATGGGTTTGTGCAGCACATCGGCCGGATCGAGGAACGTCCGCTGGACGGCGACCAGACCGAGGTCGTCTTCGACCGCCGCGATCATCGCGGGCATGATTCGTTTGTCGACACCGGAGCCGAGGATCGTGGCCGGGTTGAAGCGCAGAGCCTTGGGAAACGGGGCGCTCAGACCACGGGCGACGAGATAGTCCTCGGCGAGCGTGCCAGCGATCGGCAGGCTGGCATTCCAGAGGCGCAACGCCAAAGCGCCCATATCGCGCTTGGGCTTCCCTGTCGGGATCGCCACGGCGGTACGGTCATGCAGTTTCCGGCGTTGCAGCGCCTTCAATACCTCCAGCGTCGTGCAGCCGGCGAAGCAGTGAAAGAGAATCGCGGTATCGCCGAGCCGAACAGAAAGGCTGGGCGAGCCGTCGTCATGCGCCGGGCAGCGACATTCACCGCGGGTGCCGCGCCAGACGCCCCCGAGCTGTTCGACGATATTCCTGGCCCGGATCTCGGCATCGAGCGGTAATCTCGCCATCGGGAACGTCCTGTGGGTCTGATAAATTTCGGTCACTCTGGCCTCCGCAAAACGCAACCGAGACCAACGGCATCCTCCCCTCTGTGACGGAGGAGAGACGGACGGCGGCTATCCGCTTCGGGTTCGTGGAGGCATGGTCGGCCAAGGTGCGCGGTGCAGTGCCGGCAACGCCGCAGCGCCGATTGATAAATGCTCGAAAGCACGAAGACGCAGCACAGCGCGCGTGCTCGACATTCCTATCCCGCTTAGCTGTAGCGTCCGGAGAAAAGATCGCCGAGCGCACGCCTGCGGAAGGCGTTCCACCAGCGCCGCCGGCGATGCTCTGGCCCGTCGTGGATCATGTGGCAGCGCGGGCATAAGGCAGCGAGGTTGCGCCAGCGCGGTCCGCTGAAGGTCGGATCGTGATTGAGGTGCGCGGTCGCCAGATAGACGGGCTTGCGCGTCATGCGGATCGCCTCGAGCGGTACGAACTCGGGCGCATGGCGGAGCTGGCGACCGCGACCGTCGCGCCAGACGTTGATCTCGGCGTCCCACCAGACCCCGTTTGCGCCGATAAGCTGCGCGACATGACGGCCATGCGGTCGCTGGCAATGTTCGCACCTGCCGCCGGCGCGCGTGAATCGCACGATATTGCTGATCTCCGGCCAGTCGATCGGATAGAGCCAGCGATGTTCGGGACGGATCGGCATTCAGCGATTCTGAGTCATCCAGCACCAGAACGAAAGGAGAAACTGCGCTACCCGAGAAAGTGGCTCGCCCGTGTCGACTGAGCAGCGCTGGATCAACTTTCTTCCCCTGGCGACGACCCAAGCGAGGATCGTCACCCGACCGGGCCGAGACCTTCGGGCTCGGGCGGAGCGAAGCGGAGCTAGAGCCGTGCCGCAGGCCGCTCCCGCGTCTCATCAGCCGGGCTCGGCTTCGGACTTGGTCAGGACCGAGAACGAGTCGACGATCAGCTCGGTACGGTAGGAAACCTCGTTGCCTTCGCCGTGGTTGCTCTCGCGGACCCGGCCGGTGACATGCACCAGATCACCCTTCCCGGCTGCTTCGACCTGGGGTCCGACATTGGAGAAGCACACGACGCTGTTCCATAGCGTGTCGGTCTTCCAGTCTTCGCCGTCGCGCCGGTTGTAATTGGCGGCGACGCTCACATAGGTGACCTTCTCACGCGCCGTGATTTTGCCGATGCGACCGATAATCCGAAACTCGGCAATATTCTGTGGCATGATATCCTCCTTCGTCGGTGTTGGGGTCGGATCCGGCTGGCCGGTGCGAGGCTAGTCGCGCTCCTCTTGGCGATGCCGAAAGTGGTGGCGCGCCAAATTCTCGGGCGTCGCGTATGTGTCGTAGGCCGTCGTCCAATCGCGCCGGATGGCCTGCTGCGCCGTCCGAAGCGGCACGCGTCGCTCGCAAACCAGTCGCCACAAGACATAGGCCAAGGCATTCTTGTCGGCCGCGTTTGCCTGGCCGCGCCGGGGCTGGAGCCACAGATCGCGCAGGTCGAGCGGCGCGCCGCCAAGCGAGATCGGGATCAGATGGTCGAGTTCGTAGTCGGCGAAGGACTCGCCCGGATGCTGCGCGTCCATCAACCGCCGTTTTATCGGCTCGGTAACCGCGAAGGCGGGGCGTGCCGATCGGGCATAGCCTGGTCGGCAGATCGTCGTGGCGATGTTCGCTTGGGTGATAGAAGGATCGACCGCCCCTGGCGTGTCGCGGGGCGGGAGGATGCTGGTTCGGTCCACCCGCAAAAGGGGATTGCGGAGCGCCGTCGATAGGCTGGAGACGGCATCGCAGAAGTCATGCGTCGCGGCGACGCTGCAGGTCGAAACCTCACCTCGCCTCACAGCCCGTTGGTCGTCGAATGGACGATACCAAAAGGCGATGGCGGTCAAGAGCGTCAACCCGCCCGATAAAGCTTGCAGCTTCAAGAGCTCATCGCCCGATTATCCACCCTTTTCACAGTCACCGCGGAACCACTCGGCTAAGTGAATTAGCTCAGTTCTGGCCTTGCTATCAATTCTTCAAGAGCCGTTCGAATCGCCTATCCTAGAGTTAGGGTGCAATAGCGGGCTTCTAGTCGCAACAGATTACGCCGTATTACTCCATATTCGTGCCTGTTTCGCTCCAGATATGGCGTTGTTTGATCATAGCTTGGGACCTAACCTTTTGATGCGGATGTCTTTCGGTCTCTGACATCTGCTCGGGTTAATTCAGTAACGGTGCATTGATGTGCTTCCGGCGAGTATCTTAGCGAAGGCAATTCAACTCTGCGCCGCCGGGCTAGCCGGGGGCGGAACGCCATCTCCCGCGTCGCTCGCGGTCTCCGTTCGTTCGGGTGCGGTCCTCGCCAGGCAGCCGGGCAACGCAGCTGACGCAGAGGCGACGGTCCGTGATCTGATCGCGCTGAGCGCGGACTTTAGCGCTGGACCATTGAAGATCGCGGGCCACGACTTTGCGCGTTACGGTATCACGCCGGCGACGGTTTTTGATGCCTGCGCGCTCACGCACATCGAGGACGACCAGGCTCCTATCGGCTCCGTGGGCGCGCCCTTAGTGTCGAACGTCGCGGCCATCGTCCGTCGCGCCTTCGGTGCGCGGGTCACCGACACGATCCGCCCGATGAATGCCAATTACGGCGCGCGGTATAGCTGGCACAAGTTCGGTCAAGCGGTCGATTTCGTACCCGCAGGCGGCGTCGACGCGATCGACCGCGACCAGATCCGCGCCCTCATGGCACAGAGCGGTATCCGTGTCATCGAGCTGCTCGGGCCGGGAGATCGCGGTCACTCGAACCACTGGCATGTCGCGTTTGCGCGACCAGGGCAGGTCATCGACCGGACCCGACCGATCGAAGGCGACGAGGACTGGCTCATCACCGCCTCACAAGGCGACGCGCCGTCCTCACCGACGCCCGTCGGAGTCGAGGCGCCGACCGCGCCTGCCTCGACCCTCGCCATTGCCGCAAAAGCCCCGCCGCAATGGGACGTGTTCGCGACCGAGGAATGGCGCGCAGCTCATGGAGGTGGCTCATGATCCGACATTTGATGACCAAGCTGGGCGGCACAACTGGCGCCATCGCGCTGTGCGCGGCCGGCGTCGTGGCGGTTGCGGTCCCGCAACCCGCGTACGCGTCGGACTGGGGGTGTCAGGTGGTCCTCTGCCTGGCGACGCCCGGTTCGCCGACGAAATATGCCGAGTGCGTCCCCCCGATCACGAACCTCTGGAACGCCCTCGCTATCGGCGGCTCGTTCCCGACCTGCACCGGGGTCGGCATCAAGACGAAAAAGGCCAAGCACGGCTACGACCTGACCGTAACGCAGGCCGATGGCGGAACGTCGCGGTACGCGCTCGACACCCGCTACCAGACGGTGACGCAGCAATGATCCACGCCATCGCCGCGATCACCATGCTTGCGCAGCAATGCGCGCCTGAGATCGCGACCGAGGCGGTTGTTCCCCTCGTCGTGACCGAAAGCGGCGGCGACGATCTGGCGATCAATATCAACAAGGG
>Ga0308164_10001307_pt1 | contig 30058 bp, 20 predicted proteins | sample PhyTR2_FD_201031 | JGI IMG/M metagenome (GOLD analysis project Ga0308164, IMG submission 201031) | Phyllosphere microbial communities from UC Gill Tract Community Farm, Albany, California, United States - DLSLT.R2 | ecosystem: Host-associated > Plants > Phyllosphere > Unclassified | place: USA... | reverse complement strand
GCCACCAAGGCCTGATCAGCCGTGGTCTGCCCGGTCAGCGCCGCCGAGAACAGCTTGCCCACCGAGGTGCCGATGCCCTGAAACTCGGGAATGGTCACCAGCTGGATGCCCACGTATGGCACGGGGTCCACGGTTGGCTTGGTCGGGTCGGCGACTTTCAGCGATTCCAGGGTGATCTTGGCGAACGGCGCGGCCTTCATGTAGGCATCGTTATAGGTGGATTTGCGCGTTCCCGGCGGTACGTTGGCAGGGCCGTCGGTCTTGGCCACCAGCTCGGCGTAGTCCTTGGACGTCGCCCAGGCGCTGAATTCCTTGGCGGCGTCGGTTTTCTTCGAGCTGTTGGGGATCGCCAGCGCCCAGGAGTACAGCCAGGCCGAGCCCTTGTCGGTGGTCTGGTGCGGGGCATAGGTGAAGCCGACGCTGTCGGCGACCTTGCTCTGGGTCTTGTCGGTGACGAACGAGCCGGCCACGCTGGCGTCGACCCACATGGCGCACTTGCCGCTGTTGAACAGCGCCAGGTTTTCGTTGAAGCCGTTGCTGGAGGCGCCCGGCGGGCCGTACCTTTTCATGGTGTCGACGTAGAAATTCAGCGCCTTCTTCCACGGCTCGGTGTTGAACTGCGGTTGCCACTTCTCATCGAACCAGCGCCCACCGAAGCTGTTGGCCACGGTGGTGATCAGCGCCATGTTCTCGCCCCAGCCAGCCTTGCCGCGCAGGCAGATACCGTACTGCTCCTTGGCGGGCTGGTTGAGCTTGCTGGCGAACTCGGCCATCTGCTCCCAGGTCGGGCGCTCGGGCATGGTCAGGCCGGCGGCCTTGAACAGGTCGGTGCGGTAGTAGGTCATGGAGCTTTCGGCGTAGAACGGCAAGGCGTACAGCGTGCCTTTCACCGAGAGGCCATCGCGCACCGAAGGGAACACGTCGTCGAGGTCATAGTTGGCCGGCAGGTCCTTCATCGGCTGCAGCCAGCCCTTGGCGCCCCAGAGTGCGGCTTCGTACATGCCGATGGTCAGCACGTCGAACTGCCCGCCCTGGGTGGCGATGTCGGTGGTGAGGCGTTGGCGCAACACGTTTTCTTCCAGTACCACCCAGTTGAGCTTGATGTCCGGGTGCTGCTGCTCGAACGTCTTGGACAGCCGCTGCATGCGGATCATGTCGCTGTTGTTGACCGTGGCAATCGTGAGGGTAGTGGGATCGGCGGCGTTGGCACTGAGGGTGAAAGCCGAGGCGCTCAGGCCCAGGCAGGCAATGGCCAGCAGAGTTCTTGCGGGAGTGTGCATCTTGCTTCTCCTTCCCGGCACCAGGGCGGCGCCGATCGGTGGTTTTTTGTTTTTGTTGTCCTGCGCAAAGGCAAGCGGCTGCCCATGATTACAGACCTGTTCAGGCGCCTTGACAACGCCGTGGCTGCACTTTTTCCAATACTTTCTTGCACAGTGCTTTCGCGCTAAAACGGGCGCCCGCACGCGCCAGAGCTTGCGGCGCGTGTGGGATATGTACAAGTTAGTAGAAGAATCAGGCGCGTTCGGTGAGGCGCTGAACGGCGAGGCGGCGGTAATGGGAAGGGGTCATGCCCTTGAGCTGCTGGAAGCGCCGGTTGAAATTCGACAGGTTGTTGAACCCCGAGGCGAAGCACACCTCGGTGACCGGGCGGTCGCCCTCGGCCAGCAATTCGCAGGATTTGCTGATGCGCATGCGGTTGACGAACTCCACGAAGGAACGGCCGGTGGCTTGCTTGAACACCCGGGAGAAATAGGTGGGTTTCATGCCCAGGTGCTCGGCCACTTCTTCCAGCGAAAGCTCGCGGGCGTAGTGGGCGAAGATGTAGTCGACGGCGCGGTTGGTGCGTTCGATGCTGCTTTCATCGCCCAATTGCGCCGAAGTGGTGGCCGACAATAGCTGGTAGTGTTCGCAGCCGGCCAGCAGCTCCATCAGGATGAAGAAGTGCCCCAGGCGGGTCATGCCTTGGCTGGCGGCGATCTGCTCCAGCAAGTGGGTCGCCGTGGCGATCACCTCGGGGTCGCGAAATTCGATGCCATAGCGCGAGCGCTCCAGCAAGGGCGCCAGCTGCTTGAGCTCGGCGAACACCTGATTGCCGGCTTCCAGCAGCTCGTCGGTGAAATTGACCAGCATGTCGCGCTTGTCGACGATTTCGTCGGGGCCGACCTGGCTGATCCAGTTGTGGGGCAGGTTGGGGCCGGTGAGGAACAGGCTGGCCGGGGTGAAGTTGCCGATATAGTCGCCCACGAACACTTTGCCGGAGCTGGCGACGATCAGGTGCAGTTCGTATTCCTTGTGAAAATGCCAGCGCACCAGCGGGCAGGGGAAGCCGTGCTGGCGGTAGATGATGGACAGGCCATCGTGGTCATCCATCAGTTCATAGGATGGATCGGTGATGCGGGCTGTTCTGGACATGGGCGGCAGCTTGACCGTTATTATTCTTGTACCAGTGTTGTGTGCGCAGCATACCCCCGGGGCGCCTGTCCGGCTAGCGCCGGCGGCGTTTGCGCGGGGGCATGTCGGGGTGGTCGAGGGGGTCGCGGTAAGGTCCGTGGTCACGCAGGGACGCTTGCGGCACTTCTTCGCCCTTGATGAACGCCAGGGCGGTTCTGGCCTGCTTGTTGGCGTGATCCAGGTGCCCGGCCCGCCTGCGCTGCACGGCGGCCACCAAGGCCTCGATGGCGGTCAGCAGGGCGACCTTGCTGTTGGCCAGCTGCGGGTGTGTGGTGGGAGTATAGAGCTGGTAGCTGGCGATCGCCGACACCGGTGATGCCGGTGAGTCCACCAGCGCCACCACCTGAACCCCGACGGCCCTGGCGTAACGGGCCAGGTGGGTGGTCTCCGGGGCGTAGTCGGGCAGGGAAATGGCGATCAGCAGATCATCACTGCCTATTGCCGTGATGCGATGGGCCGCGACGTCGATGCCAGCATCGACCTTGATCAGCGTGCTGTTGGGGATGCAGGGCAGCAGCCAGTCGGTGAGCAGGCCGGCGATGTGGTAGCTGTTGCCGAAGCCGAGCACGTAGACGTGCTCGGCGAAGTCCAGGGCCTCGACGATGGCGTCGAACATGCCCGGTGCGTTGGACTCGATCAGCGTATCCAGGTTGCCCTTGGCCAGCCGCACCTGTTGGTCCAGGCTGTAGCCGTGCTGGTGATCGGCGAGCAACTCGGCGCGAACCTTCTCGACCGGCACCACCCAGTGCATGAAGTTTTGCTGCAGCGCCAGGTGCAGGCCGGTAAAACCGTCCAGCCCCAGTGCATTACCCAGGCGGTTGATGGCGGCCACGGAAGTGTCGGTGGCCTTGGCAAAGGCCTTGATATCAAGAATGGACGAGTTCAAGGGGTCGCGCAGGATCAGATCGGCGACCTTGAACAATGCTGGAGGCAGCTTGAAGCGGATATCGATCAGTTGGCGCAGCAGCGGCGTATCGTACAGTCGGGTTCCTGGAACGTTGTGCATTGCTTAGCCCTCTCCCTATGGCTTTTGTCTGATTCTCGCGGTGAATAGCACCCCGGAACAATGACAGGCGCACTAAATTTCAATGTAGCCGGTTTTTCGCTTCTATCCACTGCGCCATGTACTGGGTGCTTTTGTGATGATGGTGGCGCAACAAGGTCCCGGTGAAGTTGCCCTGCCGATGAGAGGCCAGTGTCGCCGATAGCTGTTGCAGCGTGTTGACCAAGGCAGTGGCGTGTTGCCGACGATCGTAGCGTGCGGCCAACAGCACCCGCGCCTGGCGCTGGGCCTGGTCCCAGGCCCTGCGGTCTTGATACAACGCCACTGCGGCATCGGCCAGGCCAGCCACGCTGGTCGCCAGCGCGCCGGGCCATGGCAAGTCGCCGTGCATGCCTTCGCTGCCCAGCGGCGTGGTCACGCTGGGCGTGCCACAGAGCATGGCGTCGGCCAGCTTGCCCTTGATGCCGGCACCGAAGCGCAGCGGCGCCAGGGCGATCCGGGCCTGGCGCATCACCCGCAAGGCGTCGTCGGCACGGTCGAGCACCAGAAAACCCTGGGCCGGGTTGTGCAAGGCGGTGGCCTTGGGTGGCGTGTAGGCACCATAGATGTGCAGCTGCGCAGTGGGCAGGCGTGCGCGAATCAGCGGCCAGAGGCTGTTCTTCATCCACAGCACGGCGTCCCAGTTGGGCGCGTGGCGAAAGTTGCCGATGCTGAGGAAGTGCTCGCGCTCGTCGAAGCCCGGCGGCGGATCGCGCGGCGTATCGAGCATCAATGGGCACCACAGCAGCAGGTTGGCCGGAACCCCGAACACCTCGGTCAGCAGCTGGATTTCCAGGTCGGAGATCATCAGGCTCAGGTCGCAGCGGTAGATGGCGGCCATCTCGCGCAGGGTCATGTCTGCTTCGGCCATATAGGGGTACAGCGCTTGCCCTCGCACGGCGAACAGCGTGGTGCAGTCGTCGGCGCTTGGCGCGCATTTCAGGTGGGCCTTGAGCAGCCGCTGGCGGGCATCGCGCAGGCAGGCGAGGTCACTGCTTTCCAACACGCGCAGGGCATTGGGGCAATGCTTCTCGACGCGCCAGCCGAACTGCTCCTCCATCATGAAACGGTCGAACAGCACGATATCGGGCTGCAGCGCCTCGATGAAGTGGTCGAAGCTGCTGTCGTTGAGGGTAATGGCGCAGCGCTCGATGCCGAGGGCCTCCAGGTCGGCGGTGTGTTCGCCGGCCGCAGCCGGGCTGCTGAAGGTCACAGCCCAGCCTTGGCCCAGGAACGCCTCGATGATCTGCATCATGTGGCCACCAGCGGCGGAGGACGTGGGTTCGGGCCAGACGTAGCCGATGACCAGCACGCGGGTCGGAGAGGAGGGCATGGCGGGGCGCTCGTGGCGAATAAAAAGGGCGCGTATTAGAGCATAGAAGCGGCGTCATCGAGTTGAGAGCAGCGCTGGCAGTTAATTGACGCCTGTAACAGGGGTGGCACGAAGATGGCACTAAGTAGAGGTAATGCGGTCAGTAACAGCGCTGAGACCGTTTTTCGCATGCCGTGCCATTTCCCATGATGGCCTCAGCCCGCAAACAGTCGTCGAGCTCCTCATTTTTATCGTCTTCCTTAGTACGGTTGAGACTTTATGCGCCTGTTACTCGATCCTCGCCATGATATCGACGCTGCATTGCTCAGCTACCGCCGGGTGTTCTGGGCGCTGGCGCTGTTCAGCGGCGTTATCAACCTGTTGGTGCTGGTGCCTTCGCTGTACATGATGCAGGTCTATGACCGCGTGCTCACCAGCCGCAACGAGACCACGCTGTTCATGCTCACCTTGATCGCCCTCGGCCTGTTCATGTTCAGCGCGCTGATCGAATGGGTGCGCGGCCAGGTGATGATCCGCATGAGCGCTGGCCTCGACGACGCCCTGGGCGAGCGTATTTTCGATGCCGCCTTCGCCCGCAGCCTGCGCGAACACAACGCCAATCCGGCCCAGGTGCTCAGCGACCTGACCACCCTGCGCCAACTGATCACCGGCCAGGGCCTGATCGCCTTGCTCGACGCGCCCTGGCTGCCGATTTTCCTGATCGTGGCGTTCATCTTCCACCCCTGGTTCGGCCTGCTGACCCTGTTGCTGGCGCTGGCCCTGATCGGCCTGGCCCTGTGGGGCGAACTGGCGACCCGAACCCGGCTGGGGGAGGCCAACCGTCTCAGCGTGCAGTCGGCGGTGTACGTCAACAGCACCCTGCAGAACGCCGAGGTGATCCAGGCGCTGGGCATGCTCGGGCCGCTGCGCCAGCGCTGGAGCCTGCTGCAGCAGGGCATCATCGCCGCCCAGGCGCATGCCAGCGACCGCAGCGCGCGGATCACCTCCACCACCCGGTTCGTGCGTATCTCCGGGCAATCCCTGGCCTTGGGCCTGGGCGCCTTGCTGGTGCTCGAAGGCCAGTTGTCGGCCGGCATGATGATCGCCATGTCGCTGCTGCTGGGCCGCGCCCTGGCGCCGGTGGAGATCGCCATCGGTTCGTGGAAGCAGTTCAACGCCGGCCAGCAGAGCTACCAGCGGCTCAGCCAACTGCTTACCCAGCACCCCCGCGAACGCTTGCGCATGCCCCTGCCGGCACCCAGCGGCGCGGTGCGCCTGGAGCAACTCTATGTGGGCCCACCGGGCACTCAGCAGCCCACCCTGCGCGGCATCAACCTGAGCCTGGCCAAGGGCGAAGTGCTGGCGGTGATTGGCGCCAGCGCCAGCGGCAAGTCGACCCTGGCCCGCGCTCTGGTGGGCGTGTGGCCAGCCATGGGCGGGTCGGTGCGCCTGGACGAAGCGGAAATCAGCCAGTGGTCCCACGATGCCCTCGGCCCGCACCTGGGCTACCTGCCCCAGGACATCGAACTGTTCGACGGCAGCGTGGCCGACAACATCGCCCGCTTCGGCGAGCAGGACGCCGAGCAGATCATCGCCGCCAGCCGCCGTGCCGGCATCCACGAGATGATCCTGCGCTTTCCCAAAGGCTACGACACACCACTGGGCCCTGGTGGCCTGGGCCTGTCGGGCGGGCAGAAGCAGCGCATCGGCCTGGCCCGGGCGCTGTATCGCACGCCGGCGCTGATCGTGCTCGACGAGCCCAATTCCAACCTCGACGAAGCCGGCGAGCTGGCGCTGGTACAGGCCATCGGTGCACTCAAGGCCGCGGGCAGCACCGTGGTGCTGATTACTCACCGGCCCAGCGTGCTGGCGGTGGTCGACCATATTCTGTTGCTCAAGGACGGCAGCCAGCAGGCTTTCGGCCCCCGCGACCGCGTGCTCAAAGCTTTGATGCCGGGCCCCAAACCTGCACCAGTGAGAGAGGCCGGCAAAGATGCGTGACCTGACCCCAGCGGCCCAGAGCCGCAGCGACCACGGCGTCGCCACCCGCAGCGCCGCCAACCTGCCCAGCGCCAGTACCGACGCCGGTGGCGCCGCCCGTTATGGCCTATGGTTCCTGGTATTGGCCCTGGGCGGCTTCCTGGCCTGGGCCTGCCTGGCGCCGCTGGACCAGGGCGTGGTCGGCAGCGGCACCGTGGTGGTCGCCGGTGAGCGCAAGGCGGTGCAATCCCTGGTCGGCGGCGTGGTGGAGAAGATCCTGGTCAGCGACGGCGACCGCGTCACCCAAGGCCAACTGCTGGTGCAGCTCAACACCATCCAGGCGCAATCCCAGTTGGACGTGACCCTGGGCAAGCTGCTCAACGATCGCGGCATCGAAGCTCGCCTGATCGCCGAGCGGCTCGGCAGCCCGACTATCACCTGGCCCCCGGAAATGCTCAAACGCATTCAGGACCCGCGGGTCAAAGCCACTATCTCCCTGCAGAGCCAGCTGTTCGTCACCCGCCGCGCCGAGCTCACCAGCCGCTTGCAGATCCTCGACCACGAAGGCGCCTCCCTGGAGCAGCAACTGCGCGGCTACGAAGGGGTCAAGCGCAACTACGACACCCAGATGCAATTCCAGCAGCAGGAGCTCGAAGGCCTGCGCGACCTCGCCCGTGAAGGCTACGTGCCACGCAACAAGTTGTTCGAGGCAGAGCGCAACGCCGCGCAACTGGCCGGGCAGATCGCCTCCGGTGTCGGCGATGTCGGCAAGACCCGCCAGGCCATCAACGAAAGCAAACTCAAGGCCCTGCAGACCCAACAGGAATTTCGCCGCGACGCCGAGACCCAGCTCAGCGAAGTGGCCGCCGAGGCCTCAGGTTTCGCCGACCAGATTCGCGCCCTGCAATTCGAGGTGGACAATGGCGCCATTCGCGCGCCAGTGGGCGGCCAGGTCATGGACCTTAGCGTGCACACGGTCGGCGGAGTCGCCCAGGCCGGGCAAAGCCTGATGCAGGTAGTGCCGCTGGATGCGCCCATGGCCATCAACGCGCGGTTCCAGCCGCTGATGGCCAACAAGCTGCGCCCCGGCTTGCCGGTGCATGTGCACTTCACCGCGCTGCAACGGGTCGATACGCCGACCGTGGTGGGCCAGGTCAGCACCGTTTCCGCCGACCAGTTGATCGACGAGCAGACCCACCAGCCGTACTTCTCGGCCAAGGTCGAGATTCCCGCCGATACCGTCGTCGAACTGCAGAAAGCCGGCCTGCTGGTACGCCCCGGCATGCTCGCCGACGTCACCGTGGTGACCGGCGAACGCACCCTGATGAACTACCTGATGAAACCCCTGCGTGAACGCCTGCTCGCAGCGTTCAAAGAGGAATGAGCATGCGCCGACACCCCCTTTCCCTGTGGACCGCGTGCGTGTGGAGCGCTTCGCTCTACGCCGCCATCGCCCCGGCGTGGGGCGCCGCTGGCCTGAGCCTGACCGCGGCCTACGATGCCTCGCGCCTCAATGATCCCACCTTGCAGTCCGCCGGCCATGCCTTTGCGGCTTCGCAGAACGAAGAGGCCATCGGCCGCGGCGCGCTGTACCCGCAGGTGTCCTTGAGTTCGCGCTACGGCTATGGCGGGCGTACCGATGGCGGCAGCGACAGCAGCTACGTCAACAGCAACGACTACCAGGCCAACAACGTCACCCTGGCCGCGCAGCAGGCGCTGTACGACAAGGCCCGCTGGGCCGCTTATCAAGAGGGCAAGGCCCGCGGCCAGTTAGGCGTGCAACAGTTCGACGTGGCCGGGCAGAGCCTCTACGATCGCGTCGCCAAGGGCTATTTCGACGTGGCCCGGGCCGAGAACGAGATCAAGCTGATCAGTCAGCAGAAAGCCGCGATCAGTGGTCTGGTGACCCAAAGCAAGAAGCTCTACCAGTCGGGCCAGGGCGCGATCACCGATATCGATGAGGCGCAGGCGCGCTTCGATCTGGTCGAGGCGCAGGAAGCCGAGGCCCAGGCGCAGCGGTTGGCGGCCTTGCGGGCGTTGTCCGGCCGCGCGGCGGTGGCGGTCGACGATATCGCGCCGATGCGCGAGGACCTGCCGCCCGGCAGCCCGATCGCGCCCGAGCAGGACCTGGCCTGGTGGACCGCAGTCGCCCGCGACGCCAGCCCGGAACTGGCCGCGCGCCTGGCGGCGGTGCGGGTGGCCGAAGCCCAGGCCGATTCGCAGCGGGCGGGGCATTATCCAACCTTGTCGCTGACCACCCAGGCTACCCGGCGCGAAACCCGCCAGTACCAGGATATCGATCCGCGCCAGGACACCTACTATGTCGGCGTGCAGTTGGACATTCCGCTGTACCGCGGCGGCAGCGTGCGCGCCTCAGTGGCCAAGGCCGAAGCGCAGTTGGCCGGGGCGCAGTCCGATTACGACGTGCAGCGCCAGGAATTGGCGGAGAACATCGAGGCCGATTACCTCGGGGTGGTGGCGGGCTTTACCAAGAGCAAGGCGATGTTGCGGGCGGTGGAGTCCAACCAGCGGGCGCTGACGTCGACGGAGAAGGGCTTTCAGGGTGGGGTGCGCTCGACCGTGGATATCCTCGATGCGCAGCAGCGGCTGTTCCAGGCGCGGCGGGATTTGCTCAATACCAAGCTGGATATGTTGCAGAGCTACGTGAGTTTGCACACCCATACCGGGCAGATGAACCGCGCGGTGCTGGAGCAGGTGCAGGGGTTGTTTTAGGGGCTCAAGATCAGAAGCTCGCAGGCTGCGCCAGCTCCTACAATGACCGCATTGCCAATTAAGGTGAGTGGTTGGAATACAGATACCGTAGGAGCTGGCGCCAGCCTGCGAGCTTGGCGCCGGTACTTACGACGCCAAACCCTCAGGTATCACTCAAGCCGCAAAATCACTCGCATGCAGCTCCTTCACCCCCACCAACTGCACCTCGAACTCCGGCGTCGCGTCGGCGTTCACACTCCCATACACAATCCCATCGGCAAAGCGAATCTGCCCGGTCGCATTGCTGGCGTCGAACGCGTTGCTGCCAATAAAGGTAAAGGCATCCAGGTTCGCCGTCAGGGGGTTGGCATCCAGGCCGGTGAAGTCCAGGTGGTCGCCCTCGGCAGTCTTGAACCCGCTGATTACGTCCCGTAGCGCCCCGGTGCCCATGTCCGACAAGGTACTGAACACGTAGGTGTCGGCCCCGGTACCCCCGGTCAGCGTGTCCGTGCCGGCGCCGCCAATCAGGGTGTCATCCCCGGCACCGCCCACCAGCGTGTCATTCCCCGCGCCGCCATCGAGCACGTTGTTGCCACTGTTGCCGGTCAAGCCATCGGCATAGCTGCTGCCGGTAAGGTTCTCGACGTTCTTCAACGTATCCAGCCCCGAGCCCACCGTATTCTGCTGCGCCGAAGTCGACAGGGTGACTGTTACACCCGCCATGGCCCGCGCGTAGGAGGCGGTGTCGATGCCCTCGCGGCCATCCAGCACATTATTGCCGGCCCCAGCGAACAGGGTGTTGTCCAAGGCATTGCCGGTGCCATTCGCTGCACCCGGCGCGTCAAGGTAGAGGTTCTCGACATTGGCCGTCAGGGTATAGGCCGCCAGGGTGCTGTGCACGCTGTCGACGCCGCCGCTGACCTTGTCGCTGTTGGTCTCGATCACATTGTCGTCGGCGTTGTCGACGAAGTAAGTATCGTTGCCGTCGCCGCCGCTCAGGCTGTCGGCCCCGGCGCCGCCGTCCAGGCGGTTGTCGCCGGCATTGCCGGTGATGAAGTTGCGCAGCCCGTTGCCGGTACCGTCGATGTCGGACACGCCGGTCAGCACCAGGTTTTCCAGGTTGGCGCCCAGGGTCCAGCTGACCGAGGCCTGCACGGTGTCGATCTGCGAGGCCACGGTGCTGGTTTCGATCACGCTGTCAAAGGCGTTGTCGACTACATAGATATCGTTGCCGTCGCCGCCGGTCATGGTGTCGGCGCCGAGGTCGCCGTCGATGGTGTCGTTGCCGGCAGTGCCCACCAGGGTGTCGGCCTGGTCGGTGCCGAAGATCATGCCGCCGGCGTTCTGCTGGCCGTCGAAGATCGCCTGCACGCTGTTGTTGTCGTCCGGGTTGCCTTGAAAACCGAGGTCGTCGGCAATGTAGTCGGCCAGGCGCTGGCCAACGATTTCCGCCGACTCTTCATGCAGGTGCCAGACGTCGTCGGGGTACACCAGCGGGTCCACTTCATGGCGCAGGGGCAGGTCGGTGTAGTCCACCGCCAGCTTGACGTCGGCGCGTTCGGCGGCGATGGCTTCCTGGGTGGCGCGCACGTAGCCCACGCCTTCGACGATGCCGGCGATCTTGTCTTCCGAGTAGCCGCGGGCGCGAGCGGCATCCTGGTCGTAGTGGCCGGTTTCCATCATGTACACGTTGAAGCTGCCGACCTGGGCGTGCAGGTAGTCGAACACCGCCAGGGTCGCGGCCTTGTAGGTGGCTACGGCGGCGACCTTGTCGGTGGCGCGGGCGATTTCCTGGGCGGCTTCCTCGCCCTGGCCCCAGATGATGCCCATGGTCACGTTGTCGATGGCCTTGAGCTGGCCGAGCTGGTCCTGCAACAGGGCCACGGCCCGCAGCAGCGCGGGGCCGGGCTGGTTGGTGTCGGTCAGCCACCAGCACAGCGACAGCTCGTCCGCGGTCATGGTCGAGAGGCCATCGACGGTGCTGCCGCCCACGGCGATGTCGATACCGTTGCCGTCGGCGTCGGTGAACTGGCTGCGCACGTCGTAGGTGGTGTACTTGCTCAGGTCGTTGACCAGCATCGAAGTGCCCGACTGGTCGTCGTCCTCGGTCATGCGCAGCAGGCGCGCGTTGGATTGGCCCAGGGTCGGCAGGTAGAGAATGTCTTGCTGGGCGCGGGTGCCGAAGACGAAATCGTCGGCGGTGAGCGTGTTGAGGTAGTTGCCGCTCAGCGCGATCTCGAAGCGGTTGCCGTCGGCGTCGGCGTCGCTGGATTTGATGTAGGTCTTGTCACCGGCGGCGTTGAGGCTCAGGTACAGGGTGTGGTTGCTGCCATCGCCCAGGCCGAGGAAGCCCAGGGTCGAGACGTCGATCTTGTCCACGCCGGCGGTGAAGTCGTAGATCGTGTCCGTGGCTGTCACGCCACCCGCGTCGTAGTCGCGGTAGCTGTCCTGCACGCTGGTGTAGCGGAAGGTGTCGGCGCCGTCGCCGCCGTACAGCGAATCGCGCCCGGCGCCGCCGTCGAGGATGTCCATGCCAGCGCCGGCCTTGAGCGTGTCGTTGCCGCCCAGGCCGAGCATCAGGTCGGCGCCGGCGGTGCCGTTCAGGGTTTCGCCAGCGGCGGTGCCGGTAATGGTGTTGGCGGGGGCGTCGGCTACCGCCAGCGCGAAGCCGTCGCTGACTGAGGCGCCGGAGGGGTCGGTGGCCTTGACCTGCACGCTGTAGTTGCCCGCGGCGGTGCTCGGTGGTGTGCCGCTGAACGTCAGGCTGGCGGCGTCGAAGCTCAGCCAGCTGGGCAGCGGGTTGCCGTCGGCGAGGGTGGCGTTGTAGGTCAGGGTGTCACGGTCGAGGTCGGCGAAGCTGTTGGCGGTCACGGTGTAGGTGAACGGCGTGCTTTCCGTGGCGTTCTGGTCCAGTAGCGGGATCACCACCACCGGCGCGACATTGCTCGGCTGGTTCTGGTCAGCGAACACGAAGTGGCTGGCGGTCAGGCTGTTGAGGTAGTTGCCGGCCAGCGACACCTCGAAGCGGTTGCCGCTGCTGTCGGCCACCAGGTCCTTGATATAGGTGCGGTTGGCCGAGGCGCTGTAGGTGACCTGCAGTGTGCCGTCCTTACCGTTGCCCAGGCCGGTGTAGCCCAGCGCCGAGACGTCGATCTTGTCGGCGGCCACGTCGAAATCCAGAATCTGGTCGCTGTTGCTGGTGGTCGCGGTGCGGTAGCTGTCGAGCTTGGAGGTGAAGCGGAACAGGTCGGCGCCAGCGCCACCGGTGAGCTTGTCGGAGCCGGTGCCGCCGATGAGGACGTCGTTGCCCGCGCCGCCATTGAGCGTGTCGTTGCCGGCACCGCCGTACAGCAGTTCATTGGCGGCCGTGCCGGTGAGGATGTCGTTACCGGGCGTGCCGTTGATCACGGTCGGGGCGGCGGGCACGTCCTGCACGGCCAGGGTGAAGCTGTCGCTGACCTTGGCGTTGCCGCCATCGGTGGCGGTGACCTGCACCGAGTAGGTGCCCGAGGCAGTATCCGGCGGCGTGCCGCTGAAGGTGCGGCTGGCGGCGTCGAAGCTCAGCCAGACGGGCAGGGCGCTGCCGTCGGTGAGGGTAGCAGTGTAGCTGAGGGTGTCGTTGTCGGGGTCGGCGAAGCTGGTGGCCGGCACCACGTAGGTGAAGGGCGTGCTTTCGGTGGCGTTCTGGTCCAGCAGCGGCGCCGCAACCACTGGCGCGTGGTTGACGCTCGGGGTAGTGGCGAACACGAAGTTGGCACTGGTCAGGGTGTTGAGGAAGTTGCCGTCCAGCGCCACCTCGAAGCGGTTGCCGGCGGCGTCGGCGGTCAGCGACTTGATGTAGGTCTTGGTGCCAGCGCTGTTGAGCACCAGGTAGACGGTGTCGTTCTTGCCGTCGCCCAGGGCGGTGAAGCCCAGTGCCGAGAGGTCGATCTTGTCCTGGGCGACGTCGAAGTCGGTGATCAGGTCGCCGAGGTTGGCGCCGCCAGCGTTGTAGTTGCGGTAGCTGTCCAGGCGGCTGGAAAACACGAAGGTGTCGGCGCCGCTGCCACCGCTGAGGGTGTCGACGCCCGCGCCGCCATCGAGCCGGTCGTCACCGGCGCCGCCGCTGAGGCTGTCGTTGCCGGCCAGCCCGAGCAGGGTGTCGGCGCCGCTGGTGCCTTGCAGCGAATCGCTGCCGCTGGTGCCGGTGAGCACGCGGTTGAAGATGAAGTTGCTGGCGGTCAGGGTGCTGGTCAGGTCGCCGGTGAGAATCAGCTCGAAGCGGTTGCCGTTGGCATCGGCGTCGTAGTCCTTGATGTAGGTACGGTCGCTGCTGGCGTTATAGCTCAATTGCAGGGTGCCGCCGCGGCCGTTGCCCAGGCCGGTGAAACCGAGGCCGGCGAGGTCGAGCTTATCGGTGGCGACGTTGAAGTCAGTGATGGTGTCGACGTAGCTGGTGGTGGCGCTGCGGTAGCTGTCGGTTTCGCTGGTGTAGCGGAAGGTGTCGGCGCCCGCGCCGCCGGTGAGTTTGTCGGCGCCGTTGCCGCCCACCAGGATATCGTCGCCGGCCCCGGCGTTGATGGTGTCCTTGCCGTCGCCGCCGTAGAAGATTTCGTTACCGGCGCTGCCGAGCAGGGTGTCGTTGCCGGCGGTGCCGACCACGGTGGTCACCGCAATGGTGGCGCTGGCGTAGCTGCCGTCGCCATACACCAGGGTGTCGCCCTTGCTGGTGTGGCTGATGGTGTTGGCGATGATCGCATTGCGGTCGGTGCCGTCTTCGTTGCGCTCGGCCACGCCGTAGGTGGAGAGGTTGCTGCCGGTAATGGTGTTGCCCTGGATGGTGTTGTCGCTGCCGTTGAAGTACTTGCCGGACACGCCCTGGGTGTCGTCGTAGGACTGGATGATGATCTCCGGCACGCCGCCGCCCAGCGAGTTGTTGCTGAGGGTGTTGCCGCTCACTTCGACGTTGCTGCTGCCATAAATACGCACGCCGGCGCTGCTGTTGTCGTGAATGTCGACGCCGCTGAGGGTCACGTCGCTGGACAGCTTGATCAGCACGCCCTCGGCGCCGTTGCCGTAGACCTCACCACCGGTAATGGTGATGTTTTCCGGCGAGGGAATGTTCTCGCTGCCGCGCTGCACCACGATGCCGCCACCGCCGTTGTCGTAGGCGACGTTGTCGGTCATGGTGAAGTCGTGGGAGCTGGTGACGATATTGAAGCCGTGGCGGTCGTTGTCGTAGGCCACGTTGTTTTCGAAGGTGCTGTCGCTGAGAAAGTCGGCGACGAAGCCGTCCAGGCCATTGCCGTGGGACACGCTGTTCTTGATGACCATGTTGACGGTCTGCTCGTGCGGGTCGAAGCCGTAGCCGGAGCAGTCCTTGATCTCGACGCCGTCGAGGGTGACGTTGGAATCGTAGCCTTCCTGGCCGGGGATGTAGCCGTTGAACCAGCCGTCAATCTTGCCGGTGGTGTTGTCGCGGTTGCCGTCGATGGTCAGGTTGCTGAGGCCGAAGTCGTGGGTTTCTTCGCCGTAGGCGGAGCGGATCACGCCGGTGATCTTGGTGTCGGACCCGTCGGCGACCTTGACCGTCGTCTCGCCCATGCCGTCGCCGTACATATAGACGTTGCTCTTGAGCATCAAGCAGCCGTCCGAAGGTTCTTCGCCTGCGGAGACGATATAAGTGCCGGTCGGCATATAGACCTGGCCGCCACCCGCCGCGGAAGCGGCATCGATGGCGCTCTGGATCGCCGCGGTGTCATCGGTGATGCCGTCGCCTTTGGCGCCAAAATCTTGTACGTTGAAAATCATGCACTTATCTCCGTATCAGGCTTGAATCACAGCGAATGCCAATAAACCATCGTTAGCTAGCTTGTTATGACAGGAGAAAGGGCAAAAGTTGTGACCGTGCATCGATTAAGTGTCAAAAATGTGAACGATCTGATGAGTGGATCGAACATTTAGTGCGCGAGCGGCACTTTGTTGACTGTGCAACCAGGATCAACAGCGAAGCCTGCGAGCTTTTCAAGGTGCTATTGTCCGCTCAGATTCTCACTGCCCAGATAAGGAGTCCCGATGCCCATCGAATACCGCAACCTCGGCCGCCACGGCCTGAAGGTCTCGCCCTTGACCCTCGGCACCATGATGTTCGGCGCCCAGACGCCCGACGACGTCGCCCAGCGCATCGTCGACAAGGCGTTCGAGCAGGGGGTGAACTTCATCGACACCGCCAACAACTACAACGGCGGTATCTCGGAGCAGGTGGTCGGCCGCCTGATCGCCGCGCGCCGCGCGCAATGGGTGTTGGCGACCAAGTTCGGCAACCCCGACCCAGACGGCAAAGGCCCCAACAACCAGGGCGGCTCGCGCAACGCGATCATGAGCTCGGTGGACGCCAGCTTGCGCCGCCTCAACACCGACTATATCGACCTCTACTACCTGCACCGCGAAGCCGCGGACACGCCCATGGAAGAGACCGTCGCCGCCTTGGGCGACCTGGTGCGCGCCGGCAAGATTCGCGCCTGGGGCCTGTCGAACCACCGGGCCTGGAAGCTCGCCGAATTCAGCCGCACCGCCGACCAGCTCGGCGTGCCGCGCCCGGTGGCCAGCCAGCCGCTGTACAACCTGGCCAACCGGCAGATCGAGATCGAGCACCTGCCGGCAGCCGAGTACTTCGGCATCGGCGTGGTGCCCTACAGCCCGCTGGCCCGCGGGGTGCTGACCGCCAAGTACGCGCCGGACCAGGCCCCCGGCGCCGACACCCGCGCCGGGCGCAACGACCCCCGCCTGCAGCAGACCGAATGGCGCCCCGAGTCCCTGCAGTTGGCCCAAAGTGTGCGTGAGTACGCCGAAGGGCGGGGCATCACCTCGGGGCAGTTCGCCTTGGCCTGGGTGCTGAACAACAGGCTAGTGACCTCGACCATCGCTGGGCCGCGCACCGAAGCGCAGTGGGATGACTATCTGCCGGCGCTGAACTTCGCCTTCACCGCCGAAGATGAAACCTTCGTCGACGGCCTGGTAGTGACTGGGCACTCGTCGACCCCAGGCTACAACGACCCCGCGCATCCCTTCCACGGACGCCAATCCCGCGTGTAACAGGTCACCAAGCGGCTGCTGACGAACGGTCGGCGCCGCTCTGGCTCGGCCCTTGGCGGGCGGAAATCCCCGTGTTTACTGGTTGCGGTGGACTCATCATACCATCATCCCAGTATACAAACGCCGACCTCCATGTTAGAAATTCGCTCAAGCCAGACGACGCCCCGTGACGCCAGGCCCAGGCATGGTTCGCTGCCTTTTAGCGGCCCTAATAAGAAATCACCTCATCACACCAGTTGCTCGCCCCGCGCCGAACAACCTGTCGATGAGTCGGAGAAACGACATGTCCAGCGTCTCCCAAGCCCCCGATGCAACGATAAGCACCGCCGAGCGATCGGCCATCCGCAAAATCTCCATGCGCCTGGTGCCCTTCGTGGCCCTGATGTTCTTCATCAACTTCCTCGACCGCACCGCAATTTCCTTCGCTGGCCCCAACGGCATGACCCAGGACCTGGGGCTGACCATCGCTCAGTTCGGCCTGGCCTCGGGGATCTTCTTCATCGGCTACATCCTCCTTGAAGTGCCCAGCAACCTGGCCCTGCATCGCTTCGGCGCGCGCAAGTGGCTGGCGCGGATCATGGTGTCCTGGGGCGTGGTGTCGCTGCTGTTCACCTGGGTCAGCAGCGTCGAGGGCCTGTATTCCCTGCGCCTGCTGCTGGGTGTCGCCGAGGCCGGTTTCTTCCCCGGTGCCATCCTGTTCCTGAGCCTGTGGGTGCCCGCGCGCTACCGCAGCAAGATTCTCGCGCTGTTCTACCTGGCCCAGCCGCTGACCGTGGTCATCGGTGCGCCGCTGGCGGCGTGGATGATCGGCCACGACGGCTTGTTCGGCCTGGCCGGCTGGCGGGTGATGTTCCTCGGGGTATCGCTGCCAGCCATCATCGTCGGCTTTATCGCCTGGTTCTACCTGGTGGACCGGCCTGCCGAGGCCAAGTGGCTTAACGCCGAGGAGAAGACCTGGCTGGTCGGTGAACTGGAGCGCGAGCACAGCAACACCCAGGCCCATGCCCACCACCTGAGCGTCGGCAAGGCCATGCTCAACGGCCGTGTGTGGATGCTGTGCCTGATCTACTTCGGCTTCATCTACGGCCTGTATGCGCTGGCGTTCTTCTTGCCGACCATCATCGGCGGTTTCCAGGCCCAGTTCGGCACCACCTTCACCGTGTTCCAGAAGGGCATGATCACCGCCATTCCGTACCTGCCGGCGGCTTTTGCCTTGTACTTCTGGTCCAAGGACGCCACCAAGCGTGGCTGCCGCACCTGGCACATCGCGCTGCCCGCCCTGACCGGCGCCGTCAGTATTCCGCTGGCCCTGGCGATGGGCTCGCCGGCCGCGACGGTCGCGGTGGTGACCATCACTGCCTGCTCGATCTTCGCCGCGCTGCCGAATTTCTGGACCTTGCCCACGCAGTTCCTCACCGGCGCTTCGGCTGCCGCGGCCGTGGCCCTGATCAATACCGTCGGCAACGTCGCCGGTTTCTCGGCCGGCTTCATCACCGGCGCGCTGAAGGAAAGCACCGGCGGCTACACCGTGCCGATGTTCGTGGTCGGCGGCCTGATGCTGCTCTCGGCGATTCTCATGGTCGCCCTCGGCAGCCAGCGGCGCGGCCCGGCTGCCAGCCTGAACGCCGCCCCCAGCGCCTAGCCCGTATTGCTGCCACAGGAGAATAATAATGACCCGTTTGTTCAATCAGCCCGCCGATTTCGCCGGGGAATTGGTGGAAGGCTTCGTCGCCGTGCACAGCGACAAGGTGCGCCAAGTGCCCGGTGGGGTGGTGCGCAACACCCAATGCGCGCCCGGCACGGTGGCCGTGGTGATCGGCGGCGGCTCGGGCCATTACCCGGCGTTTGCCGGTCTGGTCGGCCAGGGCCTGGCCCATGCGGCGGTGATGGGCAACCTGTTTGCCTCGCCCTCGGCGCAGCAGATCTACACCGTGGCGCGGCGGGTGGAGCAGGGCGCCGGTGTGCTGCTGGGCTACGGCAACTATGCCGGTGACGTGCTGCACTTCGGCCTGGCCAAGGACCGCCTCAACGCCGAAGGCATTCGCTGCGAAGTGATCGCCGTGACCGACGACCTGTCCAGCGCCGGCATCCACGAACTGCACAAGCGGCGCGGCATTGCTGGCGATCTGGTGGTGTTCAAGGCCGCCGCAGCCGCCGCTGAAGCCGGTTACAGTTTTGATGAGGTGGTGCGCGTCGCTCGCCATGCCAACGCCCGCACGCGCTCCCTTGGCGTGGCGTTTTCCGGCTGCACGCTGCCGGGGGCCAGCGCGCCCTTGTTTGAAGTGCCGGTGGGCAAGATGGCCCTGGGCATGGGCATCCATGGTGAGCCGGGGATTGACGAAGGCCCGGTGCCGACGGCCGATGAGCTGGCGGAGTTGCTGGTGGCGGCGCTGCTCAATGAGCTGCCAGAAGGCATCACCCAGCCCCGCGACCAGCGTGTGGCGGTGATTCTCAACGGCCTTGGCAGCGTCAAGTACGAAGAGCTGTTCGTGGTCTACCGGCGGGTCTCGCAACTGCTGGCCAATGTCGGCCTGCAGGTGGTGGAGCCCGAGGTCGGCGAACTGGTGACCAGTTTCGACATGGCCGGGCTGTCCCTGACCCTGTGCTGGCTGGACGCTGAACTGGAAGGCTTGTGGCGCGCCCCGGCGCTGACCCCGGCCTACCGCAAGGGCAGCGTGAACCCGGCGCCACTGCTGGACCCGCAAGCCTTCGAAGCCCTCGAGCAGGCCGTGATTCCAAAGGCCAGCGCGCAATCGCGGCGCGCCGCCAAGTGCGTGCTGCAAGCACTGCAGGCCACCGAGCAAACCATACTGGCCAACGCCGACGAACTCGGCCGCATCGATGCCGTCGCCGGTGACGGCGACCACGGTATCGGCATGCAGCGTGGCGTGCTCGCCGCCGTGGCCGCGGCCCGTGAAGCCCTTGGCCGGGGCGCAGGTGCCGGCACCTTGCTGCGCAGCGCCGCCGACGCCTGGGCCGACAAGGCCGGTGGCACCTCCGGCGCGCTCTGGGGGCTGGCCCTTACGGCCATGGGCAATGCCATGGGCGACCGCCTGGATCCGGATGCCCAGCGCGTCGCCCTCGGCGTGCGCCAGGCCGGCGAGGCGATCCAGCATTTCGGCAAGGCACAGTTGGGGGACAAGACCCTGGTCGACGTCCTGCTGCCTTTCAGCCAGGCCCTGAGCGCCGCCGCCGAGCAAGGCCTGGAACTGGCCGAGGCCTGGCAGCGTGCCGCCGTGGTTGCCCAGGCCGCCGCCGACGCCACCGCGCAACTGCGCCCGCGCATCGGCCGCGCCCGGCCCCTGGCGGAAAAAAGCCTGGGTACCGCCGATGCCGGCGCAGTGTCCCTGGCCTTGATCATTCAAGCGGTCGAACCGGTGCTCAGCACCGGCGCGGGCGCACCGCTACTTCGTACCGAGGAGAGTTTCCATGACTGACATCCTGCGCATCGTCATCGGCTCGGATGACGCTGGCTACGAGTACAAGGAGGCGCTCAAGCGCGACCTGCTGGCCCATCCCTTCGTCGAACTGGTCGAGGACGTCGGCGTCGACGCCGACAGCCACACCGCCTACCCGCTGGTGGCCATCGCCGCCGCGGAAAAAATCGCCAACGGCCAGGCCGACCGCGCCTTGCTGATCTGCGGCACCGGCCTGGGAGTGGCGATCGCCGCCAACAAGGTGCAAGGCATTCGCGCAGTCACCGCCCACGACAGCTTTTCCGTGGAACGGGCAATCCTCAGCAACAACGCCCAGGTGCTGACCTTCGGCCAGCGCGTCATCGGTTTGGAACTGGCGCGCCGGCTGCTCAAGGAATGGCTGACCTACCGCTTCGACGAAGGCTCGGCGTCGGCGCAGAAGGTCAAGACCCTCAGCGACTACGAGCGGGTCAGCGCCCGATGAACCGCCAGCCTGTGGTGACCCTGGGGGTCAGCCTGAAGATGTATTTCAGCTACCAGCGCACCCTCGACTGGTGCCGCGCGATCGCCGCCCAGCTGGACGCCGAACCTTGGGTGCGCTCCGGGCATATCCAGGTGTTCGTGATTCCCAGCTTTCCCATGCTGGCCGCCGCGCGCGAGATCCTCGGCAGCCGCGCGCGCGTCGGCGCGCAAGATGTGTTCTGGGAAGACCACGGCGCCTACACCGGCGAAGTCAGCCCGGCGGTTTTGCGTGAGCTGGGCTGCGATATCGCCGAGATCGGCCACGCCGAACGGCGCCGCCTGTTCGCTGAAAGCGAACAGCAGATCGCCGCCAAGACCCACGCCGCCTGGCGCAATGGCCTGACACCGGTGCTCTGCGTGGGCGAAGCGCAACATGGCCTGGTGCCGGACACCGTTGCCTTGTGCCTGGCCCAACTCGACAGCGCCCTGGCCCAGGCGCGTAGCGCGCAGCTGGAAGGCGAGCTGATTCTGGCCTACGAGCCGCAATGGGCCATCGGCGCCGCCGAACCGGCGACGCCGCAGTACATCGGCGACGTGTGCCAGGCCCTGCGCGAAGGCGTGGCCGAGCGTTGCGGCGACAGCGCCCGGGTGATCTACGGCGGCAGCGCCGGGCCCGGCTTGCTGAAGCGCCTTGGCCGCCGGGTCGACGGCCTGTTCCTTGGCCGCTTCGCCCACGAGCCGGCGGCCTTCGCCACCATTCTCAAGGAAGCGGCGCAACTGTGCGCCAGCGTCCAGACGCCCATAGAGGAGGGCAGCCAATGGCAATCGGCCTGAGTACCTATTCGTTCTTCTGGCGCGGCTCCAGCCGGGTGCCACAGCCCATGGATTTGCCCGCCATGCTCGAGCACACCGCGGCCCTGGGCGCGACGGTGTTCCAGATCTGCGATTACGCCGGGCTCGAAGCCTTGCCCCGCGAAGCCCTCATGGCCTTGAGAGCCCAGGCCGACCGCCTGGGTATCACCCTCGAACTGGGCACCCGCGGCTTGCAGCCCGCGCACCTGCGCCAGTACCTGGAATACGCGCGCATCCTCGACTGCCGTGTGCTGCGCAGCATGTTCAACAGCGCCAGCCACAAGCCGAGCCTGGATGAGGCGGTCGGGCTACTGGGCGAAGTACTGCCAGCTTTCATCGAACAAGACGTCAAGCTGGCCCTGGAAACCTACGAGCAAGTGCCCAGCCAGACCCTGCTCGACGCCGTGCAACGCCTCGACAGCCCCTGGCTGGGCATCTGCCTGGACCCCGGCAACTGCGTGGCCGCGCTGGAACACCCGCAAGCGGTCATCGACCGTTGCGCGCCCGTAACCCTCAACCTGCACGTCAAGGATTTCGCCTTTTCCCGCCGCGACGGCTGGGTCGGCTTCACCTTCGCCGGCTGCCCCTTGGGCGAGGGCCTGCTGGACTACGACTACCTGCGCGCCGCGGTGCAGCCCGAACGGCGCGGCATCAACCAGATCATCGAACATTGGCTGCCCTGGCAGGCCGATGCCCAAACGACCTGCGCACTGGAAGACCAGTGGACCCGGCACAACCTCGACTACCTCAACGCCAAGGCGGCCACGGCCGCTGGTGAACCGCATTTCCTGATCCGATAACAACAATCCGAGGAACACCCCATGAGCTACGAACTGAAAAAAATCGCTATCGTCGGCGCCGGCGGCAAAATGGGCATGCGCATTTCCGCCAACCTGCAGCACAGCCACTACAGCGTCAGCTATTGCGAGAACTCGCCACGCGCCCAGGAGCAGATCGAAGCCGCCGGCCGCAGCCTGTCGGTCACCGCTGAGGTGGCTCCGCAAGCCGACGTGGTGATTCTCGCCGTGCCGGACGTGGCCCTGGAAACCGTCTCGGCGCTGGTGGTGCCGCAGATGAAGAAAGGCGCGATCCTGCTGACCCTTGACCCGGCGGCTTCCTACGCCGGCCTGCTGGCCCAGCGTGAGGGAATTCACCAGGCCGTGGCCCACCCGTGCCACCCATCGGTATTCCTCGAGCGCACCACGAAGGAAGAGCACGCCGACGCCTTCGGCGGTACCGCCGCAGTACAGGATGTGTGCGCCGCCTTCGAGACCGGCAACGACAAGCAGCGCTCGGAACTGGCCAATATCATCGCCGTGATGTACGGCCCGGTGGGCGAAGTGCACTGGGTGACCGTCAAGCAGCTGGCCTATCTGGAACCTACCCTGGTGGAAACCGTGGCGTGCATGGTCGGCACCTTCATGAAAGAGGCGCTCGACGAGACCATCAACCGCATCGGCGTGCCGGAAGCCGCAGCCAAGGCCATGCTTTTCGGGCATATCCAGATCGCCCTCGCGGTAGCCTTCCGCAGCACCAACCCGTTCTCCGACGCCTGCATGATCGCCATCGACTACGGCCGCGAGCAGATCATCAAGCCGGACTGGAAGAAGATCTTCGACGAGAAGGAACTGGACCTGATCATCGCGCGCATGCTCAAGATCGAAGCCGTGCGCCGGGTCGACGCCGCTTGATCCACTCGGCTCCGTGGGGCGCCTCGGCAACGCGGTTGAGGCTGCCCTATAATGTGGTTACCTTGTCTGCCCCAGACCATCGCCGCACGGAGCCACACCCTCTCAAATGCCCGAGATCAAGAAACGCCTGATTCAGCGCAAGAAACTCTCCGATGTGGTGTTCGAACAATTGCTCGACCTGATAGAGGAAGAACAACTGCAACCCGGCGACCAGATGCCGGCCGAGCGCGAGTTGATGGAAACCTTCGGCGTCGGCCGCCCGGTGGTGCGCGAGGCCATGCAGCGCCTGGCGGGCATGGGCATGATCAGCATCCAGCATGGCGAGCGGGCCAAGGTCGGCCGCGTCGACATGCACACCATGATCGGCCAGATCGACCTGGCGGCGCGGCACCTGCTGTCCAGTTCGGCGAAGAACGTCGACCATTTGCGCCAGGCCAGGGCCATGTTCGAGACCGGGCTGGTGAAGATCGCCGCCGAGTCGGCCAGCAGCGCCGACATCGCGCGCCTGGACGCCATCGTGGCGCGCATGCACAAGCATCACGCGGGCGAGGAGTTCATTGCCGTGGACATGGAGTTCCACAGCGAAATCGCGCGTATTTCCGGCAACCCCATCTATGAAGCCATTTCCCGCGCGATCCTCGAATGGATGGCCGACTATCGCCAGGAAATGCTGCGCTTCAAACCCCGCGAGCAGACCATCGCCGAGCACGAGGAAATCCTGCGGCTGATCAAGCTGCGCGACCCCGCCGGCGCCGAGCAGGCCATGCACGACCACCTCGCCAAGCATTTCCAGCCGGGCTGAGCGGGCTTACCGTTCAGCCTCGGCGGCATCGCGGTGGGCCATGATCCGCGGCATGCTGTCTTCGATCCAGTCCACCAGCGCCTCCAGGTGCTGCGCCGCCTCGATCCCCAGGGGCGTGAGCCGGTATTCCACGTGGGGCGGCACCACCGGTAGGGCCAGGCGGTGCAGCAGGCCGTCGCCCTCCAGCCCTTGCAGGGTCTGGGCCAGCATTTTCTCGCTGACGCCGCCGATCTTGCGGCGCAAGTCACTGAAGCGGTGCATGCCGCCCAGCAGTATCACCAATACCAGAACGCCCCAGCGGCTGGTCATGTGCTTGAGCACATCGCGCGACGGGCAGTTGGCATCCAGCAACTCACCACGGCGGGCGGCGGCTGAGAAGGCCAGGGGGAAGTCCTCGGTCAGGCTCATGGTACTTACCTTTTTGTACGTACTTACGAAAAGTTAGCTTGGCGAGTAGGGTGACTACTCTTCTCAACCGATGCAAGGAAAACTGCCATGATCGCCATCACCGGAGCTACCGGCCAACTGGGCCGCCTGGTCATCGCCGCGCTGCTGCAGCGCGTCCCCGCCAACCAACTGGTCGCCCTCGTGCGCGACGTCGCCAAGGCTGAAGACCTCGCCGAGCAGGGCGTCGAAGTGCGCCATGCCGATTACAGCCAGGCCGACAGCTGGCCGGCGGCATTGTCCGGGGTCGACCAGTTGCTACTGATTTCCTCCAACGAACTGGGCCAGCGCGCCACTCAGCACCAGACCGTGATCACCGCCGCCAAGGCCGCGGGCGTGAAGCTGGTGGCCTACACCAGCGTGCTGCACGCCGACACCTCGCTGCTGGGCCTGGCCGAAGAACACCGCCAGACCGAGGCCGCGCTGCATGCCGCGGGCCTGCCCCATGTGCTGCTGCGCAATGGCTGGTATCACGAGAACTACCTGGCCGGCGTGCCTGCCGCCGTCGAGCACGGCGCGCTGTTCGGCGCTGCCGGCAGCGGCAAGATTTCCTCCGCGCCACGTGCCGACTATGCCGAAGCCGCTGCCGTGGTGCTGACCAGCGACGGCCATGCCGGCAAGGTCTACGAACTGGCGGGTGACGACAGCTACACCCTGACGCAACTGGCCGAGTGGATATCGCAGAAGGCTGACAAGGCGGTGCCGTACAACGACCTGCCGCAGGCCGAGTACAAGGCGCTGCTGGAAAAGGTCGGCCTGCCCGAGCCTATCGCCGAGTTGCTGTCGGATTCCGACGCGGCGGCCGCGAAGGGCGCGCTGTTCGATGACGGTCAGCAGCTGTCGAAACTGATCGGCCGCGCCACGGTGCCGGTGCGGAGCACGTTGCAGGAGCTGTAGCGTTGGGTGGGGGCTGGCGCAGCGCCATTTTGGTGGCTGTTCTGCCGCCAAGCTCGCAGGCTACGCCAGCTCCTACGCTGACTGTATTCCAGCGCTAAATCCAGGTTGCCAGTGCGATCGCTGACCGTGTTGCAACGCTAAATCCAGGTTGCCAATGCGATCGCTGACCGTATTGCAACGCTAAATCCAGGTTGCCAATGCGATCGCTGACCGTGTTGCAACGCTAATCCAGGTTGCCAATGTGATCACTGACCGTATTGCAACGCTAATCCAGGTTGCCAATGCGATCGCTGACCGTGTTGCAACGCTAATCCAGGTTGCCAATGCGATCCTGTAGGAGCTGGCGTAGCCTGCGAGCTTGGCGGTTGCAATATCACAGCAGGCGTTCAGCCCACCGAGAACCACTATCAACAACGACCGTTCGTCAATTTTCCGCCTCAAATTTCTGAACTTCGGCCAATGGTGGCCCAAGTGCATCAATTCAAACGGGATACTCCGGGTCCGCTTGCCCGTCTGACGGGTTTCTACGTCACTCAGGACCCCGACTTCCATGATCGATCTGACCACCTGGAACCTCACCATTCCCCAGGGTTCGCCCGCGCTCACCGTTGCTACCGAGCGATTGCAGAGCTTCACCGATACCTACTTCAAACGCGACGGCACTCATCTGATCTTCTGGGCCCCGGTCACCGGTGCTCACTTCGGCACCAGCCACTTCCCGCGTAGCGAACTGCGTGAAACCGACACCGCCGGCAAACCCTTGAGCTGGCGCTACAACACTGGCAGCAACACCCTCAAGGGCAAGGTCGCGGTCAACCAGGTGCCCTCTGAGGGCAAGGTCGTGGTCGCGCAGATCCACGCCGTGAACTCGCCCTCGCCGCTGGTGAAAATTCAGTACCGCTGGGCAGACGGCGAAGGCAACGTCGACATCACCTACCGGGAAAAACCCGGCGACGACCTCAGCCCCATCGTCTACACCCGCACCAAGATGCCCCTGGGCCAGGCGTTCAACTACTCGATGCGCATCAACAAGGAGGGCGAGGTGATCATGATGATCAACAACCAAGGGGTGAAGACCAAGCTGCACGGCAACTGGAAGGCGTACCAGTTCTACTTCAAGGCGGGCAACTACACGCTGGACAATACCGGCTACGCCAGCGAAGGCGGGCGGGTGACCTACTATGCGTTGAAGGCCACGCACCCGAATTTCTAGCGCCACCGGGGGCCAGGCCTGGAATGGCGGTGGCCCGATCGCCGGCAAGCCGGACTCCTACGGTTTGAGCGGCGGCGCAGTCATGGTGGGAATCCGGCTTGCCGGCGATGGGCACTACTTGCTACGCCAGACTTCAGGGCTTCCAGATCTCGACATCCTTGGCATCCACGGCCTTGGGCAGCAGCCCTGCGGCGAGGAAGGCGTCGGCGATCTTCTGCTGTTCGCCCAGCTGGTCGGCCTGCACGGCCTCGACCTTGTAGGTGCGGTGGGCGTTGGCGGCTTCGACGGTAGGCTCGTCCAGATTGCCCCACAGCGGGCCCAGCACCTTGGCGGCGTCCTGCGGATGGGCCTTGACCCAGGTACCGGCCTGCTGCAATTGCGCGAACACCAGTTTCAGGACTTCCGGGTGGGCCGTGGCGTAAGGCGTGCCGGTCAGGTAGTAGCGCTTGTAGTTGGCCAGCCCGGTGCCGTCGGCCAGGACGCGGGTCGGCAGCTGGCGCTGGGCGCTGGTGAGGAAGGGTTCCCAGGTGACCCAGGCGTCGACCTTGTCGTTTTCGAAAGCGGCGCGGCCATCGGCGGGCGTCAGGTAGGCAGGCTGGATATCCGAGAACTTCAGCCCGGCCTTGGCCAGGGCGGCGATCAGCAGGTAGTGGGTGCCGGCTGCCTTGGTCACCGCGATTTTCTTGCCCTTCAGGTCGGCCAGGCTCTGGATCGGCGAGTCCTTGCGCACGACGATGGCCTGGGCGGCCGGCGATGCGGCTTCCTGAGCGAAATAGGTGAGTTTGGCCTGGGCCGCCTGGGCGAAGATCGGCACGGTGTCGGCGACGTCGGCGCTGATGTCGACGTTGCCCACGTTCAGGGCTTCGAGCAGCGGCAGGCCACTGGGGAATTCGTGCCAGGTGACGTCGATGTGCTGTGCCTTGAGCGCCTTGTCCAAGGTGCCTTGGGTTTTCAGCAGCATGATCAGGGTCGAGGACTTCTGGTAGCCGATGCGCAAGGTTTCGTCGGCTTGGGCGGCGTTCAGGAAACTGCTGGCAACCACCAGGCAGAGCGCGGCGAGAGCGCCGGGCGCGCGTGTTGAAAAGACGCGTTTGGACAAGAGGGGCATAGGATTCTCGGCAACGAAAAGGAATAAGCGAAGGCGAGAATCGAGAATAAGGTTGTAAGCGGCGTTATTTAAATATCGTTTTGTTATTAAGTTATGCATCGCGGCGGGCGTGCATTGCAATGCGCGCCCGCCTGACGATCAATGCGGCGCGCGGGGAATGGTCTTCAGCAAGTCTTCCGGGCTGATCTGCCCAACCACGAACTTCTGGCTGCCGGGCTGCGGCAGGTCGAAGATGTGGCCCTTCATCTTGCCGATCACGTGCATCTCGCACGGCTTGCAATCGAACTTCAGGGTCAGCACCTCATCGCCGTGAATCAGCTGCATCGGCGCGACCTTGGTGCGCACGCCGGTCACGCCCTTGGCCTGCTTGGGGCACAGGTTGAAGGAGAAACGCAGGCAGTGCTTGGTGATCATCACCGGCACTTCGCCGGTTTCTTCGTGGGCCTCGTAGGCGGCATCGATCAGCTTCACCCCGTGGCGGTGGTAGAAGTCGCGGGCCTTCTGGTTGTAGACGTTGGCCAGGAAGCTCAGGTGCGCTTCGGGGTACACCGGCGCCGGTACGGTCTCGGCCTTGCGGCCGCCCCGTGGGTGGGCGGCGACGCGGGCGGCGGTGAGGGCTTCGATCACTTCGCGGCGCAGGGCCTTGAGCTGCGAATTGGGAATGAAGAACGCCAGCGGGGCATCGAGCTTGACGGCGGTGGCGTGGTACTGGGTGGTGCCCAGCTGGCACAGCAGGTCCTGCAACTGCTCCAGCGCCTGCTCGGGCTTGTTGGCCACGCCGAACGGGCCGGCCAGGGCGACGCTGGCGCTGACGCCTTCCTCGCTGGTGGCGGTCAGTTCCAGGCCTTGTTCACGCAGCTTGGCAATCCAGCTCAAGCCGATGCGGCGCTCGGCCGAGGTTTTCTGCAGGGCTTGCTGCCAGTTGTGGTCGAGGTTGCGGCTCAGCGGATGGTTGGGGCGCACTTTCTGCAGTGCGGGCGGCATCTCGTTTGGCTCGACGCGGTAGCGGTAGTACTGCTTGCCTTCGTCTTCGTACTCGCCACGGGGCTCGACGATGTTGGCGCGGAAACCCACCACCTCGCGCTTGACCTGCACGTTGAGGCCGTCGCCGTTGGACAGCGGCTCTTCGGTGACCACCTGCAGGTCGCGCTTGCCCACGGCTTCGACGATGCCCACGCGCAGGCCGGTGAAGGTCGGCGAGTCGAAGGCGCCGATGTCGATCTTGCGGTCGGTGACGAAGTAGTCGGTGCTGCCGCGATGGAAGGTCTTGTCCGGGTCGGGCACGAAGAAGTGCGCGGTGCGGCCGCTGGACGCGCGGGCCAGGTCGGAGCGGTCTTCGAGCACGTCGTCGAGGCGCTGGCGGTAGTAGGCGGTGATGTTCTTCACATAGCCCATGTCCTTGTAGCGGCCCTCGATCTTGAACGAGCGCACGCCGGCTTCCACCAAGGCGCGGATATTGGCGCTCTGGTTGTTGTCCTTCATCGACAGCAGGTGTTTCTCGTAGGCGACCACGCGGCCCTGGTCGTCCTTGAGGGTGTAGGGCAGGCGGCAGGCCTGGGAGCAATCGCCACGGTTGGCGCTGCGCCCGGTGTGCGCGTGGGAGATGTTGCACTGGCCGGAGAAAGCCACGCACAGGGCACCGTGGATGAAGAACTCGATGGCGGCATCGGTCTCGGCGGCGATGCCGCGGATTTCATCCAGGTTCAGCTCGCGGGCCAGGACCAACTGGGAGAAACCGGCCTGGTCGAGGAACTTGGCCCGCTCCAGCGTGCGGATGTCGGTCTGGGTGCTGGCGTGCAGCTCGATGGGCGGAATATCCAGCTCCATCACGCCCAGGTCCTGCACGATCAAGGCATCGACACCGGCGTCGTACAGCTGGTGGATCAGCTTGCGCGCCGGCTCCAGCTCGTTGTCGTGGAGGATGGTGTTGATGGTGGTGAACACCCGGGCGTGGTAGCCACGGGCAAATTCCACCAGCTTGGCGATATCGCTCACTTCGTTGCAGGCGTTGTGGCGCGCGCCGAAGCTCGGGCCGCCGATATAGATGGCGTCGGCGCCGTGCAAGATGGCCTCGCGGGCGATCTCTACGTCACGGGCGGGGCTGAGCAATTCCAGGTGATGCTTGGGCAAGGACATAGTTTTTTTTATCAGGCTGGTCACGGTCAAGGCGTGCATTGTAGCGGTGAAACGCTTGCCCGGCACCCGTAGCCTGCCGGGTGGGCCCTTGGCGCCCTCAGGCGGCGGCCATGCACTGCACCAGACCATCGATAAACAGGGTTTCGGCCCGTGTGCGGCGCTGCTCGCGGTTCCACAGCAGGTGGATATCGACATCGGCCACGCCCTCGTAGGGTGGCACCGGCCACAGCAGGCCATTGTCGACGTCATCAATCACCACGTGTTCCGGCAGGCAGCCCAGCCCCAGGCCGGCGATCACCAGGCGGCGAATCTCTTCGAGGCTCGGCGAGGAAGCGACGATGCGGCCGCTGAAGCCCTGCTGGTCGCGGAAAATGGTCAGCGGCGAGAGCATGCCGCCGATCTGGTCGCTGGTGAAACTGACGAAATTTTCCGCCTGCAGGTCGCTGGGGGTGAGGTCGGCCTTGCC
>Ga0308164_10001304_pt1 | contig 30091 bp, 19 predicted proteins | sample PhyTR2_FD_201031 | JGI IMG/M metagenome (GOLD analysis project Ga0308164, IMG submission 201031) | Phyllosphere microbial communities from UC Gill Tract Community Farm, Albany, California, United States - DLSLT.R2 | ecosystem: Host-associated > Plants > Phyllosphere > Unclassified | place: USA... | reverse complement strand
TAAATTTTAACATATCCATTACATCGTCAGATAGATGATCCTTTAAAAATTAAATTTCTTTACGGTAACCATATTTATTTAATTGTTTTTGATATATTAATTTTTTATTCCATATTCATAGAGATCTTTACCAACTTGAGATATATTAAAACTAGAACTCCAAGAACTCCTTTCATAAGCAATTCCACAAGAATATAATAACGCTTCCTTTTCTCCATTTCTAGGGAGTTTTCTATTCTCCGGTGTTTCTGAAATTTCATAATCTATTTCAGACAATTCTTTAAGAAAATCAAAAGCATTGATGTTTATACTATTAAGACAATCAGCTAGTCCCAAAAAATATTTCCAATCATATATTTCGTTAATATAACTTCTAAATAAATTAGCAAAAATTTTTGCTTTTTCTATGTTTAAAAATGTATCTGTATAAACTAATAAATTTTCGACAACTTTTTCTTTATATTTTTTATCTGTCTCAAACTTTAATCTAAACGCTATAAGTTTATCTACTTGTATTTCTTTTGAATGAAATTCCTGTAAAAAAGTCAACAACTTTTTTACAAAAAATCTTTCCTTAATACTGTAACCAATTTTCCCCAATGAATATAATGTTTTAACAAATGGGATTTCTTTTAAGGTACCATCAAGAAACTCATCCATTCCAACTTCAGCGTAATCTATTGCTAAGTCTAAGGTTGTATTTGTGATTTCCGAAGAAAATGAATTAGAAAGACCATTATTTGAATTGCTACTTACCATAATAAAGCTTCATTTTTAAATTATTTTTTAATTGACATTTTTTTTATTTCTTCATCAGTATGATTATCAAGAACTTTAGCATACCGATAAAATGTTGCCCTTGTTAGTCCAAGTGGCTTATAAATTTCTTCTGGAGTTTTGGTTGGATCTTTATAAAAAATACGCATAATCAAAAGTTTCGAGATTGTTTCTTTTGTATAACCCTTTGGTCTTCCTCCAGTTCTTCCTCTTGCCCTAGCAGATTGCAAACCTGCATTGGTTCTTTCTCTTATTAATTCTCTTTCATATTCAGCTAAAGAAGCCATTAAATTTAGAAAAAGGCGTCCATTAATTGTAGAAGTATCTACACCATCAACAAGACCTTTTATAAATATTCCTTTCTCATTTAAACTTAAAACCATATCAATTATATGTTTTAAACTTCTTCCTAATCGGTCTAATCGCCAAACGTAAAGTTCATCTCCTTCTCTAAACTGTTCAATCATTTTATCAAGTTCTGGACGACTTTTCGTTGCTCCCGAAATTTTCTCTTGATAAATTTTCTCACAGCCTGCTTTTTCTAAAGCCTCAATTTGCAAATCCAGATTTTGGTCTTTCGTTGAGACTCGGGCATATCCTATTTTCATATTTTGTTACATAAAACTCATGCGTAGTAAATTTATGAAACTTTGATTAATGATACGAGATTTTGAGAAAATATATTTCAAAAAATAAAATGTGGATTTTCACATCTTGTAAAATCTCAAAATACCACCATTTCAAGTAATAAATTTCAAAATGGAAATATAAATCAGAACTGATCTATCACAAAGTGTATTTTTATGGAATCCCATAAAACAATTTAATATAATTGTTTTAATTTAGTTGGATATGATTATTAATAACCAACCCATCACAAATGAATCAGGAATATATTAAATGGCTCACCTACTGGAAAAAGAATTTATCAGACTCTCTTAATACCCATATTGAGATTGACGGTTCTCAACACTTTGAAATCGAAGATTTTAAAATAGAACATGAATCTATTGCTGATCTTCAAAAGGTAAATGCACTGATTGACTTTGAAGAAAAAAGGATCAATGAAAAGAAAGGTATTAAAAGTAAAGAAGATGATGAGTGGATAGCTATAAATCATGTATTCGTAGTGATTGCTCCTTTCAAGCTTAAACCGGCATCCGATCATCTGGTCCATTTAAAAGATAAAAAAACTAAATTTCCTTTTTGGTTTTCGGCATACCTGGACAGAAATGGTAAGCTTTACATTCCTGATGAAATGTTTCCCTTATTTCAGCGGAAATATCTTGAGCCTCTTGCTGATGAAAGAACTGAATTTATATTTGGCACTGTTGAAGAGGTTGACCAGGCTACAACTTTAGGAAAAGAGAACTATAACAAATATGTTGAGTACATCAGATACGTACAATATATATTTAAAAATGTCATCCATCAGAATCTCTCCGAATACCACACAGAATCTTATGAAACAATTTTTAATGCTATAGTGCTTCTTCCACAAGATGAAATGAATGCCGCTATGGGAATCATAGAGCTCTACGAGAAGATTCTCAATCAGAAGAATATTCCACAGCTCTTACAATCGTTTATTACCTTAAAAAACGATCGTCAAAAGGCACCAGTTACAGTTCATGATTTAATTGACTCCAATGAGCTCCATCTCGGACAGATGGGCTTTGATTTCCCAATCTCAATTTCACAAAGAAAAAGTCTCAATACCCTCTTAACCACGAGCGATACGGTTTTTGCAGTTAATGGTCCCCCAGGTACAGGAAAAACAACGTTATTACAAAGTATTGTTGCCAATAAAATAGTTGAAAGTGCAGTCCGAGGCAAAGAGGCGCCAGTTATTCTTGCGTGCTCTACCAACAATCAGGCAGTCACCAATATCATAGACAGCTTTTCCAAATCCAATACCAGAGAAGGAAAACTGCAAGGCAGATGGATTCCCGATGTTGATGGCTATGCTACCTATTTACCCTCCACAAGAAAAAAAGAAGCTGAATTAAAAGGAATCAACTACAAAAAGTTAAACGGAGGTGGCCTTTTTGATGATATAGAGAATTTAGGATTTTTACAAAAGGCTAAAGACTATTTTTTGGAAAAAAGCAAGGCCTACTTTAATTCTTCTATCCTTAACATCAGTAATGTCACACAGAAACTACAGTCTGAGATTTCTGCTATTGAACAGAGCCTTAAAGAAGCCGCAATTATGTGGAAGGCCTATTTACAATCTGAAAATGTTTTTACATTCGACTATCTTCTCAGTAACCCAAAGCTTTCAAATTACTATAAAGAAGGTATCTTAAATGAGTGTATTATCAAAAATGATATTCAGGATCTTATGAAAAATGAAAAGGACATTATTTCATACTTTGACAATGAGCCCTTCTTTAGAAAATTCTTTTGTTTTCTGGGAATAAAATCTGCATTAAAAAGCCGGTCTTCTGAGATAAAAATAATTCTAAGAGACTCCCTGATTGTACTTCCTGAAACTTTTGTATTCAAGAAAGACTTACTTCTTGAAAAAATAGATTCTAAAATTAATATGGCTAAAAGTATTGTCAGGTCCATAGAGAATTGGAAAGAATGGAAAAACAAAAATCAGATTAAAGGCAATCCTCCACGCTCAGAAGAGGAATACTGGGATTTTGAGCTCTTAAAAAGTGAAAAAGTAAACGCTAACTGTTTTTATGACGAACTCGATATTTCACTACGTCATAAAGCCTTTCAGCTGGCTTTGCATTATTGGGAGGGAAGATATCTTTTGGAACTTGAAAGCAGTCTTTTAGACTCTGCCTTTGAGGGGAAAGGAAAAGATCCTATGATGACGAGATGGCAAAGACATGCCATGCTTACCCCTTGTTTTGTAAGCACCTTTTATATGGCACCCAAGTTTTTCAGTTTTTTTAAGTTTTTCAAAAAAGCCGATGATGGTAAGAACCTGTACGATAATCCCCCGCTTTTTGACTTTATAGACCTTTTAATTGTCGATGAAGCTGGCCAAGTTTCTCCGGAAGTAGGGATCGCAACATTCGCCTTGGCCAAACAGGCGGTTATTGTTGGAGATGTAAAGCAGATAGAGCCCGTATGGAACGTAACCCATAAAATTGATATCGGTAACCTTAAAAAGAGTGGAATCATTGAGGATTATGATGATACCATCTATGAGAAAGAATTTGATCCTAAAGGCTTTCTTTCTTCAACAGGAAGTATTATGAAAATGGCTCAAAATGCCTGCGGGTTTAAGGAGCCTAATTTGCATGAAAAAGGAGTTCTTCTAACAGAACACAGGAGATGCTATGATGAAATTATTAATTACTGCAACGTACTGGCTTATGACGGGCAGCTCATACCCCTGAGAGGCAAAGCAAAGAAGGATCTGCTGTTTCCTCCCATGTACTGTATTCATGTAGACGGCCAGTCTACAAAGAATGAAAATGGCAGTAGATTTAATATCAATGAGGTCAGAGAAATTGTGAATTGGCTAGTAAAAAACAGAGAAGATATTGAACAAAAATATGGTCCGATTGAAGAAGCTGTCGGGATTATAACTCCCTTTACCGGACAGAAAAACAATTTGAAAACCGCATTAAAACAGGCAGGGTTTAAAACAGATGATTTTAAAATTGGGACTGTTCATGCTTTACAGGGCGCGGAAAGATCTCTCGTACTATTTTCAATGGTATATGGAGATGAGGATAAAGGCACCATGTTTTTTGACAGAGACCATAAACCCAATATGCTTAATGTGGCTGTTTCAAGAGCCAAGGATAATTTCATCGTCTTTGCAAATACAGGGATACTTAATAACAAAGCTAAAACACCTTCAGGAATACTTTCAAAATTTCTCGTTTATGATCATAAAATTCAAGCCAGCAATTCTTAAACTGCCCATATAAGAAATATCCTTAATAATGAATTTTTAGTATACTTTTATGGAGTTGAATTTTACTTCAACTATTTATGTTTTAGAGCCTATCTATCTACAGATAGGCTCTTTTATTTAATATAGTGTGAATTTACTTCGGTGGCCTGATCACAGAATAAGTGGGTAAAATACGATTTATTATCTGTCTTGGGATCTGTAAATATTTCTGATTCAAGGCGTATTTTAAATTCCCAGGTATCCCATTTGCGAAGCCCTTGTTGATACGGATTGAATGTACAGTGCAACTCGAAATGCCGTTTATTTTCATCACCCCGAAATTCTACGATGACACTTTTATCATCTGGATGAATTTCTTCCCTTATAGTCGCTTTAAGCTTCATAATATATTTTTTCAAAGCTATAACGGTAATGCGACAGAATGTGTCGTAATAAAATATAAATTGAAAATTTCCTCCTCACAACTTCCTCCCTTTGGATTTGCCGGAAACCTTCTTAAGATTTTCCTCATTCTTCCATATATTCTTAAACGAAAACTCAAACTTGCCCACTGCCTTATCAAATCTCAAATACCCCTGATACTTCTTCCCGTTCCTGTCCACCAGGCCATCAATATACGCTGTATCGCCTGCTTTTAGTTTTTCCAGTTGCCAGACCTTAAGCTTTTTTCCTCTGAACATTGTGGGAACCTCTGCCTTAATCTGGTTTTTCAGATCATCAATAGTCAAGCTCCTGACATTCTTTTTAAACAAAAACTCTACATACCTCTTATCCGCATTAAACTGAACCGAAGCATTAAATAGTCTTCCTTTAGTAGAAAGCATATTTTCAAGGTATAACGCTTTTCCTTCCCGAAGGATCTGCTTCTGATCATCGCTTAGTTTTATGCCCTTTATCTCTTCAGGAATTCTGATATATTCTGTCCGGTAAGGAATCAGCTCGTTGGTAAGTCGGTCCCTGCTGATGAGTGAGGGAATCTTTTCTCCGGTAATGGGATAGACCAGATCCACTACCCTTCCCATATTACCGTTTTCAAGAAGGTTTCTTTTATCTTCCGGGGTAAACTGATGACCCAGGAACTCTGAATCCAAGTCAGGCTCTTTGCGGACACCGTGCAGGTAGACCCCAACGCCTCCCGTATAGGTTTCTTTAAGTGAAAGTCTGACCTGGATGGTGGTAATTCCGGTTCCCAGATCCATCCGTACCGGAATAAGTGTAGGAGTTTTAAAGCCTCTGAGTAAAGGATCTAAAGCATTCATCTCCTTAAGCATTTCCTTAGTAAGCCCGATCTTTCGCATAACATTCCAATCAATCTGCTCAGCTTGGTAGGGGTAGGGGACTGTTTTTTCTGTACCAGCTACCCTATTCGTTAGAGATTGATTTTGATGGGCTTCTATCCTATCTATGGACACTTCATATTCCGTGAGCTTTTTCTTTTCCTGTTCCGAAGCATTCGTAACATACTGCTGTAGTTCTTTAGCCGTTTGAACGGCTTCATATTCGGTGACCTTAAAAAATGAAAACTCAGAGGGATTTTTGAGCTGCCGGTAAAAGTCAGCAAAGAATCGGGTAAAGGAATCTTTATCTGGATCTATCCGGACAAGTTCCACGGTATGCTTTTCTTCAGGCTTAGTCTCTTTAAGATTGCCTTTCTTATCAATACCCTGTACTAGCCCTATGGTACTGCTGCTATGATGAAGGACAAGCAGCGTATCCCCTAACTTTTCTACAGTATCTGATTCGTTGTTTCTTTCTTTTTCCATTATTCAATCCCAAATTAGGATTAAGTTATCAGGAAGTGAGCTTTCTACAGATAACTGGAAGGTTGCGGCTTCTCTTGGCACTGACTGTCTGTTATATGCCGCGTAGCGCAATACCTTCTTTAGATACAGAATAAATATTCATGTTTTTAAATCAGTAAAACATGAAATCAAAGAAATTATAATACGACACGTTCTGTCGTTGTCTCGGTATATCTTTACGATATTAAATTTAATGATAAAGAGATTGCAAGTATGAATAATGCAGTGAGATATATTAAGAATATAATAATATTCACCTATTATAGACTTAATATTGTTTCGTATTGTTAAAAAATGTTAATTTCACAACCTTAATTATAAAAACTAGTACTAATTTAAAAAACACAACAGATGAAGAAATTCTACTCTGGTGCATTGGTCTTATGCACAGTCTTTGGGCTGTCTGCCCAGGAAGTTTTATGGCAGAAAGATATCAAATCCTCTACACAGGATTTTCTAAGCCAGATTACGACAACAATTGATCAGCAATATTTAATTACCGGAAGCTCAATCCAGTCTTCCAAAATTCAGGAAGGAAATAAACAGAATAACGGCTATGATTTTCATGTAGTAAAACTCAACCAACAAGGAGAAGAAGTCTGGAAAAAATATTTCTCAGGACAGCATCATGATTACCTGTCAGCTTCAGTAGCCACCCAGGAAGGAGGGTTTCTTCTCGCCGGAACTTCCTATTCCGGAAAAGGATTAGATAAAAAGGAAGATTCCAAAGGCGGATCTGATATCTGGTTAATCCGTATCAATGAATTCGGGGATGAATTATGGCAGAAAACACTAGGATCGACATCCGATGAAGAGGCAAGATCTGTTATTCAAACAACCGATCTTGGATTCTTTGTAGCTGGAAACATCCAGAACTCAGCTAAAGGGTATGGTTCTAAAGATATTCTGATTGTAAAACTTGATAAGAGCGGGAAAGAATTATCTCAATCCATTGTAGGAGGCAAAGGTTTGGATGAAGTAGAAAAAATGATTCCTACAAAAGACGGCGGTGCTCTGCTGGGGATCTATTCAAGGAGTAATACTGGAGGATCAAAGAAAACTGAAAACTATGGCGAAGGAGATTATTGGGTGATCAAACTGGGTAAAGATGGAAAAGTAGACTGGGAAAAGAATTTTGGTGGAAAAGGAGATGATCACATCAGAACACTGGCATTAACATCAGCAGGCTATTTAATTGGCGGAGAATCTAGATCCGAGAGATCAGGGAATAAGACTGCTGGAATAGAAGAAGGAACAGATTTGTGGTTGATTTCCTTAAACGAAAGAGGTGAAGAAATATGGCAGAAATCCTACAATTATGGGAACAGAGATATCCTGATGGGAGCAAGTGTGCTTCATTCAGCAGATGCTCAATCTTCAAAAGGAATTTTACTCGGTGGTTACACCCAGGCAGAAGGAAGAATTGAAACTGATGATGAAACCTTCTGGATGCTGTATTTAAATCAAGATGGAAACGAGCAATGGAGAAAACATGTAAAGGGCGAATCCAAAAAAAGAGAAGAGAGACTATCTGATATAAAGCTGAATGGAGATGGCTCCATTATCCTGGCAGGAACCAGTGCAGAAGAACTTGGAAAAGAGAATTGGAAGATTGTGAAGCTGGGAGACAAGCAGCTTGATCAGCTGATTGAAAAACAGGATATTAAAATCTATCCGAATCCTGTTTCGGATTATGCATATGTAGAAATTGGTTTTGATTTTAAAGAAGCTGATATTACTTTGTACGATATGGGCGGGAGACAGCTTCAGAGTTTGAAAACTAAGAATAAGATTACTAAAATTAATACTCAGAATTTGATACAGGGAGCTTATCTGGTGACAATAAAAACGGATACAAATAAAACAGCAAGTGCAAAACTAATTAAGAAATAAAATACTGATGAGAAAAATACTTTTTTTATTGTTTATCCCATTAATAATCGTAAATGCCCAGGACAAATATACTCCTGTAAACCTAAAATCTCCACAAAGTTATGAGATGGAAAGATTCGGTAATATCCCCGTCAATCTTTATGCAGGAGCAATTGATGCTAATATTCCTTTGTTTTCAACTGATATTCCGGGCGTCGGAGATGTATTTAATATGAATCTGGCTTATAACTCTTCAGGATTTATGCCTGCCAAAAAGTCTAATTATGTTGGGCTGAATTGGTTCTTGAACTATGGCGGAGCTATTACCCGGGAAATTAATTATAAGGGTGATGATGACCGCATTTATCCTGGTGATTTATCAGGTCCTTCTACAAGAGCAGGATATCTAACAACAGCACGATTAGCAGTAGGGTCGGGCCTAACCAGTGAAGATATTTTAAACGGAAATTACCCTAATCGGGAATCTGAGGGATGGCTACCTTATTTCAGTCTTCAGAACACGTTTGGCGAACTTGCCCCAGATAAGTTTAACTTTAACTTTATGGGTATATCAGGTTACTTCTATATAGGGTTTGATTTGAAACCCGTTATAGTATCCAATGATACTAATTTAAAAATTGACATTACGGGTATTCCTTCACAGTATAAAACGAATTGTGAGCCAGATAATTCACAAATCATTATTACCGATGGAAAAGGAAATAAATACTATTTTGGAGGAAGCTCAGACAATCTGGAGATATCTTATAATTTAGGTGTAATGGGATCTACACCCCCTTCTTCACAGACCCCATCTTTTAATATTATGGGTTGGTATCTTACTAAAGTTGAATATAGCAATGGCCGATTTATCGTTATAGAAAATAAGAAATACCTGAATGGTTTTTATGATCTAGATAGTTCCTCTTTTTGCCACAGCAATACATATCCCCCCTCTGACGGCCTGAGTTCCAATGGTATTAATGAAAAATTTTTCGACCTAAATTTTTACATTTTCGGACATTATCCCTATTTATACCGGGAGCAGCCATGGGCAAACAATATGATCACCCATCCTATTCATTATGGCCCCATAGCGAATAATGTTTCAAAATATCAGATGAATATGGTAAAAAAAGTATTTCCTGATAAAATCATTGTAGATAGTGTCGCTACCATTAAATTTAACTATTCTGAATTTGACAAATACAGTACAGGAACTGATTATACAAAACCAAAATTTTACGGATATAAATCATATAAAGTAAGTGATATACAAGTTTACAATAATCAACAGAAAAAAATAAAAAGTATAAGCTTCAGGTATAATCGGAATAAGGATTATTTCTTTCTTATATCCGTAACGGATAATGATAAGCAATATACCCTGGATTATTATAAGACCAATAATCTTCCCGAACAAACAACCTTGGGAGTAGATAATTGGGGATATTGGAACGGAAGATCTGAAGAGACCAACAAATTGATTCCTGACTACGCTTTTTATATCGATACTAACCAAAATGTTGATTTTTTCGGAGATTCAAGGAACCCTAATATAGATCTTTTCGATGTGGGACTTTTGAGAAAAATAAAATATCCTACCGGTGGGTACTCATCCTTCTATTATGAATCGCCAGCATATTCCGAAACGATAACAAGGGATGCATCTTCAAATTTTTACCAATATATCAAAACTCAATCGGGTATTACAGGAGGAGCAAGAATTAAAAAAATTATTGATTTTGACCGTGAAAAATATATAACCCGGGATTTCAAATATATTAAAGATTTTAAAAATTCAACTTCAGTTACAAGTAGTGGAATCAATAACTCTTTCTTTTCTTATGTTATGGTTAAGCATAGGGACGAAGACTTAAATCTCGGGGGTGTAGGTAATGATAAATGGCTAGTTGAGAATTCTTCGAATATGACTCCGAATACGTTTAGTTCAACTCCTGTAAATTATTCGGAAGTTAGTGAGCTGGTCAATAATAAGCTTCAAAAAAAATATTTTTTCTCTGATCTAAGAAAAGAACCGGATGGATTCGTTGACAGACAACAACCGTTTTATACCAATGCATATCTTCCTAAAGAAATGGCGAAAAATTTAGATATGCCCTATACTGACTATGGAAATTACAGGGGTAGATTATTAAAGACGGTTTATTTTGGAGAGAATGGTGATTCTCTAAAAGTCATAAAAAACAATTATACTAAACTAAAATTAAATTCAAAAGATCCTTATGTTACTACTACAAAATTTAACGCCTTAATGGATCGTTTCTATAAAATAAAATTGAATCAACAATTACTATCCTCTACCATCACCACCGACTATTTAAACGGTACTGCAGTAGAAGAGCGAAATGAATTCCTGTATAACACCATAGGAAACAATAATCTTCTGTCACAAGAATCTACTTCTGCCGATATGACAAAAATAAAATCTTCTTATAAGTATCCATCAGATATAGCAGGATCCGGAGATTTTATTCAGCGAAATATGATAGGTATTCCTTTGCAGACAACTACTTATAAAAACAATAATCCGTTTTCTAAAACAAATAATCAGTATGCTTTAAACGCTGCCGGCAGATTACTTCCGAAACAAATTCAATCAGTTATACTCGGTACGATTGACACGGCTACGGAAAATACAGAAAACGAAATAACCTATGACCAGTATGATGCGAAAGGCAATCTGCTTCAATATACCACAAAATCAGGAACCACTTCACTTATATGGGGGTATGATGAGACTTTGCCTATCGCAAAAATCGAGGGAATTTCTTATGGTTCTTTGATGGCACTTCCGGCTATATCGGCTGCTGTTTCCGATTTGCAGACCAAGTCCATAGCTGATGTGGATGAAATGACAGAACAGACCTTTATAAATGCTTTGGATAATTTCAGAAAGAATCAATCTATAGCGAGTTATCTTGTTACGACATATACGTATAATCCATTAATAGGAATTACAAGCATTACTTCCCCTGGGGGAATACGTGATCTATATAAATATGAAGTTAACAGCAACAGGCTCGAAAAAATCGCTACTAAGGATAATGAAATTATAAAAGAATTTAAAAATCATTTTGCACAACCTACTGCTGGGATATATTATAGTGAAGAGAAAATCATGTATTATACCAAACAGAACTGCCCTGCAGGTTCTATGGGAGATCAATATCTGTATGTTGTTCCTGAGGAAAAGTACAGTTCAACTATTGATCTGGCAGATGCGAATCAAAAGGCTTTCAATGATTTAATCACCAATGGACAAGCACAAGCCAACCTATTCGGGGCATGTATTCCTGATGCATGTGGATTCAGCTCCACAGGAACTATCCAATACTTATCCGGTTCAATTACAAAAATATCTTCTACCACTTCAAAAGCCAGTTTTAATTTTTTATTTCCTTATCAGGATAATGTGTTGCTTAATCAGTTAACCACTGGATTGGTGATTGGAAAGATTACAGGAAGCTGTGTCCCGACAGTCATTAAAAATTTAACTGATATACCGGAACTAAACAGAAGATGGGCAGTAACCATAAATACTTTGGGAGAAGTAACCCTGAAATATCAAGGTAATACAGGTGGAACAGCATCGGCAAATGTAGATTTAATATTTACCTATTAATTAACAATCGCTAAAACAACACTCATTAAATGCAAAAAATATTAATCCCGATCGCAGCTTTGCTTGTCACGAGTTTAGCCCATGCACAGCTATCATCTACAGAGAATTATGTGTATTTAAAAACCTATTTAGATTATAACGGAACTACTCCTACAAAGTCCTCAGAAACCGTTCAGTATTTTGACGGACTCGGGAGACCAAAACAAGTCGTTAATGTCAAAGCCTCACCACTGGGAAGAGACGTTGTCACCCACATAGAATATGATCAATTCGGAAGAAAGGGCAAAGATTACTTACCCGTTCCACAATCTCAAACTTTAAATGGAGCCATAGTTCCTACCCCTCTGGCCAATGCTACCCAGCCCGGAGTTTATGGCTCGGAAAAGATCTATGCTGAGAAAATACTTGAAAAATCTCCATTAGACAGGATCCAACAACAGATTCAGGTAGGAAACGACTGGACGGGAAAGCCCGTAAAATTTGATTATGATACCAATATAGGTGGTGAAGTAAAGAAATACATTGCTACTTCTGCAGGTGCCACTTCTTCCGGTGTAACATTATCGGGAACTTACGGAGCCAGCCAGCTCTATAAAAACACTCTAACCGATGAAGACGGCAATAAAAGCATAGAATTTAAAAACGGACAGGGACAGGTATTATTGGTGAGGAAAGTGATAAGCAGTACAGAAAATGCAGACACTTACTATGTATACAATGAATACAACCAACTGGCTTTTGTAATTCCACCTAAGGCCTCTGCTGTTACAGATCTCAGCACGGTACTCGGGAGCTTGTGCTATATGTACCGGTATGACGGAAGAAACAGGCTGGTGCTTAAAAAACTTCCGGGAAAAGGATGGGAATATATGGTTTATGATAAACAGGACCGCCTGATCATGACCCAGGATGCTGTAATGGGAGCCCAAAAACAGTGGCTGTTTACCAAATATGACCAGTTTGGAAGAGTAGCCTATACAGGAATATATACCAGTTCCCAGGCTTATGGTGTGGCAGGAAGAGCGGCAGAACAGGCTTTAGCAGATGCCAAAGGCAGTAATAATGTAACCAGAGCCTCTACTACAGGCTTTACTAACAGTGGATTGGATGTATATTATGATAATGGTTCTGCCAGTTATCCAAGTTCTATCACTAAATTGTTAAGTGTCAACTATTACGACACCTACCCTGCTTACGGCTTCAATCCGGCTTTTCCTTCCACAATTCAGGGAGAGCCCGTTTTGACTCAAACCCCTTCAGCTGATGGGAGAAGCACCAAAGGATTACCAGTAATGAGTTTGGTTAAGAATATCGAAGATGACAGCTGGACAAAGAATTATACGTATTATGACACCAAAGGCAGGCCTGTTGGAAGCTATTCCATTAATCATTTGGGAGGCTATACGCAAACAGAATCGAAACTTGATTTTACTGGCATTCCGCAAACTACAGTTACCAAACATAAAAGACTAACTACTGATACGGAAAGAATCATCACCGAAGTATTTGAGTATGACAATCAAAACAGATTGCTTGTTCATAAGCACCAGGTAGATAGTAATCCCGTTGAGATTCTGGTTCAAAACAAATACAATGAGCTTTCCCAGCTGGAATCAAAAAAAGTTGGCGGAATATCGTTAGCATCCCCTTTACAGACTATCGATTATAAGTACAACATCCGTGGCTGGATGACACAGATCAATGATCCGGCAAACCTAGGAACCGATTTGTTTGGTTATAAAATTAATTACAACCAAGTTGAAGGGCTGGAAGTTCCTGATGCTTCTGACAGCGGACTGAAAGTAAAGCCCAAATATAACGGAAATATAGCTGAAGTGTCCTGGAAAACACTGACTCAGGAAAATGAGCCTTTGAAAAGATATGGTTATGTGTATGATCCTATAAACAGGCTGACAGCAGGTTTTTATCAGAGCTCAGGAAATGAGACAGGAAGGGAATATTTTGAAAAGTTGGAATATGATCTTAATGGAAACATCAGCCGATTAAAAAGATCGGAAGGATTACTGCCTGGCAGTACTACAGCTCTGATGATAGACAATCTTAAATATGATTATGTTGGAAACCAGCTTACAAAAGTTACTGAAGAACAGATTGGAAACAGTAAAGGTTATCCTTATGTAGCAACTCCCGCAGCTATAGGATATGATCTGAACGGAAACATGCTTAATCATAAAGATAAAGGTATTTCATCAATCCAATATAATTATTTAAATTTACCCAAACAGATTACCCAGAATGCTCAGGTAACAAATTACGTCTACAGAGCTGACGGAGTAAAAGTGAAGAAGCTCTTTGGAGATATAGAAACCAATTATCTGGATGGATTCCAATATAAGTCAACATCCGAAATAGAATCCTGGAATGGTGAAGGAATTTATCATACTGATCCTAATGAAATTCCTGTAATAAAGCTGAGAATTATTCCTACATCAGAGGGATACTATGATGCCCTTGGCAATCAGTATATTTATAATTTCACTGATCATTTAGGAAATGTAAGGTTAAGTTATACTGATACTAACAAAGATGGAATTATCCAACCAAGACAATATTATTGGAAACAATGTGATGAACCATCAGGCCCATGGGTACCCGTTAATTGTATTGATGGATGGAAACCAGGGGAAATTGTAGAAGTGAACAATTATTATCCTTTTGGATTAATGCATAATTATACTGCTACCACGAAGAATGCTTATCAGTACAAGTACAACGGAAAGGAGCTTCAGGAGACAGGGATGTATGATTTTGGAGCGAGGATGTATATGCCTGATTTGGGAAGATGGGGAGTAATAGATCCTTTGGCTGAAAAGCATCCTGAACTCAATCCAATGATGTATGCTGCAAATAATCCAGTTAAATTTATAGATCCTGATGGTAGAGATTGGGGGATAAGAGTAAATCACGAAAAGCATACTATCACAATAGAGGGTAATTATTATTATCAAAATCAAGATAGTTATGATAAAAACAAAGGAGCTTTAGCCGAATGGAATAAATTAGGAGCGGCATATACTACAGCAGACGGTATAGAATATACAGTAAGCTTTGATTTAAAAGGAAGTGTTGCTGGTCAAGATCAAAAAGTAGATGAATTAGCTGCTGCTGACCCTATAGGGAATTCGGTAAAAGAATTGTCTGATACTGGCTATAATAACTGGTTTAGTGCTATAGCAGGAGTTGACGCTGCTAAAGAACACGCAGAAAATCAAGGAGGTGGAGGAACGAAAGGCGGAAAATATATTGCTAATAAAAGTTCTGCCGCAAATGATAAAACCAGAGCTCACGAAATGGGGCATACTTTAGGACAGGGGGAGAATGACGGTGGTGTAATGAACTATGCCGATAGTTATGATAAAATGTCCAATCCTAATTATTCTAATACCAGTTCAATACTTAAAGACGCTTATAAGCAAGTTAAATCTGGTCATAATTTGAATGGTAATGGTGCTTCTGCTTCAGGAACGATAGGTAAATCTCAATTTAGGATAATTGTTACAGGAGATTATACTGGAAAAGGAAATTTTTTAAAACCTAAAACCTTAAAACAAAAATAAAAATGTACAATAAAATTTATTTCATATTATCTTTGTTTTGCTCACTCTTTTCTTTTGCGCAGGATATAGAAGTTGTCAAAATAATACACAATGCCGATTTTAAATTTTTGAATATAAACCATAAAAAAACAGTAAATCACGATGAAATAGATACATCTAAAAATATATCATTGATTACTACAAATATGGATATTAAAAATTTATCAAAATGTAGCAATAGCAAATGTTATACAAAGATGGTTAACGACACAATAGTAAGCAGTGATTTTATTTTGCCAAGCTCGCTCAATATAAAAAACAAACTAGGAAATGTAAAACCTTATATGAATGATTATCTGAACAAGTTGGTTGCTAGTCAAGAAGTATTAAAGAAGAAATCAAACTATATTTTATCTGAAAATAAGCTTAAAAATGTGATTATTATTGTTTTGCAAATGACAAAATCTTATTACAATACACATACAACTAGTTTGAAATTATGCGGAAATCCTAATGATAAGATTGTGTTATATAGGTATTTGAACGGAAATGATGAGTATGAAATTGAGAACAAAACATTATGATTGCATAACTTAAAAACTAACAACAAGAACCCCGCTGCGCAAAGTCTGTGACTTTGCGCAGATTAAATAAACCACTGCAATTGCGGTGGTTTACAATAAAAAATTATTTAGGATGTAAGGGTAAGCTTTGGAAGAACCAGTGCAGGAGCTCTTGAAATTGTAGAAAGCAACGATTATTATCCCTTTAGGATGAATCATCTGAAATCTGGCAACAGTTATTTTGGGGCGGGTTCGTACAAGGCATATAAATATAATGGTAAAGAGCTGCAAGAAACCGGAATGTATAGGTTATATAAGGCAGGTAAATTAAATAATAGAAAAATTGAACCTAGACTTGAAAAATGAAAAACATAATTTTAACACTATTTTTAATTGCTTTTTCTTGTAAAGAAAAAGATAATTTAACTGAAAAAAAAATATTTTTTTCAAATTTAACTGAACCACAAAAAAATATTTATATTGAGCTATTGTACTATTATCCAGCAAAAGATAAAAAGCAATCAAATTTTTATCTTGTAAAAGATATCCATACTAATGATACATTGTATGTTGTTGATAAAGATAGCCTTCCTGTATCTGATTTTATTAAGAATTATAATGGAATAGAAAACACAGCCATAGTTTTGAGAAAAGGAAAATTAAAAAATAAAAAAGAATATTTATTAAATGTTCCTTCAAATTATAATTTGAGTAATAAAAAACTGTACTTAGGGGAGCTTATCAGAATAATTGATTAATCCCCTGTTATAAGAAGTCTGGATCATGTTCCAAACATATTGATAATAAAAATAGCGTTAATTTCAACGCTATTTTTTTAATTAACTCTAAAAATAAAGGAATGATTATCACTGGTAATTTAAATCTTAAATCATTAGAAAGATGAAAAAAATCACTCTAATTATACTATTCTTATTTCTCTATTCTTGTAAAGAAAACAGCAATCAATTTTTTGTATCGGATGAAATATATACTATTATATTAGGAAGTATTCAGAAAGAAAATAAAGAAAATAAAAATTTAAATTTTTTTTACGTTTTTACAAAACATGATACATTAGTTGTTTTAGCTACGTCAAGAGAAAATGAAGTTTTTCCTATTGATCGAATTAGTAAGTTAGGAGCATTTAAATATAAAGACAATAAAGTTATTATAGCAGAATCTTATAACCCCAAATATAATATTGTTAAAAAAAAGAATGCTCTTGATAATGATTTTATAAAGGATAAAAAAAATAGAGGGTCATTTGACGAGGATGTTCAATATGGATATATTTATAAAATGATAACTCCTAACAATATCAATTTAATAAAGAAAGGAGAACTTAAAGAATTTTTTATTAAATAAAACAAAGTATCTGCCCATATCTATATACGTGATACGTGGCAGACTCGTATTTGGGGAGTCAAAAAATGGCAACCCAATTAATCGTGTTATTACGAATGTAAGTACAAATTTAAACAGGTACAACATCAAACCATAATATAGGACAGGAAGTTTTAAATAAGTTTCATGGATAGATGTTGGGAAAAAGGTTAAAAAGATAAACAATTATAACTTAGATAAGAAGAACCCTCCTAAAGGAGGTTTTGTACTATAAAAACGTTCTTTTTGTATATGAAAATAGAAGTACTAATGAAGAAGAAAAACAAAAAAGAAGGGAAATTAACAGTTGGTACAGTAATATCTGAAGGAAGACTTCCTAATCAATAAAATAATAATTATACAGAAATACTATAAAAATCAAATTCTAATTATATGTATAATTATTTTAGGATTATTATTTACTATAAAACAGTTTGTAGAATATAATGAGAATGTAAATGAAGATAATATTTTTATTATAAAAATCATAAAACAAAACTGTCATGCTGCACCAAGAATGAAATCAACTGTATGGATTAATTTTAATAAAAAAATATATAGTGTTGGAATTCCTTATAACGAATGTGTAAAAGCACTAATTAACATATTAAACTAGGTTCTAGCCACTTACAAAGATTGTTAAAATCAAATTTAGACATATATTTTTGATATGGTGCATTGAAATATTTAGTTTTCTAATTTAAAATAAAAACAGCGTACGCATATAAATGTGCACGCTGTTTTTTTTCAATTTTAGTTAATCAACTTTAGTAGAAATTAATTTATATTATCTATTTCTTAATAAATTTAACTGATTTCACTATATTGCCAACCCCAACAACTTTAATTATGTAAACTCCTGATTGTAAGTCAGAAAAATTCAAAACCCCTTTAAAATCATTGATTTCCTTAGTTAATATAAGCTGACCTGAAATAGTAAAAACCGTAACAGAGATAATTTTTTCATCTGATGAAACAGTCAAGTAATCTTGTACAGGATTGGGGTATACCTTCAGACTATTTGAGATTGATGATATTTCCTGAGATTGTAAATTTCCAGTGACACAAGAGATTGGAAGTAAAATTGTTCTTCCAATATTGGTAGTACCGTTACCTAATTGCCCCTCCGAATTCCACCCTGTTACAGATAAAATTCCATCATTTGCTATAGTATATGTATTATAATCGCTTAGTGATACGCTCTTTCTATCGCCAGACGTTCCTATCTGCACAGGATTTCTTCTACGTACTACCGTACCATCTCCTAACGTTCCATTTCCGTTTGCTCCCCAAGCCCACAATGTACCATCATTTTTAATGGCTGCTGATGAAAAACTTGATGTTTCAACAAGTTTCCAGTTTGTGGCTGTCCCCACCGGATAAGGGCTGGCACTTGAACCTAATCCTGTTCCCAATGCTGAACCTGAAGTTCCCTCTATTCCCAATTGCGAATGAATATTGCTTCCCCATCCATAAAGGGTTCCATCTGTTTTTATTGCTAAAGAGTGACTACCTTTGGCAGCAATACTTTTCCAGGTTGTCCCTGTGAGTATCTTTACAGGAGTAGTTTTATTCGTTGTAGAACCAATTCCTAACTGCCCTTCGTAATTTTGACCCCAAGCCCAAATAGTTCCATCTGTTTTTAAAGCTAGAGAATGATTATCTCCCGCAGTGACAGTTTTCCAATTTGTTAGTGTTCCAATCTGTGTAGGAATATTGTTATTATAAGTAGTTCCATTTCCATATTGGCCATATGTATTCTGACCCCAAGCCCATAATGTTCCATTGGCCTTTACTGCGATAGTAAAATATGAGCCTACGGCAACACTTACCCAGTCTGTGGCCATTCCTATTTTTACCGGGGTTGTCTTGTCAACAGTACTACCAGTTCCAAGTTGTCCAAAATTGTTACGCCCCCAAACCCAAAGTGTTCCATCTGTTTTAATAGCTGCAACATGATGGTCTCCCGCAGACATTTTCCAGATGTTTGAAATTCCAATTTGCACTGGAGCCGTTCTATTAATTGTGGTTCCATCTCCCAATTGTCCAAATTCATTTTTACCCCAAGACCACGTTGTATCATCTGACTTCACGGCTATAGCATAAGTAGAGCCGCCGGCAACGGTATTCCAGCAACCAGAGTCGGCAGGCGTAGCAAATGTTCCTCCATAAACCCAACGGCTTTGGCTGGAACCACAATGAGATGCCACCCAATAGTAGTAGGTAGTATTCGGTGTTAAGTTTGATAAATTAACTGTATTTGATAGAGTAGTACCATCTATACCTCCGACAATCTGATTTGTGCTGTAAGCATACATATAACCGTTAGAAGGTGCCGTCGTAGCTCCTGCCCAGTTAATGGTAGCAGTTGTAGAAGTAATGTTTGCAACAGAAAGTTGAGATGGAACACTACAATTTGCCGGACAGATAATAGCAGTGAAAGTATTTTTTTGAACAAGAGTATTATCTCCTAATTGGCCACTACTGTTCAGTCCTGAAGTTCTTAAAGAACCTTCAAAATTTACTTCAAGACTGTGATTATTTCCAGCAGACACCAGTAAACTGTTTGTGGAAGTACCTACTTGAGTAGGAGTATTTACCGTATTGCCGCTTGTACCGCTCCCGAGTTGTCCATAAGTATTATATCCCCATGACCAAAGAGTTCCATCTGTTTTAATTCCTAAAGCGTGATTTGCTCCAGCACTAATAATATTCCAATTTGTAGCTGTTCCAATTTGTACTGGTGAATTACTGTTACTCAAAGTCGATCCCCAACCCCAGAGAGTACCGTTAGATTTTACAGCTAATGTGTAGTTAGATCCTGCAGAAATTTTAAGCCAGTTTGTAGCTGTTCCCACCTGCTTTGGCGAAAAATCATATATCGTTTGGACAGTTGTTCCATTACCTAATTGCCCAAATGTATTGCTGCCCCAGGTCCAGAGAGTTCCATCAGCTTTTATACCTACAGAGTGATCGCTACCTGCAGCAATCTTTACCCAATTTGTCGCTGTTCCTATTTTCCAGGGAATAGGTCTTAAAACATCGGATCCATCTCCCAACTGTCCATCATAATTATCTCCCCAAGCCCAAAGGGTTCCATCTGTTCTAAGTGCTAACGAATGAGTAGATCCTGCACTCACGTCTTTCCAGGTAGTAACCGTACCGATTTGTGTCGGAACAATCCTATTGGCGTTAGTATAATCTCCTAATTTACTCCTTGAGTTGTCTCCCCAAGCCCAAAGGGTTCCATCTTTTTTAATAGCTAATACATGACTACTCCCTGCGCTTACTGTCTTCCAATTGCTTTCTGTACCTATCTGAACTGCAGCATTTCTTGCAATTGCTCCTCCATCTCCTAAATTGCTGTAATTATCATTTCCCCAAGCCCATAAAGTTCCGTCTGTTTTTATTCCTATTGAATAAGAAGATCCAGCACTAATAACCTCCCAACAACCTCCAGTGTTTTGTGGCGTTGCTTTTACTAGTCCATATTGAGAATATCCTATCCAAACAGTACTTGTATTTTGGGTTTTAAGTGTAGTTAAAATATTGCTTGGAAGGTTTGAGTTTGAAGAAGTATAAATCATACAATCGCTAAAATTCTGCAATCCACTTCCCCCCAATGCAATCCACTCTCTACCATTGTTGTCAACATCAAGAGCATTTAAAGTGCTTCCTCCAAGACAAGAATTACTTTGAGTGTAACTACTAAGTAAAGTTCCAAAATTTGTATACGTCAACATACCATCAATACCTTCAACATATACTTTCGTATCTGAGGCATTTAATAGTTTTTTCACATTCTGTCCAATAAACGTAAAGTCAGTTCCATTAAATTTATACAATGTATTGTTATTTGTAACCCAAACTCCATTGTTGCTATCAACCTTTAAAGAATTTATGTTTGGAAGTGAAGAATAGGTAGTCCAAGTAGTACCATTAAATTTAGTAAGTCCCCCTGATGTGATCACCCATAAGTTATTGGCACCATCTACTGCGATACCCTTAATTGCATTATTGGGTAGTCCTGAGTTTGAGGCAGTATAATTACTCCAAGTCGTTCCGTTTAATAAAATAATCCCATTGTTTTGCGATGCCATCCATTTTCTTTGTAAACCATCGATTTCTATTTCCAGGATAGCATTGGATATAATACCTGAATTGCTTGTGTTGTAATTTGTAAATGCAGTTCCGTTGAATGTTGAAACACCATTGTTTGTTGATAACCATAACAAACCGTTATTATCAATTTCAATGTCCCTCACATTATTGCTGCCGATTCCTGAATTTGAGGTATTATAAACCTCAGATGAGTATTGCCCAAAGGCAGTTACAGAAAGGAAAATAAGCAACATTAAGTAAATTTTTCTCATGTTGAATTTATTTTAAAAAGTTTTAAATGTTTAATTGATAGCAACCGCTAAAAATTGTAATTAGGTGCTTTCTTAGAGTAAAAAAGCAAAATTTTATTGCAGAAAAAGAAAGAATTATTTTAATGCAGTTGTTTTAATCTAATAAAATTTAATAAGTATTTCATGGGTATTAGTTTAGTATTGTGGATGAATAATAATTATATTATGAAAATTGTATTTATTGCTTGCAAAAATATACTTTTTGCGCGAAACACCAAAGACTTAAAGTAATCTATCAAAACAAAATGAATTTTATAATTCTTTAAAATCACAATCATGAAACAATACGATGAAACAGAGTTTACTTTAATTAATCATGGAGACATAGAAACTTACCAATGATTAATTAAAGATAACATCAGGCGTAATAGGAGAAATGGTATAATTGCAAATGTTATCTTTTATACTTTTATACTTTTATAGCTGTTATTGCTATTACGGCTATAGTTCTTGTAACTAAAGATATTTTCTTTGAGAATATGCCTTGGTAATTAATAAGAGACTTAAATAGGTCCCTTATTTTGTGTAAAGTTGTATGTAGATACCTAAAATAAATTTCAATTTGTATATTATTTTCATAAAATCTATGTTAAATTTTGGGTGTCTTGGAATGATCGGAAGATTTTTCAAAATAACTCTTCTTTTGTAAATTTTCCATCGTTCATATCGTTTAAAACCTAAATGTATCTAAACATTTTCTAAAAACCAAAGTACAATGAGAGATAAGATGCTACAAATAAAATACATCAAAATATAATATGAGAATTTCTTTTTCTTCTTGACCAAAACATTGATGACAAAGAGGGCGAGGGTGAGAAAAAGCCCAGCAACGATGGCACAAATCACTAAAAGATAATAGATATCTCTTTCATTAAATATACTGATATCTGACATAATTTATATTTTGTGTGAATTAATCTGTGTTGTAGGTTATAGAGGTCGTGAAGTTAACTTATATTTTCCATCAAACACATCGAAACCAATTAATAGTGCTTATATTTTTGGTAACTGTATTTATTTAATTGTATTTGACATTATGACTAGTCCTAAATAATCGTTACAGATTAATAAGATAAAAATACTAACATTTATGATATAGGGTTAGCTGTAATAGCCACAACTAACTTTTATTTAAGATCTTTAGTATTCTATTCTTTGTATTTTTATAATCTATCATTTAGGAAAATCAAAAATTGTTTTGTGATCTTCCTGTATTACAATAAAAGCATCAAACTTTTTACCGTTTTTACTTTTCATATTTTTGATGAGTGAAGTTTTACCTTGGGTTAATAGTAAGGTAAGATCTTGTATGGTGAGTTGTACTCCGCCTATGGTTCTGAATAGAATCCAATTACAATGCTCATCAGGACATTTGACAATCTTTTCTTTGATAATAAGGTTATGCTGCTGGCATTTCGGACATTTTAATTCCGGGAGATTTTTCTGAGGAATGTGTAGTGATAAAAGTTCTTTGGTGATTTCAGTTGTGTAGCCTTGGATGTCATCGATGAATTGGTTGGTGTTGAGTTCACCTTTTTCAATGTTGTCCAGTGCCATTTCCCATTCTGCGGTCATTTGGACATTGGCTATTTTTTTGTCTTTGACAAGGTCGTAAACTTCTAAGCCTTTACCGGTGGGATGCAGTGTTTTACTTTTTCTGATGATATAGTTTCTGCTGAGCAGGGTTTCAATAATAGAAGCTCTGGTGGCAGGTGTTCCGATGCCTATATTGGATAGTGCCTGCTGCTTTTCTTTGTTTTCAATAGATCTTCCTGCATTTTCCATGGCTGATAAGAGATCAGCTTCTGTAAAAAGTTGGGGTGGCTGGGTTGTTTTTTCCAGTAATTGGGTTTTTGAGATCTTGAGTTCATCTCCGATCTTGAATTCCGGAAGCTCAGTAAGGTTTTCATCAGTTTTATTAATGGTGTTATCAATATCAGTGAGAATTCCTTTTATAGCTCGCCAGCCTTTCTCAAGTATTGTGGAGCCTTTGATCCGGAATTCATAATGATGGACTTTGATGGTAATATGGCTGACCTGTTTTGTACAGGCATGTGAGAGTGATTCCAATAAACGGTAGGCAATTATTTCATAAATAGCTTTTTCTGTGGCAGTAAGCGCAGAAGGAATTTTTGTGGTGATGAGTAATCCGTGATGATCGGTTACCTTTAAGTCATTTACGATTCGTTTGTTGAAGTTTCCGAATTTTAAATGAGATACGGCTGATTTAAATTGGTCAGTTGTATTGAGGGTTCGGACCAGTTCAGGAATCTCAGGCCATAAGTCTTCAGGAATATACTTGCTGCCAGTTCTTGGATAGGTAATAAATTTCTTTTCATAAAGACTTTGGGCCGTTTGTAAAACCTCATCGGCGGAAAGCCCCAGTTTTCTGTTGGCTTCTTTCTGTAATTCTGTAAGGTCGAAAAGTAACGGCGATTGTTCCTGTACTGTTTTAACAGCTACATCTTCTACAATAGCTCTTCCCTCCCGCTCTATGGATTTCTGGACTTGTTCTGCCTGTTTGTTTTCTTCCCACTGTAATAGGGAGAGGCTGTTGAAATCAAGGTATTCTTTTCTGTGGCTCAGCTGAATCTGAAAATATTTTTGCCTGGTGAAGTTTTGATGCTGGAGAAACCGTTGACAGATGAGAGCAAGGGTTGGTGTCTGCACTCTGCCTAAAGAGTAAACATCTTGATTCCCGGCTATGGTTAGTGCCTGGGTAGCATTGATGCCTACCAGCCAGTCCGCCTCGCTTCTGGCTTTTGCTGCTTGATATAAGCCGTCAAAGGATGAACCTGGCTGAAGGTTCTTAAAACCTCCCTGTATTGCCTTTTCGGTAAGGGAACTGATCCAGAGTCTTTCAAAAGGTTTTTGGCAGTTGAGATGGTGATAAATATAACGGAAGATTAGTTCTCCTTCTCTTCCCGCATCTGTTGCTACAATAATACTGCTGCATTGATTGAAAAGTTGCTTTATGATATTGAGCTGTTTTAACGCCGAAGGGTCAGGCCCGTAGCCGTTTGCTTTCTTTAGTTTTTTGGGAGTCAGGATAAAAGGTTTCGGAAAGATAGGCAAAGAAGCTTTGTTAAAACCTCTTATACTATAATCTTCCGGCATTCCTAATGCTATTAAATGTCCTAATGCCCAGGTAACACCATATCCGTTACCGCACAGGTAACCTTCTTTCTTTTCAGTAGCCCCTAACAACTTTGCGATTTCCCTTGCAACACTGGGCTTTTCTGCAATAATGGCTTTCATATGATGGATTTAGATGTTTTTATAGTTTTGGTCCTCTTGGTTTTCTTACCTTTTTTTGCTGGTCTTCCTGCTGTTTGTTGGCAGGCTGCTGCTGTTTTGATTCCAAAGGCGCTTTGATCATTTTAGTAGCTTCATTGGTTTTACCCTGAGAATTAACTGCTGTTTGGGTTTTATGCTCCTCTGCAGGTTTTGCCTGCTCTTTAAATTTATTAGGATTAGTGAAGGAGAAGTCAGTTTTAGAGGTTTCCTTATTGAAGGTAATATAGCCCTGATAAGCTTTACCTTTCGAATCTTCCAGACCATCAACGTAAATGGTTTGTCCGGCTTTGAATTTATCGTATTGTGAATCGTCCAGCTCTTTTCCTCTGAATACTCTTGGGACTTCTTGATCCGTATATTGAGTTGGCTGTTGATTCTGTTGCTGGCTTTGTTGCGGTATCTGGGTATTGCCAAACAGAAATTCTACATAGCGTTTATCCGCATTGAACTGTACCGTGGCATCGAAAGGTTCGCCTTTTTTAGAAGTCATTCCTTCAAGATACAGTGGTTTTCCTTCCAGTAAGATTTGTTTCTGATGGTCATCAAGCTTGACTCCTTTGATTTCATCAGGAACTTTCATGTATTCGGCTCTATAGGCCACCAGCTCATTGGTAAGCCGGTCACGGCTGATCACTGATGGAATGATTTCATCTGTTTTAGGATTGACCAGATCCACTACCCTGCCCATATTTCCGGTTTCTCTAAGATTATCTTTATCCTCATCGCTGAACTGATGACCCAGGAATTTATTATTGAGGTTGGGTTCTTTTCGGATACCGTGAAGATGAACGGCAACTTGTCCGGTATCTCCAGTCTGAAGAGATAATCGGACATCCATTTTACTGACTGCCGTTCCAAGATTAATGGTGATAGGAATTAGTGTATTGGTTTTAAAACCTCTGAGTAATGGTTCCATGGCATTCATCTTTTCGAGCTTCTCCTGATTAAGCCCGAACTTTTCCATCGTTTTCCAGTCGATCTGTTCGGGCTGAAAACGATATTCCTGATTTTCTGTGTTGTTTTCCATTGTATTTTGATTTTTTGGATTGTTGTTATTTTTAGGTAAAATCTTCATAGTCATTCAGCTTTTATTTTTCTTCGGGTAATGCCTGATCAACATACTTTTGAAGATTCCTGGCATGATGGGTATTAATGTTCAAGGCAAGTAGCGTTTCCTGCGAGTTTATCAATTCATTTTTCATTTAATGGAACCAAGGTATAGGCTCAATTAAGATACTCGTAGAGATTGGAATAGTGATGAATGAGTTGGCTGTTGATGTCTTTACTATCAAGAGTTTAAGCACTCTCTGATCAATTGATGGACATCGGAAAGCTTATAGTACAACTTTCCGCTGATGGCATAGTACGGCAGCTTTTTATCAGTCCGGTACCTTTGTAATGATCGGGAACTTATTTTTAAAAGCTGTAAAACATCCTGGTTGTCCAGAAGCTGCTCTCCGTCTATTTCTATAAATCTGGATTGGTTCTTGAGCATTTGCTCTTTCAGTAGGTCAAATCTTTCCATGATTCTCTCCATCCAGGCTATAAATTCTGTTCTTTCGATATTCATAACTGTGATTTTTATGATTTGTTGGTAATGTAAAATTGAACAACAGAAATCATATAAAATCACTACTCTTTCGTAGTAACGAAAGATTTTTACTGATTTTTTTTAATAGCTTTTAAGAATGATAGATCTGTTGATCCATAAGATAAAAATGGAAGAGATAAAATTGTTTTAATTCGAAAATTCAATTCTAGTATCTGCTCATATATTTTTTATTTTGAAACAAAAGCCATAATTTTATTAATGATTTAAGTACATCAGCTCATATAGGAAATCTATTTGTTTTAATGTATTGAAGTAATTTTATTGTTCTCTTATTAATATCCATCATTAATGGCCAATAATCGCAAATCAATTTACAGTGCACTTGCCGCTAACCTACTGATCGCTCTAACAAAGTTTATTGCAGGGGCATTTACCAATAGTTCTTCCATGATATCCGAAGGAATCCATTCAACAGTAGATACCGCGAATCAGCTGCTGCTTTTATATGGGATCAAAAGGAGCAGGAAGCCTGCAGACGAATCTCATCCATTTGGATATGGCAAGGAGCTCTATTTCTGGTCCTTCGTAGTTTCAATTCTTATATTTGGTTTAGGGGGCGCTTTATCCATCTATCAGGGAGTTTTACACATTATTGAACCTGAGGTAATGAAAGATCCATTCTGGAATTATATTGTATTGATACTTTCCCTTATTTTCGAGGGTACCTCTTTGTTTATCGCTGTAAAAGAATTTAACAAGACCCGTAACGGGTTGAGATGGTGGGATGCGATCATCAAAAGCAAAGATCCGGGAAGCTTTCTGGTGGTTTTTGAAGATGGTGCCGCAGTAGCCGGTCTGCTTGTTGTTATGATATTAATGGGGATCAGCCACTGGTTACAAATTCCGGAATTGGATGGGCTGGCATCGGTAATCGTAGGGTTAATATTGGTTTTTGTCTCGCTTATTCTGGCCAGGGAAAGCAGAAGCCTTCTGATGGGTGAAGGCATAGCACCTGAAACAAGAGAAAAGATTGCTAAACTGGCTGAAAAAGATACTGCTGTAGTCAGAACAAAAAGTATACTTTCTACGTACCAGTCACCTGAAGAAGTGGTACTGATGCTGATCATCGATTTCGAAGATCATCTTGATACAGAAGAGATCACTGAGTCCATACACCGTATTCGTGAACATATTAAAAATGAATTTCCATTCGTAAGGTTCGTTATTATTCAACCGGAATAACTCATTATATTTTATGATCTTGGGAATTTTCAATTTTTACGGAATTCCGTAAAATCTGAATGTTGACATTTCTACATTTGTCAGAAATATATATTGTTCTATGAAAATCTTATTCTATTTTCAACCTTTCTTTTGATCCTCTCCTGCCATTTACCTCAGTCAGGAAAGACGCTTAAATTTACCAAACAGGACTATATAGGAAAATGGCCTTTTTCGGTGAATGAATTAGAGGTCTACTGTTCAGGTTACAATGAGATCTATGGCAGAACGAATAATGGTAAGGTCTATGCGCTAAATGGTTCTGCAAAAGGCGCTTCACATAATGATCCGTCTATCAGTAAGATTGAAGAAATCTGGTTGGATGATCCTAATTGGAAAGGATTAAAAATTCCTTACGGAGATTTTATAACGCAGGGACTTACAATCTGTGAGAATAAATAATATCTGTCATTATCTATGTATACATTAAGAAGTTACCTGATCACTAGGCTTAGATAATAGGGCATATTCCTATTTCTTTAAAAAATTCTTGAAAGCATAAAACCAATGACCAGCGCCAATAAAAATGCGATGATAATTTTAACGTAATCATTTTTACTGCTATGAACTTCTTGATTCAATTTGGCATTTTCCTGTCTCAAAGTTTCCAATGTGGTATTTAAAGACGCTGTTCTTTCATTGATTGAAGATTGAACATTCTTTTCGTACAAAACTGCCATCTCTTTTTTATAGTTTTCCATTTCTTGCTGTCGCTGTTTCTGCTGCTCCTGGAAATTCTTTTGCATACCCTCCAGCTGTTCAGTAGAAGATGCCTGAAGCTTTTGAAATTCTTCATTTCTGACCTTTAACTGATCCGCAAAAGTTTTGTTATGGATTTCTATCTGTTCCTTATAGGTTTTTTGAGCCTCTGTAAATTCCTCATTTTTCTTTTTCAATTGTTTTTCCAGGGTTTCCACCTGCTCCGAAAACTGTTTTGTTACATCTTTTTTGACCTCGTCGATCAATAACGCCCTAGAATTGGATCTTTCATGTGATAACTTTTCGGCGATGGAATGAAGTCCTGCACCATAATCGTGAGGAAGGTGAAATCTTTTATCTGCAAGCTTATCGAGTAATGTTTCATCGACGGTATGGCCGATTGCTGTTACGGTTATAGGAGCCATGGTAATGAAGAACTCTGAGAGGCTGATGTCATTGAAAGTTTCCATACTTTGGCGATCACCGCCTCCCCTTACCAAGGCAACAACATCATAATCCAAAGCTGAAATTTCTTTTAATTTTGAGATAATGGCTGTTGAGGAAGTAATATTGCAGCTATCATCTGAAATATCGAAATACTTTACTGAAACATCCAGCCCTTCGTAAAAATCCTTTTGGACAATGGCATTGTTACCATAAATATTGATGATTCTGATTTTTTCATCTTTTAGCATCTTATTTCTGACCAGTGCTTCCAAATTCTTTGAGCCCTGCTCCAACTTTTTTTGGATCAGACCGTATCGTTCCAATTCTTCTTCCGATATCGATTTTTCCTCCTGCTGAACGATCTCATCGACCACAAAACGGAGCTCAATAGATGAATTCTTGATACTCTTCTCAATAAATCCTCTCAAAGTATAGATCTCATTGTTTATGATCTTGCTTCTAAGCAACAAAGAGATACGGATTCCAATAGATACATTATCCCCTTCCGAGAAAAGCTGGTCATAGTAATAATTACCATAAGCCTTACCTGCACCATAGGAATATCTTCCTTTAAGATAAATCAGGTTTATCAGCGCATTAAGCTTCAGCGCATTGCTGAAAATCCCTATTACAGACGCTGGAGAATAAACCGGATAACTCACTTCATTTCCTTCCATGGATAATCATATTTTAAATCAAAATTCACACAAAGATAATGGCTATTGAATAAGAGACAATAACAAGTCAAGGGCATTATGTTTGTTTGTTCATTTAAATGATCAGCGACAAACCAACATACCTCAATTTCGATAGGACAACTATGCCTGGAAGTCCGATATAGACTACCGTCGGTATCCTGAGAAATATAAAGTTGGCAAGGTGAAAACACTGGCGTTTCAAAAATACAGAAATTG
>Ga0308164_10001303_pt1 | contig 30091 bp, 32 predicted proteins | sample PhyTR2_FD_201031 | JGI IMG/M metagenome (GOLD analysis project Ga0308164, IMG submission 201031) | Phyllosphere microbial communities from UC Gill Tract Community Farm, Albany, California, United States - DLSLT.R2 | ecosystem: Host-associated > Plants > Phyllosphere > Unclassified | place: USA... | reverse complement strand
CCGGCGAGATCGGCCGAGTCGATGGTCTCGCCGGTTTCGTCGACGCCCGAGAACGAGATCTTCTCGCCGCGCTCGTCGGCGGGGATGGAGGTGACGCTGCCGTCTCCCGCGATGTAGCCCTTGTCGCTGCCCTCTTTGTATTGGGCGGCCAGCGGATCTGCCGAGCAGCCCGCGAGACCGAGCGTGGCCGCAATCGACACGGCGACGGCCGCGGTCGCGAATCGTCGGCGCGGTCGCTGCCGTGGCTCTGCCGCGCGCGATTCGGGCGCGGAGGCGGCCGAGACGGGTGAGGATGTCGAACGTGCGCGGGTCATACTGCTCCTACGTCGATGGCCCCGGCGGCGAGTCCGGCCGCGGGGTTCGAATAACCGACCTCGATGAACGAATCCCCCACGCGTTCGAACGAGGTGATGCTGGACAGATCGCAGCGACGGCGGCGCGGATCGTGCGCCAACTGCTCGCCCGCGATGAAACGGTGGGTGGTCCAGATGGGCAACTGGTGGCTGACCATGACGACGTCACCCTCGCCATCCGCTACCTCGTTCCAGGCGTCTTCCATCGCGCGCACCATGCGGTCGGCGATCGAGAGGTAGGGCTCGCCCCAGCTCGGCACCGACGGCGCGCGCAGGACGGGCCAGTTGAGCGGGTTGCGCAGCGCACGCGACATGACCTTGCCCTCGAAGTGGTTGGTCGGCTCGATGATGCGCGCCTCGGTGCGGATGTCGAGGCCCGTGAGTTCGGCGATGGGGGCAGCGGACTCTTGGGCGCGCTGCAGGGGCGATGCGTACACCCGGGCGATCGGACGCTCGCGGGCGACGATGTCGTCGGCGGCACTCCGGGCCATGAGCTCACCACGTTCGGAGAGTCGGAAACCGGGGATGCGGCCGTACAACACACCCGAGGGGTTGTACACCTCACCGTGTCGAACGAGATGAATCTGGCTAGCTCCCACCTGGCAAGTCTACGTTCGACTCGGCTGGGAATACGCCACACCGGTAGGCTTGGTCCTCGTGAACGAACGAGTACTCATCAAAGACCTGTCCACCTTGCCCGAAGGCCCCGTCACGGTGTCCGGATGGGTCGATACCGTTCGCGACCAGAAGAAGGTGCAGTTCGTCGTTCTGCGCGACGAATCCGGCGCCGTGCAGATCGTCAACCCGGCCACCCGCGAGGTCGCCGAAGACGACGCCTCCTCGGCCGAGCGCGTCGCCACGACCGAGGCCATCTCGGGCCTCAGCCAGGGTTCCTTCATCACGGTCACGGGCACGCTCAAGCATGACGAGCGCGTGAAGCTCGGCGGCCTCGAGGTCAAACTCGCGACGATGGATGTCGTCAGCCACGCCATCCCCGAAACCCCCATCGCCGCCGACTCTTCGCTCGACAAGCGCATGGACTGGCGCTTCATCGACCTGCGTCAGCCCAAGCAGAACCTCATCTTCCGCATCCAGACCACGTTCGAGCACGCCCTGCGTCAGTACTGGATCGACAACGAGTTCATCGAGATCCACACGCCCAAGCTCATGGCAAGCGCCAGCGAGTCGCGCGCCGAGCTGTTCGAGGTCGAGTACTTCGACACCAAGGCCTACCTGGCCCAGAGCCCGCAGTTCTTCAAGCAGATGGCGCAGCCGGCCGGTTTCGGCAAGGTCTTCGAGGTCGGCCCCGCGTTCCGCGCCGACCCGTCCTTTACGTCGCGCCACGCAACCGAGTTCACGAGCATCGACTCCGAGATCAGCTGGATCGACAGCCATGAAGACGTCATGAAGCTGCACGAAGACCTCATCGTGGCCGGCTTCACCGCGGTCGCCGAGAAGCACGGCGACGCGATCCGCGAGCTGTTCGGCCTCGAGGTCACCGTGCCGTCGACGCCGTTCCCCCGCATCCCCCTCGCCGAGGCCAAGCGCATCGTCGCCGAGCGCGGCTACGAGGTGCCGCGTGCCGACGACGACATGGACCCCGAGGGCGAGCGCCAGATCGCGGCCTACGTGAAAGAGGAGTTCGGTCACGAGTTCGTGTTCCTCACCGACTATGCCTCGAGCATCCGGCCGTTCTACCACATGCGCAACGACGAAGACGGGTCGCTCACCAAGAGCTACGACCTCATCTTCAACGGCGTCGAGATCTCGACGGGTGCCCAGCGCGAGCACCGCGTCGACGTGCTCATCGAACAGGCCAAGGAGAAGGGCCTCGAGCCCGAGGAGCTCGAGTTCTACCTCGACTTCTTCCGCTACGGCGTCCCCCCGCACGGCGGCTTCGGCATGGGTCTCGCCCGCGTGCTCATGCTGATGCTGCACGAGACGTCGATCCGCGAGGTCACGTACCTGTTCCGCGGCCCGACGCGTCTCGCGCCGTAGCGAGCCGCGCACCAGCACGGAGAACTGACACCGAAGGCGGAGGAGAGCAATGCTCCCTCCGCCTTCGGCTTCTGCGGTGCGGGCTCGAAGCGCTTTCTAGGCGCTCGGCGGCAACGGGTAATCGATGGCCGAACGCTCGGTGACGAGCGTGCGGATGACAGCCGCCGCGGCCTGATGGGCCGGGTGAACCTGGTAGGCCTGCAGGCTCGCGGCATCGGCGAACTCGGAGACGAGCACGACGTCCCAATTGCCCGGGGTATCGTGCAGGTCGATGCCGACCTCGAGGCGTCCGATGATGTCGCCGAGCTGCGGCACGAGAGCAGTCAGCTCTTCACGAATGCGGGTGGCGTCTTCGGCCTTCTGTTCGACGCTCGGCGCACCGAGCTTCCAGGTCACGATGTGGCGGATGGTCATCGGGCTTCCTCCAGTGCTCGGGCAAGGCGCGTCGGGTCGATACGCCAGTAGTTGTGGACTTTCCCGTTGATCAGCACCACGGGGATCTCCTCCCAGTAACGATCGAACAGAGCCGGATCGTCGAGAATGGAGAGCTCTTCGCGCAGGGGAGCATCGTCACCGAGGGGCGCCGTGACCTGGTCGATGACGGCTCGTGCATCGTCGCACAGGTGGCAATCGGGCTTGCTGATGAGAGTGAGAGTCGTCGTCACCCCCTCAGCCTAATCCGAGACGGATCCCCGCGGCAGCCCAGGAACATTACCTACGCACAGGCTCTAGAGTATTTATGTTTATAAACATAATGCGCGCGCTCTCTGTGTTATTTTCGTATGAGAGACCATCATGGGACTATGTCTGCGTTCCACTCCGAAGCCGCCCATGTCTTGGGCGCGCGTATTCGTGAGGCACGGAATCAACGCTCCCTCACACTCGAAGATCTGGGGGCCCTCGCGGGCGTGCACTGGACCAACATCGGCAAGATCGAGCGCGGTCAGGTTCACCCGAGCGTCGAGACGCTCGTGCGGCTGGCGAGCGCCATGGATGCCGACCCCAAGGTCTTCGTCACCGGCCTCACGGCCGACATGTATCCGCGGCCGCGACACAAACTCACGGCCAATGATCTGATCCGCGAACGCGAAGAGCGAAGCCGGCACCGCGACGCGGAGTAGCCCCGGTCGTCGCTACAGCGACACCAACCACAGGTATTGCACGCCAGCGTAAAACCAGGTGACCTGCACCTTCGTCTGGCGCGCGAGATCATCGCCGAACAACCACACGGCGAGGGCCTGGTCGGGTTCGAGCGTTGCCGGAGTGTGTGCAACGAAATGCCCCGGGCCCATGAGGTCAATGGTGATCCACCTCAACACGTCGCGGCTCGCATTGCGCAATTCGATGCGCTCAGACCCGAACCGCTCGACCTCGAAGGGCATGCGATAGGCGACCGGCCGCGTTTCACCGGATGAGCCGGCGCCGAGCGGGTCGGCACCTTCTGCGTCGGCTCGCGGCGGAAACGGCCGTGCCAAGTCGATCGTGGCGGTGTAGTGAACGGCGTGCGTCATGGTTGTGCCCCCGAGTCTGTTCGACGATTTCCCGTCCCGATGAACACTAAGGCGAACCCCCGACACCGGAGCCCGAACGCCAAAAAGCGCCAGTCACAGGGACTGACGCTTCGCAGCTGCGTTACAACTACTTCTTGTTGCGACGCTGGTGACGAGTCTTACGAAGCAATTTGCGGTGCTTCTTCTTCGCCATGCGCTTGCGGCGCTTCTTGATGACAGAACCCACTGAGACCTCACATAGAAAGATTGGGTATGGCCGCGGATGCGACGACTGGCAGTAAAAATGCCTCCGTGGAGTCTACCTGATGACCACGGTAAAGCGCGACTCGACCGGGCGAGCGACCGTCAGGGACGGAGTTTGCGGGTGACAGCCTGCACCGCCGAGGTGACGGCGTGCGTGGCATCCGCGGCCACTTTGCCCACCGTGTCAGCCACGGCACGAGCCTGATCCGGCAGTGGACCGCCGGTCGACTGCGACATGAGCGATGCCGCGTCGAAGTCGATGCTGAGAAACGGGATGAGCCAGTCTTCGATCTGCTCGAGCGGCGTGTATTCGAGACGGTAGAAGCGGTGCTGGCCCTCTTCGCGAACCGTGACGAGCCCGGCCTCGCGCAGGACTTTGAGGTGCTTCGACACGGTCGGCTGACTGAGCCCGAGCGTCGAGACGATTTCGGAGACAGACGTTCCGCCGGCCGTATCGTCGTCGGCCGGGTGCCGCTCGAGGAGGACTTGGAGGATGTCGCGTCGAGTGGCATCCGCAACCACGTCAAAAATGTCGGCCATCCACCCAGGGTAGTGACTCCGGAGACGGAGTACCATGACATCCAGCATTCGACACGAACGAACAACAAGGAGCTGAGAATGCCCGCGAGCTCCTCACGGAACGTCGTCCACCGGCCCCCGCGCCTCAGCGTGCGCACGGTGCGCGACCGCATCAGCGACTTCACCGGGCGCTCCCCCTCGCGCTTCGCGCTCCTCATCTTCACGGCCCTCATCCTCGTCTTCACACTGCTGTTCTCGTTGCCCATCGCGTCGAGCGCCGGCACCATGACACCGCTCGCCGACTCGCTCTTCACGGCCGTCTCGGTCATCTGCGTGACGGGTCTCTCGGTCGTCGACATGGCGACGCACTGGTCGCTGGTCGGGCATATCTTCGTGTTCATCGGCGTGCAGATCGGCGCCCTGGGCGTGCTGACGCTCGCGTCCATCCTGGGTCTCGTCATTTCGCGCAAGCTCGGGCTGCGCGCCAAACTCATCGCGGCGAGCGACAGCAACCCGTTGCGCGTGCACCACGGCCCGGTGGCAGAGGGCCAGGCCGTGCGCCTCGGCGAAATCGGCAGCATGTTGCTCACGGTGGCGATCTCGGCTCTCGTCATCGAGGCGGTCATCGCGGCACTGCTCTTCCCGCGCATGTTGATCGACGGCATCCCCGCCTGGGATGCGCTGTGGAACAGCTTCTACTACTCCGCCATGGCCTTCACCAACACCGGGTTCACGCCGAACGCCGAGGGGCTCGAACGCTTTGCGAACGACTATTGGTTCCTCAGCATCCTGATGATCGGCGTCTTCCTCGGCGCCATCGGTTTTCCCGTCATCTATGCCCTCAGCCGCTCGTTCTTCAAGCCGCGTCGTTGGTCGCTGCACGTGAAGCTCACGCTTCTCACCACGCTGATCCTCTTCGTGGCCGGGGCCGTGGCCTTCGTGATCCTCGAATTCAACAATCCGAAGACCTTCGGCAGCTTGAACGCCAGCGATACGGCGTTCCAATCGCTGTTCCTCTCGATGATGACGCGATCGGGCGGTTTCTCGACGATCTCGATCGCCGATCTCAACGGCTCGAGCCTGCTGGTCGCCGACATGCTCATGTTCATCGGCGGCGGTTCGGCATCGACGGCCGGCGGCATCAAGGTGACGACCCTCGCCGTGCTGTTCCTGGCGGCCCTCGCCGAGGCGCGGGGGCGCCCCGACATGGAGGCTTTCGGTCGACGCATCCCCCAAGACGTCGTCAAGGTCGCGCTCAGCGTCGTGCTGTGGGGTGCGACCATCGTGGCGGTGTCGTCGATCGTCATCCTGCAGATCACGAAGGCACCTCTCGACCATGTGCTCTTCGACGTCATCTCGGCCTTCGCCACGACGGGTCTGTCGACCGGGCTGACCGATCAGCTCCCCGATTCGGGCAAGTATGTGATGGCGGCGACCATGTTCATGGGGCGCATTGGTACAGTGACACTCGCCGCGGCCGTCGCGGCCAGCCAGAACGCGCAATTGTTCCGGCGCCCCGAGGAAAGGCCCATCGTTGGTTGATCGCATCAAACACAACGCCCCGGTGCTCGTGATCGGGCTCGGGCGGTTCGGTGCGGCCTGCGCCGGAGAACTCGACCGGCTCGACCGCGAGGTGCTGGCGATCGACGACAGCGCCGACCTCGTGCAGAAGTGGTCGGAGCGCGTCACGCACACCGTGCAGGCCGATGCCCGCAATATCGAGGCACTCAAGCAGATCGGCGCCACCGATTTCTCGATCGCCGTCGTGGCCGTCGGCTCGTCGATCGAGGCCAGCGTGCTCATCACCGCCAACCTCGTCGATCTGAAGATTCCTCAGATCTGGGCAAAGGCCGTCTCGCAGTCGCACGGCAAGATCCTGGCCCGCGTCGGCGCCAACCACGTGATCTACCCCGAGGCCGAAGCCGGCGAGCGCGTCGCCCACCTGGTGTCGGGCCGCATGCTCGACTTCATCCAGTTCGACGACGATTTCGCCCTCGTCAAGATGTACCCGCCCAAGCCCATCCGCGGCCTCAACCTCACCGAATCGGGTGTGCGCACAAAGCACAACGTCACGGTCGTCGGCGTGAAGTCGCCCGGCAAACCGTTCACCTATGCCACGGCCGACACCGTCGTGTCGAACCACGACCTCATCATCGTCTCAGGCACATCCGCCGATATCGAGCGCTTCGCGGCGCTCGGCAACTAGCCGGCGAGCTCGCGGGCCCGGGCGAGGGCGGCATCCGTCGCCTCGTCGAAAATGGCGGCGAAATCGGCCTGCTGCATGATGGCGATGGCGCGTTCGGTCGTGCCCTTCGGGCTCGTCACCTGTCGGCGCAGCTCCTCGGGCGTCTTACCCGATTCGTGCAGCAGCTCGGTGGCTCCTCGGAATGTGCCCTCGACCATGGTGCGGGCCTCGTCGGGCGTGAACCCCTTCGCGATGGCGGTCTTCGTCAGCTCCTCCATCATGAGGAACACGTAGGCGGGGCCCGAGCCCGAGATGGTGCTCAGAGCGTCGATCTGATCTTCGGGCACCTCGAGCACTTCGCCCACGGTCTCGAACAGTTCGCGCGTGAGGGCCAGCTGCTCGGGTGTGCTGCGGGTCCCCGGCGAGATACCCGTGACGGCCCGTCCGACCAGGGCCGGCGTGTTGGGCATCGAGCGGATGACGGCGACGCCCTCGGGCAGGTTGGCCTCGAAGGTCTCGATCGTCACGCCCGCGGCGACGCTCACGACGATGGTGCCCGGCGTGAGGTCATCCCTGATCTCGTGCAGCAGGTCGACGACCATGCCCGGTTTCACGCCGATGACGACGATGGATGCCGCAGCCGCCGCCTGGCGATTGGCCCCGGGTTCCTCCTCCAACGCCACCGAACGCACGCCCTCGAGCCCGTCGAGCGCCCGGGCCTTTGCCACGCTGCGATTGGTCACGACGATGCCGCCCTCGACCCGCACGTCGGGCGACACGAGTCCGTTGAGGATGGCCGATCCCAAAGATCCGGCACCCAGGATGGCGATTGATGGCAGAGTTGTCGTGGTCATTCGGCCATCCTATGCACCGAGGGGTAGCGCGCTCCATGACGCACATTCGACACCGGCTCGCCATCGACGGCGGCCAGACGGGCATCCGCCTGCGGCTCACCGAAGAAGCTTCGGGCGGGAGCGACGGGCCCGCCACGTCGAGGGTTCTCGCCGAACTCGACGAGCCCGGGGTGCTCACCGACCGATCGGTGGTCGATCAGGTCGCCGAGCGGGTCGTGGCCTTCGCCGGCTCTGCAACGGTCGCTCAATCCGTCGCCGCGGCGGGCGGGGGTGCCGCGCTAGACGCACACGCGGCGCGCACGGGTACGTCACCCCGGGGTGACGGCATCCGCATCGACGAGGTCGCGGTCGGCCTCTCGGGCCTCACGCCCGCTGGCGCCAAGCCCGACGAACTCCTGCGGCACACGCGCGCCGTCGGCGTCGACCGCGTTGCGCTGGCGCACGACTCGGTCACCGGTTATCTGGCCGGCAACGGCACCACCCCGGGCGTCGTCCTCGCGATCGGAACGGGCAGCGTCACGCTCGCCGCATCCGACACGCGCACCGCCAAGGTGGATGGCTGGGGCTATCTGCTGGGCGATGCGGGCAGCGGCTTCTGGCTGGGCCGCGCGGGTCTCGACGCCGTCATGCGCGCCTACGACGGGCGCGGACCAGCCACGGCACTCAGCTCCCCCGCCGTCGACCTCTTCGGCGCCGAAGACGAAATGTACATGCGCTTGCAGGGCGACACGCGCCGGGTCTCGCTCGTCGCCTCGTTCGCCCGCACGGTCGTCGAAGCCGCCGCGGACGGCGACGAGGTGGCCCTTGCGATCACGCGGGGCGCCGCCGAAGAGCTCGCGGTCTCGGGCGCGAGCGCGTTGGCACGCACGGGCTGGATGCCGGGCTCCCCCGCCCGAGCGAGTTGGGTCGGTTCGCTGCTCACCCACTCTGAGGTGTTGCGCATCCACGTCGACGAATACCTCGCCGCACGCACGCGTGGCCTCACGCTCGAGCATCCGTTCGGAGGACCGCTCGACGGTGTCAGCACGCTGCTCGACGTCGCGGGCGCCCATCCGTTGCACGCGCTCATCCACACGGCTCAAATCGGGCCCGCCGACCCCGTACGATGATTCCATTCCGGCAAAGGGGACATCTGTGAGCGCATCTGGCGGCAACAAAGCGATCATCGCGGCATTCAGCGCGAACCTGGGCATCGCGGTGACCAAGTTCATCGCGTGGGCCCTCTCGGGTTCATCATCGATGCTGGCCGAGGGTGTGCACTCGCTCGCCGACTCGGGCAACCAGCTGCTGTTGCTGCTCGGCGGTCGCAAGGCCAAGAAGCGCGCCGATAGCGAGCATCCCTTCGGCTATGGGCGCGAGCGCTATGTCTATGCATTCGTCGTCGCCATCATCTTGTTCAGCGTGGGTGGCGTGTTCTCGCTCTACGAGGGCTACGAGAAGCTGCACGATCCGCACCCGCTCGAGAACTGGTGGATCCCGGTGCTCGTGCTCGTGATCGCCATCGGCCTCGAGAGTTTCTCGCTACGCACCGCCGTGAAGGAGTCGAATCACGTGCGCGGCAAGGAGTCGTGGGCCAAGTTCATCCGCCACGCCAAGGCACCCGAGCTGCCCGTCGTGTTGCTCGAGGACGTCGCCGCCCTGCTCGGACTCGTGCTGGCCCTCTTCGGAGTCGGCCTCACGGTTCTCACGGGCGACGGCATGTGGGACGCCATCGGCACCCTCGCGATCGGTGTGCTGCTGATCGCGGTCGCCGTCATCCTGGGCATCGAGACCAAGAGCCTCTTGGTGGGCGAGGGCGCCAACGATGCGGATGTCGAGGCCATCGCCGCCGCCATCTCCTCCAGCCCGGCCATCCACTCGCTCATCCACATGAAGACGCTCTACCTCGGCCCGGACGAGTTGCTCGTGGCCGCCAAGATCGCGTTCGACGCCGACCGCCCGCTCGGAACCGTTGCCGAGGCCATCGACGACGTCGAGGCGCGCATCCGTGCCGCCGTGCCGGTCGCCCGCGTCATCTACCTCGAACCGGATGTCTTCAGCGCCGAGAAGGCCGCCCTCAAGAACTCTGCGGGCGCCGTCGAGCCGAAGCACTGACGCGCTGTCTCGGACATTGGCGTATGGGCGCTGTGGTCTGCCGAGACCCTGAGGCGCGGAAACACTCAGACGAGGAAACACTCAGACGAGGAAACGCTGAGGCCGCGATGCGGAGGGGCTACTTCTCCCGGAAGAACGTCGTGAGCGCGCGGCTGCAGGCTTCGGCCTCGACCCCCGCGTAGACCTCGACGCGGTGATTGAGTCGGCGGTCGCGCACGATGTCGTAGACCGATCCCGCGCCGCCGGCCTTGTCATCCCAGGCGCCGAACACCACCGTGCCGACACGCGCGGCGACGATCGCGCCGGCACACATCACGCAGGGTTCGAGCGTCACGACGAGCGTGCAATCCGTCAGGTGCCAGTCCTGTCGTGCAGCCGCCGCGCGACGCAACGCCACGATCTCGGCGTGGCCGGTGGGGTCATGCAGAAGCTCGCGCTCGTTGATGCCGGAGGCGATGAGGGTGCCGTCGCCATCGAAGAGGAGCGCCCCGACGGGAACGTCGCCCGACTCCGCTGTGCGGGCGCTCAGGGCGAGGGCCTCGAGCATCCAGCGTCGGTAGTGTTCCGGCACTTCTGGTGGCACGTCGACTGTCCTTCCCGAGAACGGATAGATTGAAGCCTATGCGAGTGCACGTAGCCGACCACCCCCTGATCACCCACAAGCTCACGGTGCTCCGTGACGAGAACACGCCGTCGCCGGTCTTCCGTGCGCTGACGGAAGAGCTCGTCACCCTGCTGGCCTATGAGGCCACCCGCGGCGTGCGCGTCGAAGAGGTCGAGGTGAAGACGCCCGTGACGACCACGACGGGTCTCGCCATCAGCCAGCCTCGCCCCCTGGTCGTGCCCATCCTGCGCGCCGGCCTCGGAATGCTCGAGGGCATGGTCAAGCTCCTCCCCACCGCCGAGGTCGGGTTCCTGGGCATGGTGCGCAACGAAGAGACGCTCGAGCCCACCACTTACGCCGAGCGCCTGCCCGACGATCTGAGCGACCGTCAGTGCTTCGTGCTCGACCCCATGCTCGCCACCGGCGGTTCGCTCGGTGCGGCCATCGACTTCCTGTTCCAGCGTGGTGCCGTCGACGTCACGGCCATCTGCCTGCTCGCGGCTCCCGAGGGCATTGCCGCTCTCGAGAAGGCGACCGAGGGCCGCGATGTGACCATCGTGTTGGGCGCGATGGACGAGCGTCTCGACGAGAACGGCTACATCGTGCCCGGGCTGGGCGACGCGGGCGACCGCCTGTACGGCCTGGTCTAACCCCACAACGCAGCTTCGTGCCGCCGCAACTCCTCTCAGAGGCGTCATCCGTCGAATGGATGGCGCCTCTCGCGTTTGCATGGCGTGCGCAGCCAACCCCCGGACGCAATAATTTTTCGCGACGCGCAACTAATCGCCACAAACGGTCACGACTTGACACAATGCGACACCTTCGGGTTGAATCGACGCATGACTGAAATCGCACGCCCCCTGACCTCCATTGAGGCTCTTGGGACTGCCGGCATGATGATGGCCGGAAGCAGCGCAGTCATGTGTTGTCGAATGTGTCGCTAATCTGACGACCCCTCGCCGAGACACAGCGTAGAACGCACTGCATCACGCACCGGTGCCACCCGCACCCGCCGTTCTGAGTCCATCGGGCTTCTTGCCCCGCTCACGCGCAACGTCTCACGGATGCCGCATCCTGCATCCGATTCTCGCCTCCAACGGCACCACACTCCGACCCTCGTCCGGTGAAGCTGCGCTCGTTCCGACCGCACCTCCCCCAGGGTTCTCTTCGCATCATCATCGAAGGATCTTCCCCATGTCTCTCGCCACCGTTCCCGCAACGCTCCCCCGCCAGGCCGCTTCCGTTCCGGCCTCCGCTCCCGTTCAGGTCGCGCCGCAGCCAGCCGCCGCTCCCACCGCCGGTCGCCTGCGCGCCGTGCCGAACGGCACCGAGGCCCGTGGTTTCGCCCTCTACGTCGGTCTCGACGAAGCAAAGGCCCTCGCGGCTGGCACCAGCCTCGGCCAGATCGTCGAGGCCGTGAAGAACCTCCTGGGCGAACTCGCGCCCGGCGCCGAGAGCTACGCCTCTGTCGCACTCGCTCCCGAAGGAGCCGGCGGCCGCGACGTCGACGTCGTCCGCCTGGCGCTGCAGGAGCCATCGGCCCTGGCGAAGCGCCGCGACGTCCCGGTCGAAGAAGACCTCGACCGTGCGGCATCCGGTGTGGTCATCGACATCTCGCGCAAGCGCCTGATCCTCGACAACGAATCAGTCGGGCTCACCTACAAGGAGTTCGAGCTGCTGCAGTACCTCGTGCTGCGCGAAGGCCGCACGATCGAACGCGCCGAGCTGATCACGGCACTGTGGCAGGCCGGCGACGACGAGGATGCACCGAACGAGCGCACCATCGACGTGCACATCCGCCGCCTGCGCGCCAAGCTCGACCGTTACGAGGACATCGTCCGCACCGTGCGAGGCGTGGGCTACCGCTTCGACCGCCACGCGGACGTGTCGATCCGCCACGCATCCACGCCGTCGCCCGATCTCTTCTAGGCAGAATCCAAGGCTGGCGCGGCAAACTCTCAGCGAAAATAACGGTTTGATAACTAGCGGTCGTTACCTGTCCGTTATATATTCGTAGAGCGTTAGTTGTTTTGCTGTGGCAGCTACGCAAATGTGATTGCAGGACACTCTTGGTGCAAGGGAGAAGGCCGGTCGTAAGCCTCTACGACCGGCCTTCAGTCTGTCTGGGCGGCATATGTCTGGGCGGCATGTGTCAGTGCGGCATTAGCCTGAATGCATGAGCACCGACACCGGCGAGGGACACGCCCAGCCCGCGACACGCGCATCCCGCCCACGCCTTGCGTCAGGCATCCTCACGTTCGGAGTGGGCATGCTGCTCGCTGCTGGCGGCATCGTCGGCGTGCTCGTCGGGGCCGTCTCCGGCCCGGGCTGGCTCATCGCGGCGGGAATCGGTGCCCTCGTCGTCGGGCTCGGCGTCGCCTTCCTGGGCATGGTGCTGCTCTACCGGGCGCTCGTCGCCCCCGCAAGCGGGCCACGGCCGACCCTCGGAAAGAAGTAGGCTCGAATCCCCGTCGACCGGCGACACGTGCTCCGCCGAATCGACCATTTTCCACCGCCACACAGGCCAGTGCACGATCGAAAGGACGAGCGCATGTCTCAGCGACTAGCCGTCACCGCCTGGGAATCGCTTTTCCGAGCCCAGGTCGGCGTCATGCGCGCGCTCTCCGCCGATTTCCCCTCGCACGATCTCTCGCTCAACGAATACGACGTGCTGTTCAACCTCTCGCAGCAACCCGATCGAAGCGCGCGACTACGCGACATCAACCAGCTCGTGCTCCTCAGCCAGCCGAGCGTCTCACGTCTCGTCGATCGACTCGTCGCACGCGGCCTGGTCGAAAAGCTGCCCGACACGCACGATCGCCGCGGCACGATCGTGCGCATCACCGATCAGGGTTTCGATCACTACCGCGCCGTGGCCGTCACACACATGCGCACCATCGACAGCATCATGTCCGAGGCGCTCACGCCCGACGAACTCCGTCAGCTGGCGGCGCTCACCGATAAACTGCGGTGCCCCGACAGCGATCCCGACGAAGGCGCCTGCCCGGGCTCAGAGCTCGAAGCGGCCGAGGCGCAGGCCCGCGCGCAGCCGCAGGCGTAGAAGCGATCACTCGATCGACACGATCGCTCGGTCGCGCCTCGCAGCACGCGCAGTACAGGCAGCACAGGCAGCACAGGCGGCGAGGGTGCCGGACGGCAGCAAAAACGGCCGCGGCGCGCAAGGCCTCTCGCGCACCCATCCGCGTGCATAGGGTGAGGGGATGACTGCACCCACAATCGTCTGGTTCCGCGACGACCTGCGGATGGCCGACAACCCCGCGCTGCGTCACGCCGTCGACAGCGGCACGCCCGTGCTGTGCGTGTACGTGCTCGACGAGGAGAGCGACGAGGTGCGCGCCCTCGGCGGAGCCGCCAAGTGGTGGCTGCACGGAAGTCTGACCTCGCTCGGGGCCGATCTCGCCGAAGCGGGCACATCACTGCAGTTGCGACGCGGTCGCGCGGAAGAGGTCATCCCCGCCCTCGTCGCCGAGGCGGGGGCACAGGCCGTCGTCTGGAACCGCCGCTACGGTGCGGCGCGCGACATCGACGCCCGGCTGAAAACGCGTTTGCGCGACGACGGCCTCGAGGTGAGCAGCTTCGACGCCGCGCTGCTCGTCGAACCGTGGACCATGCAGACCGGTTCGGGCGGCCCGTACGCGGTTTTCACTCCGTTCTGGCGCTCGGTGCAAAAGCGCCTGCAGGAGGATCCGCCGCGGCATCCGCTGGCCCGACCGAAGAACATCGACGGCTTCAACGGGACGGGCGGCGGTGCCGGCGACGCGCTCGACGACTGGGACCTGCTGCCGACGCATCCAGACTGGGCTGCCGGCTTGCGCGAGAACTGCGTACCCGGCGAGAAGGACGCCCACGACAAGCTGGACGGCTTCCTCGCCGACGACGTCATTGACTATGTCGACGGTAGAGATCGACCGGGCGAGAGCGTGACCTCGGGTTTGTCACCGCACCTGCGCTGGGGCGAGATCAGCCCGCACCAGATTTGGGCGACGGCGAACCAGGCGCGCGACCGCCGCAACGCCGACGCCGTCGGCAGCTTCCTGCGCGAGGTCGGATGGCGGGAGTTCACGCATCACGTGCTCTACCATTTCCCGCGGCTGGCGACCGACAACTGGCGCTCGGAGTTCGACGCGTTCCCGTGGCCCGACCTCGACGAGGGTGCACTGCAGGCATGGCAGCAGGGGCGCACGGGCATTCCGCTCGTCGACGCGGGCATGCGTGAGCTGTGGCACACGGGCACGATGCACAACCGGGTGCGGATGGTGACCGCATCCTTCTTGATCAAGAACCTGCTGATCGACTGGCGCCTGGGCGAACAGTGGTTCTGGGACACGCTCGTCGACGCCGACCCCGCGAACAACCCCTTCAACTGGCAATGGGTGGCCGGTTCCGGCGCCGATGCAACGCCGTACTTCCGCGTCTTCAACCCCGAACTGCAGGCGAAGAAGTTCGACCCGCACGGCGACTACATCCGCCGCTGGGTGCCCGAGTACGGCACGGACGACTACCCGCAGCCTCTCGTCGACCTCGCCGCGACCCGGCAGGCGGCCCTCGCCGCCTACGACGTCGTCAAGCACGCTCGTGCCGAGGCGCAGAGCGACTAAGCGCTGACGCTCGCGAGGGCGCGCAGCAACTGGTCGAGCGACGGCGCCCCTGCTGCGCGAAAAGTGCCGGCGTCGCCTTCGATGACGAGCGTAGGCGTCGAGCGAATGTCGGCCGCCTCGGCCTCGACGGTGTGCGAAGCCACATCGAGCTCCGTGACCTCGAGCCCCGGCACCAGCTCTTGCGCCTGGGCCACCGTCGCTCGAGCGGCGTGGCACGGCGCACAGAAGGCGCTCGTGAACAGGGTCAGCTTCATGACCGGTGGAACGACGAATGCCGCACGGGTATTCCGCGCGGCATTCGCTGTGCTGTCGTCTCTGTTGGTCTAGCGGCGACTCTGTCGGGTCTAGCGGCGGCGGAACCGCTGGGCTGCCGGGCAGTCGAACGGGTCGCGGGCCGAGAGGCCGACACGGTTCAGGTAGTCGATGACGATGGCGTAGGAGCGTGTCAGCGTCGTCTCGGTGTAGAGGATGTCCTGATCGCGGCAGTGCTCCTTGACGATGGCGCGGGCAGCAGCGAGGTGCGGGCGCGGCATGTTGGGGAACAGGTGGTGCTCGATCTGGAAGTTGAGGCCGCCCATGAAGATGTTCATGCCGGCGCCGCCCTTGATGTTGCGCGAGGTGAGGACCTGCTTGCGCAGGAAGTCGAGCTTGACGCCCTCGGCGATCTGCGGCATGCCCTTGTGGTTCGGGGCGAACGAGGCGCCCATGTAGACGCCGAAGACGGCCATCTGCACGCCGATGAAGGCGAACGCCATGCCGAGCGGCAGCGCCCAGAAGACCACGGCGATGTAGGCCAGCATGCGGAAGGCGATCAGGCCGAGCTCGATGAAGCGGCCCTCGACCTTGCCCTTGGCGAAGAGCGTCTGCAGCGAGCGGCCGTGCAGGTTGAGCCCCTCGAGCGTGAGGAGCGGGAAGAAGAGGTAACCCTGCTTGCGAGTGATGAGGGCGAGGAAGCCCGTGCGCTCGGCGGCATCCTTCTCCTGGAACGAGATGGTGTCTTTCTCGATGTCGGGGTCTTTGCCGACCTGGTTGGGGTTGCCGTGGTGACGCGTGTGCTTCGTCATCCACCAGGCGTAGCTGATGCCGACGACACCGGCGGCGAGGAAGCGGCCCAGCTTGTCGTTGGCGGGCCCCGACTCGAGCACCTGACGGTGCGAGGCCTCGTGGGCGAGGAACGCGAACTGCGTGAGGATGATTCCGAGCGCGCCCGCGATGAGCAACTGGTACCAGGTGTCACCGAGAAGGATGAACCCGGTCACGCAGCCGGCGAGGGCGACGGTAAGGGCGGCCATGACGGCAATGTAATAACCGCGGGTGCGGCGCAGGAGGCCTGCGTCACGCACCGTCTTGAGAAGAGAGGAGTAAGTGCTCGTCACGTTGGGGGCCGACGTGATGCGAGGGACGGTTGTGCGGACCGGTCCGAGGGTACTGCTGAGCGTCATAGGGGCTCCGGCGTCTTGATTTTCGACTTCCCAGCCGGATGCAATGAGCGTGCGCTCTTAGATATTTCGAACATAGGGGCGGCACCTGATGATTCGCCTCACATTTGACACTTAACGTCGGACTCCGTTTCGCCCGTCTGAGAAATATGGCGGAAACCTTGTTGCGTCGGAGCTTCATGAGCTACTGTGGGGTGTCAGTTGTTGTGTTGCGCATATGTATATCAAGTGGACGACTCCACCGGAGTCAGAAGCTTTTCGTCAGGAGCGATTAACTAACACCGCGACGAACGGTCCCGAAAGTCGGGGCCGGTCCCCTCACGAAAAGAGAATGTTATGTCCACTGGTACCGTCAAATGGTTCAACGCTGAAAAGGGCTTCGGATTCATTGCCCCCGACGACGGCTCGGCCGACGTCTTCGCGCACTACTCCGCCATCGCTTCGAGCGGCTACCGCTCGCTCGAAGAGAACCAGAAGGTTGAATTCGACACCGCTCAGGGCCCCAAGGGTCTCCAGGCTGAGAACATCCGCCCCCTCTAAATCTCCCTTCGGGAACAGGTAAGCGCCTCGGCGTGAATACCCCCGAATGAAGAATCTATGATTCTTCTCCTCATGAAGCCCCGGTCTTTCGGCCGGGGCTTCATGCTTTAACCCGACGCGCTGTCACCGATCGACCCGGCAGCGCTTGAGGCCCGTCAGGCGGCAGGTCAAGGCCTTGACGCATCCGCTCGAATCCGTCGAAATGGAAACACGATGAACGAACACGACGAACCCCTGCAGCTGCCGAACGATCGCAGCGACCGGCCGATCGAGGGATCGAGCCCGGCCGTCCTGGCATTGACGCTGTCTGAGACCCGAGGTCAGCTCGCCGAGACGATGCGGGAAATACAGGACCGCCTCACACCAGACGCGCTCCGCGCTCGCGTGCGCGAGATCATCTGGGAGCGCCGCGTCGGCATCATCGCCGGCGCCGCCCTCGTAACCGCTGCCGTCGTGCTCGTTGTCACCGTGAAGAAAGGCCAGAACCGATGACCGACACCGCCAAGAAGACGAGCCCCGAGAATGTTCCCGAGGGCGACGACGCTCCCCGCGACACGGGTAAGGACTCCCCCGCGAAGCTCAAGGGCCGCCACTGGGGTTACATTCTGAAGCGTGCGTTCCGTCAGTTCACGCAGAACCAGGGCAGCGATATTAGCGCCGCCCTCACCTATTTCACCGTTCTCGCGATCTTCCCCGGCATCCTCGCCATGGTTTCTATCCTTGCGCTCATCGGGCGCGACGATGATGTGACCAGCCAACTGATCGCTTTCATGAACTCGTCCCTGCCCCAGGACACCGCCGAAACCCTGCGGGGCCCCATTGAAAACCTCACCTCGTCACCGGGTGCGGGCTGGGCGCTCATCATCGGTCTTGCGGGTGCGATCTGGTCGGCATCCGGTTATGTCAGCGCCTTCTCGCGCGGCCTGAACCGCATCTATGGCGTGAAAGAGGGCCGCCCGGTCTGGAAGCTGCGCCCCAAGATGCTGCTGGTCACGGTCATCGTGCTCGTGACGCTCGTCATCATGTCGTTGCTGATCATCGTGTCCGGTCCCATTGCCGAGGCAATCGGCAACTTCATCGGGCTGGGCGACGCCGCGCTGCTCACCTGGAACATCGTCAAGTGGCCGGTCACCGTGTTCCTCGCGATCTTCCTGCTCGCCGTGCTCTATCACATGACCCCCAACGTGGCGCAGCCGCGGTTCCGTTGGGTGAGCCCGGGCGCCATCTTCGGACTGCTCGTCTGGGCGCTCGCGACCGTCGGATTCTTCTTCTACGCCGCCAACTTCAGCAACTACGACGCCACGTATGGCTCGCTCGGTGGTGTCATCATCTTCCTGCTGTGGTTGTTCATCTCGAACAACGCGCTTGTCCTCGGCGCCCACGTCGATGCCGAGATCGAGCGGATGCGTGAGCTGCGCGCCGGCATCGAGGCGGAATACGACCTGCAGCTCCCCGTCCACGACCGCGCGCAGATCGACAAATCGATCGACGCCGCGGCGAAGGACGTCCTCAAGGCGCGCGAGTTCCGTCTGTCGGAAGGCAACCCGGCACCGGGCTCCGATGGCGACACGAGCGGCCACTCCGACGGCGACAAGAACACCCGTCGCGATCGCGACACGCCGTCGAACCGGAAATAAGTCCACCCGCACCCGGGCATTTTTGAGGAATCTGACGTAGGCTGAGAGATGTCCTGTTGCCACACAATGGCGACGGGCCCGGGCCGGGGCGCCTCTATACTCATCTCCCTGGTTCCGTGTGCCGTTCTGATTTGCGCTGCAGATGAGGCGACCGTTGGGTCGTCGAGGCGCCGGAGGATCCAACTTTGGCAACAAGCTCTACACCGGAATCGTCGAAATCCGACCGCACACTCGGCGACTCCTCTGCACCCGAGGCGCCCGCAGCCTCGCTGAGTGACTCGGCACACTCCTTGCCCACCCGCCGCAGCCGGCGCGCTGCTACCGCTACCCCCGCGGCATCGGGGTCAGCAGCTAGCACGAACCTTCCTGCGGCAGACGCTCCGAGTTTGCGCACGCCGACCACCATCGTGGTCGAAGAGAGTGCTCCCGCCCGACCGCTCACTCGACGGGAACTGCGCGAGCAGCGCTTGCGCGAGCAGGCTGAGATCGTCGCCGCGGCCGATGCCATTGATGTCCGCGACTCAGACGTCGATTCGTCCGACGAGGTCGACACCGTCACGGTGAGTGTCGAGGTTGCCTCGGCCCCCGAGCAGTCGAGCGCCGCACCGGCCACCTCTTCGATCACCATCCCGGCTGTGCACAACGCATCCGAAGAGGGCGCGAGCGTTGTCGCCGCTGCGCCTGCTTCCCCGCGAGCAGCATCCGTCGCCGCGGCGCCGAGCGGCGCTGCGGTTGCCGATGACCGTGCCGCTGCCGCAGCGGGTCAGAGCCCGCGGCCCGTGTTCACGCTTCCCGGGGGCGAAGACCAGCGCCCCGTGGCATCCGCTCGGTTCGATAACGCCGACCGTGCACCCAAGCCCGTGGCCGCCGCCATCCTGCCCGCGTCGACCGGTGGTCACTCCGATCTCCCCGGCGCCTCGACCCGCAAGGGTTTGCGCGAACGACTGCGCTCGACGCGATCTACCTTCGCCGTGGCGCTCGTCATCCCCGGACTCGTGGGAACATTCGCACTCCCCGCTTACGCTCTCGCACCCACCGCGACCGGCACCGTCGACGCGATCGGCCAGCCCATCACTCGCACGGTCGACGGTCAGTCGCTAACCGTTGCGCAGACGGTGACCCAGGCCGACCTCGCTCGTGACACCTACGACGCCACGTCGAAGGCCGACCTGTCGACGGCCCAGCGCGCTGCCGGTTTCGCGTTCGCATCGGGTGGCGCTCTCAGCGACTACACCGCACCCTCCGAGACCGGATGGTGGCGCCCCGCGCCTGGCGCGATCACCTCGCCCTATGGCCCGCGCTCGCTCATCTGCAACGGCGTCGGCTGCTCGAACAGCTTCCACGAAGGCATCGACTTCGGTGGCGCCTGCGGCACGCCGCTCAAGGCCGCTTCCGACGGAGTCGTGACGTTCGTCGGCAACGCGGGGGCATACGGCAACCGCGTCATCATCAAGCACAACGAGGTCGAAGAGACCATCTACGGTCACCTTCTGAGCGGCTCCTTCCAGGTCGCCGTCGGCGACGTGGTCACGGGCGGCCAGCACATCGCTGACATCGGCGCCACTGGCGTCGTCAGCGGTTGCCACCTCGACCTGAAGGTGCAGATCAACGGCGAGCACGTCGACCCGGCGATCTTCCTGCGCAGCAAGGGCGTCACCGTCTGAGTCGACTCCGCGCGGTTCACTCCGCTACGTTCACCCCGCGACATGCGGACAGAAGAAGCCCGGCTCGCCTGAGCCGGGCTTCTTCGTGTCGAGCGGCTTTTTGTCCGCGGTCCGCGTCGCTGCTACGCGTTAGCGGCGGCGGCGTGAGGCGTCGAGCCAGTAGTTGCTGAAGCCCGCGTCCTCGGGGTTGACGTTGGTGCCGGGGGCGACGATCTCGTCGATGCGGTCGAGGGTGGCGTCGTCGAGCTCGACGGATGCGGCATCCAGTTGCGATTCGAGCTGCTCGAGCGTGCGGGGGCCGATGATGGCACTTGTAACGCCCGGGTGGCGTAGCACGAACGCCAGGGCGAGGTGCACGAGCGGGATGCCGAGGTCGTCGGCCAGGGCCCCGAACTTGTCGGCCGCCTCGAACTTGGCGGCGATCGCCGGGTTGCTGAGGTCGTAGCGGTTGGGATCGCGATCGCTGCGGTGTGTCGTGGGCAGGTCGCGACCCGCGCGGAACTTGCCGCTCAGCCATCCGCCGGCGAGAGGGCTCCAGACGAGCGTACCCATGCCGTGGCGGTGCGTGGTGGGCAGGAGGTCGGCTTCGATGCCACGGGTCAGCAGCGAGTAGGGCGGCTGCTCGGTGACGAAGCGTGCCGTGTGGTTTTGACGCGCGGCCCACTGCGCCTCGACCACCTGCGACGGCTGGAAGGTGGAGGAGCCGATGTAGCGGATCTTGCCCTGGCGCACGAGATCGTCGAGAGCGCCCAGTGTCTCTTCGACGTCGGTGTGCTCGTCGGGCCGGTGCATTTGGTAGAGGTCGATGTAGTCGGTGCCGAGGCGCTGGAGCGAGTCTTCGACCGCACGAATGACCCAGCGACGCGACCCGCCGCGATAGTTGGGTTGCTGCTTCATACCGTTGAAGAACTTGGTGGCGAGGACGATCTCGTCGCGCTTGCCGGACTGCGCGAGCGCCTTGCCCACGATCTCTTCGGACTCCCCGTAGGCGTAGATGTCGGCGGTGTCGATGAAGTTGATGCCGGCGTCGATCGCGCGGTGGATGACCCGGATCGAGTCGTCGTGGTCTTTATTGCCCCAGTCGCCGAACATCATGGTGCCGAGGCACAGGCGGCTCACCTCGACGCCCGTGCGGCCGAGGATGGTGGTGGGTTGGCTGGCGGATTCTGTGCTGGTCTGCTCTGACATGCGCCCCACCCTACGCTTCGCGCGTGACCGAATGGATGGGGTGGCGCGAACCGCTGCCGAGGGCTACGCCGCGGCGTAGCGCTCGTCGAGCACGTAGCCGCTGTCGTGGATGACCGGGAGAACCAGCGTCGGCGGCATCTCGGTGCGGGCGAGCTCGCGCTCGGTGGCCGTGTAGTCGTCCCACGCGCGGGCATCGTAGGTGGTGTCGGCGAAGGACGCGTCGGCCCTGTGACCCTCCCAGACGGCCGGACCCGTGCCCGTGCCCGTTGCCGTTGCCGTCTGCGCCGGGACGACCGTCGAGGCGGAGTCTGCGCCGCGCGTCAGTCGCTTGACGAGCGGAACGACGGCCTGCAGGCCGATAACGATCCACACGGCGTTGACGGCGGCGGAGGGCCACGCCTGGCTGACCGTTGCGCTGACGCAGAGTAGCGCCGCACCCGCGATGTTGAGGGACTGAAAGATGGCCGACGTGGAGGTCAGTTTGCCGAACGTCAGGAGGGCGTAAGCCGTGACGGTGCCGAGCGCGCCGAGCCAGCCGGCGAGGGTGAGGAAAAGCGAGGAATCCACGTGCGGGTGCAACTTTCGGGAACGACGATCACCGCGTCAGCGGTGAGGTGTGAAGGGGTATGAGGCAATCATCCGTCACTCGACGCCTAAGCACAAATAACGAATCCTGATGCGATGCATTAGATTTGCTTACTATGGATATGGACCCGAAGCGTCTCTCGTTTTTGCTCGCCGTCGCGCGATACGGGAGCATTCTGGCGGCCGCCGATTCACTGCACCTGACCGCATCCGCCGTCTCGCAGCAGGTGAGCCGGCTCGAGAAGGAAGAGGGGGTCGAGCTGCTCGAGCGCGGGCCCCGGGGCGTCGGCCTGACGCCGGCCGGCCGCATCCTGGTCGAAGCCGCCGAGAACATCGAGCGTGAACTGGCCGATGCACGCAGCCGGCTCTCAGAGGCCCAGCACGGCGTGACCGGGCGCGTTGTCATCGGGGCGTTCCAAACGGTCGTCTCGGGCTTCCTGGTGCCCATTCTCGACCACCTGCACGAGGCTTTGCCCGGCCTCGAGCTCAGCATCGCGGATGCCACGAGCGCGAGGCTTCCTCGAATGTTGCGTACCGGCGAGGCCGACCTCATCATCGTCGACCGCGACCTCGCCGACACGGGCCACACGCCCGCTCACACAGCCGATGTGCCGCTGCTAGACGAACCGTGGCGGTTGGTCGTCCCCCGGGGCTCGACGTTCGACCTGAGCGGCGCGGGGCTCGAAAAGCTGCCGTGGCTCGGGGTGGCGCCCGGCGGAGCATCCGAACTGCCCGTCGAACGCGCGAAGGCCGCGCTCGGCATCACTCCCCCGGTCGTGCACCGCTACGAAGACTTCCAGGCGGCGCTGGCGCTCGTGCAGGGCGGTCTGGGCGTGACGTTGTTGCCCGCACTGACCGTGCGCTTGGGTGTGCCAGAAGGTCTGGATGTCATCGACCTGCCCGGGCTCGGCAGCAGGCACCTCACCATCCGGCATCGGTCGACGCGGCGCGAGCCCGGAGCGGGGACGCGGGCCGTCGTAACCGAACTCGTCCGGGCGGCCGGGGAACTGGATGTCCTCGGGAGCGGCGACTGAGGGCGCGGGCGGCGCAGAGTGCGGGCGCAGACATCGGTCACTCCGGCGGCAGATGCGCGGATGCATCCGAAACTGCAGAGGGACGCGGAAGCGGACGCACACTCAGCCAGAGATTCGGCCGGCCACGTTAAACGAAAACGGCCCGCCGAAGCGAGCCGTTTCGATCTGTCTCAACCAGATCTGTGGATGTGAATCCTGTGCGCCCGGAGGGATTCGAACCCCCAACCTTCTGATCCGTAGTCAGATGCTCTATCCGTTGAGCTACGGGCGCATGGCTTGTTCTCGAGGAGTTTGTGCTCTTCAAGGCCGAAGATGAGCCTACACGAAGCTTGCGGGCGACGCCAATCGAGGCCGGGCGTGCGCGATTCACCGTGGATTGGAACTGCGAAATTCGTGCGTACGAACAGTATGCATTCGGCGGTATACGGCCAGAAGTCGCCGTAAACTCGCGGGGTGAACGACTCCGTTGTGCCACCCGAGGCACACTCCCCCAGCTCAGCCGACCTGCGCCGATGGCGACGATACCTCGCCGACGAGCGGGCCGAGGCGGCCACCTACCGCGACCTCGCCGAGCGCCGAGACGGGCAGGAGCGCGACATCCTGCTGGCCCTCGCCGATGCCGAAGGCCGCCACGAGGCGCACTGGCTCGAATTGCTCGGTGACCGCGAGGGCAAGCCGGCGCGCACCGACCTGCGCACCCGCGTTCTGGGCACGCTCGCGCGGCGCTTCGGCTCGATCTTCGTGCTCGCGCTCGTTCAGCGGGCCGAGGGTCGCTCACCGTATGCGGACGACACGGATGCGACCGTGGCGATGGCGGCGGATGAGCGCATTCACGGTGAGGTCGTGCGGGGCCTGGCAGCTCGGGGCCGCAGTCAGCTGTCGGGCACGTTCCGCGCCGCGGTCTTCGGTGCCAACGACGGGCTCGTCTCGAACATGGCGCTCGTGGTGGGCATCAGCGCGACGGGTGTACCCACTCCCCTGGTGCTCGCGTCGGGCGTGGCCGGTCTGCTCGCGGGCGCGCTGTCGATGGGCGCGGGCGAGTATGTCTCGGTGTCGTCGCAACGCGAGTTGCTGTCGGCATCCACCCCCGATCCCGATGCGCGCACGGTGGTTCCGCACCTCGACGTCGACGCCAACGAGCTGGCGCTCGTCTACCGGGCCCGTGGCATGGAACAAGGGGCCGCCGAGGAGCACGCCCGCGAAATGATCTCGGGTGCCGAATGCGCGCACGGCGACGATCCGCACGTCTCGGCCTCGAACGCTCCCGACGAATCCCGCGACGAACACGAAGCCATCGGGTCGGCGTGGGGGGCCGCGATATCGAGCTTCCTGTTCTTCGCCTCGGGCGCGATCATCCCGATCATCCCCTACCTCTTCGGCATGGGTGGGCTGCCCGCGCTCGTCGTCGCCGCTGTTCTCGTCGGACTTGCCCTGCTGGTGACGGGTGCGACGGTCGGCGTTCTCTCGGGGGCGCCCCCTCTGAAACGTGCGTTGCGGCAGCTGGCCATCGGCTACGGGGCTGCGATCGCGACCTATCTGCTCGGCCTGCTGTTCGGAACGTCGGTCGCTTAGCTCCAGCCGGGCGCGAACGGACTGACACCGTGAGGCCGCGCGCGTACGTCGTGGTCGCCGGCGCACGGGCACCCTGCATCCTGACGCCACGCGCGGCCGCGGCGCTTTAGCCCCAGAGCTGCTGGGTGGCCCGGCGCGCCCCTTCCGACAGTGTCTCGAGCTTCGCCCACGCGATCTGCGGATGGATGCGCCCGCCCAGGCCGCAGTCGGTCGACGCGATGACCCGCTCGCGCCCGACCGCCTCGGCGAAACGCCCGATGCGCTGTGCCACCAGATCCGGATGCTCGACAACATTCGTGGCGTGGCTCACGACGCCCGGAATGAGCACCTTGCCGTCGGGCACGACGACATCGCCCCACACGGTCCACTCGTGCTCATGCCGCACGTTTCCCGCCTCGAACGAGTAGCCGCCCGCGTTGATCTCGAGCATGAGGTCGACGATGTGCTTCAGCTCGATGTCGGTCGTGTGCGGGCCGTGCCAGCTGCCCCAACACAGGTGGAAGCGGATGCGGTCCTCGGGCAGCCCGCGGATGGCGTGATTCAACGCCTCGACCCGGATGCGGGTGAACGCGCGGTAGTCCTCGACGGACGGTTCGGGGCTGATCTGGTCCCAGTTTTCGGCGATCGAGGGGTCGTCGATCTGCAGGATGAGGCCCGCGTCGATGATGGCGCGGTACTCCTCGCGCAGCACCTCGGCCCACGCCCACACATGCTCCTCGTCGGTGGCGTAGTGGTGGTTCGCGACGCGCGCACCGCTGCCGGGCGAGAGGGCCGTCAGGAAACCGTCGGCGATACCCGCCGCGTCGAGTGCGCGACGGAGGTTCGAGGCATCCGAAGCGACCTGCTCGTGGCCCACATAGCGCAGCGGGCCCGTGGTGGATGGGAACGCCGTGGCGCCCGAACCGGTCGAGATGCCGGATGTCGGGTCGGTATAGGCGTCGTGGAAACGCACCCAGTCGCGGCGATCGGGGAAGGACGTGAGGCGCACATCGCCCGGGGATGAGCGCACGGGCTGCTGGCTGAAGATGTTCTCGTCGGTGAGGGTGAGGCCGGCCACCCGCTGGAACGAGTAGGACCACCAGGCGCCGTAGTCGACCGCGCTCGTCATGGCCTTGCCGAACTCGCCGTCGTTGGGCTGGCTGATGCCCGCGGCCGCTTGGCGCGCCACCACATCGTCGACCGCGCCCGCGAGCTGCTGCTCGAATTCGGGCGTCGACACGAGCTTGAAACCGTCGTCGGCGAACTCGCGTGCCTCGTTCGCCGCGATGAGCTCGGGCGTGCGCGGCAACGAACCCGCGTGGCTGGTCTGGATGAAATCGTCGTTCAGCAAGGGCACGGTGGCCTCCTCGATCGTCGTTCGAATGCCGGGGCTGGTTGCCGCCGACCGCGCGCGAGGCTTCGCATGATGCGCATCACTGCCGCCCAGTTTTCCACGTCGAGACGCCGAAGCGGCAATGTTTCCTCGTGTTTCCAGCCGGACAGGGCATCATGGGTAAGCACAGGCCACCGCCTCTGCAGACGAACTGCACGCCCACCGCATCCCCCGCGGTCGTGCGGCACGGAGAAAGGGAGCCGACCCATGCCACTCGTGGACAACGGCGTATACATCGCCGGCAAGCGCACCGAGAACCCCGCCAGCCTCGACGAGACATTCGAGGCCATGCGATCGCAGAACGGCATGGCCTGGATCGGCTTGTACCGCCCCGACGCCGAAGAGGTGCAGGCCGTGGCGGCCGAATTCGGGTTGCACCACCTCTCCGTGGAGGACGCCCTGTCGGGGCATCAGCGGTCCAAGCTCGAGCGCTATGACGACACGCTCTTCGTGGTGCTGCGGCCCGCGCGCTACCTCGACGCCGAGGAAGAGGTCGAGTTCGGCGAGCTGCACATCTTCGTGGGGCCGGACTTCGTGGTCACCATCCGTCACGCCGAATCGCCCAACCTCGCGCGCGTGCGCAACCGCATGGAGGCGAACCCCGCGCTGCTCGCGCTCGGGCCCGAAGCGGTGCTCTATGCCATCCTCGACGAGGTCGTGGACGAGTATGCGCCCGTCATCGCGGGCCTCGAGAACGACATCGACGAGATCGAGGACCAGCTCTTCGGCACCAACGAGGACGTCGCGCAGCGCATCTACGAGCTGTCGCGAGAGGTGATCAAGTTTCAGCGGGCCGTGCATCCGCTCACCGCGATCATCGAAGCGCTGCTGCGCGGTTCGGCCAAGTACCAGGTGGATGTCGAGCTGCAGCGTTCCCTGCGCGACGTGCTCGACCACACCATCCGCGTCGTCGAACGCACAGACGGATTCCGTGCGCTGCTCGACAACGCGCTCACGACCCACTCGACCCTCGTGGCTCAACGCCAGAACGACGAGATGCGGCGGATGACCGAGACCAGCCTCGCCCAGAACGAAGAGGTCAAGCGCATCTCGGCGTGGGCCGCCATCCTCTTTGCGCCCACGCTCATCGGTGCCATCTACGGCATGAACTTCGACAACATGCCCGAACTGCACTGGGAATTCGGCTACCCCATGGCCATCGGGCTCATGGTGCTGAGCGGCATCGGGTTGTACGTGGCCTTCAAGTTCAGGAAGTGGTTGTAGCGGCCTAGAAGTGGACGGGCCCGGGCGATTCGGGCACCGTCAGCCCAGAGCGTTCGAGAGCGGTAGCCATCGTTACACGCTCGCGAACGTGTCACGCCAGGCCAAAACGCCTCGCTCGAAGAACTCGTCGGGAATTTCCGCTCGCGGCGGTTCAGGATCGGCCGGGTCCACTGTGAGAAATGTCGGTTTGCGGAGGAACCGCTCGTCGGCGTCGACCCAGCTCGGCACCGGGAGCAATTCTTCACGAAGGCGCCAAGCAACGACGGCCGCTATTGCCGCATCCCAGAGTGGATCGCGGGTGGATTCGGGCTCAGCGAGGCCGAGAATGCCACGGACAAGTCCGTGTTCGGCCGCGAGGTTGTCATTGAGTTGGATGAGCGCGCGCAGCGCTCGATCTGGGTCCTTGGCCTGCACGCGGGTTCGGATCTCCGCCGCAATGGTCGCGGCGTCGTCGCGTCGTGTTGGCGCTGAATAGAGGCGGTGCCCGGCCCCTGCGAGCAACCTATCGACCGTCGAGTAATCGGCGTCTCGGCCACTTTCCGATCGGGAGACGTTTCCCTGATCGGTGCGGGCGATGTCGGCGAGTTCGACCTGAGTCAGCCGCTTGCTCTTGCGAGCCGCGCGGATGAGCGCTGCAACGTTGACCATCTCACCGTTCCTCAATATGTCTTATCGGACATATTTTATGTCCCTTTGGACAGATTAGTCCGCGTTGCTGACGAGCGGAAGTACCCGTTCGAAGCTCCGGTCGTATGCTCGCTAGGTGAGCGATACGACGGTAACAGGCGGGCAGGAATCGGCGTCGGGCGGCGGCGCACGCGCAGAGACGTCGGGCGGGAGCATCCGCACGGTCGTGATCGCGTTTGTGGCGAACCTGCTGGTGGCGGTTGCCAAGACGATCGCTGCATTCGTGACCGGGTCGGCGTCTATGGTGGCCGAGTCGGCGCACTCGTGGGCGGATGCGGGCAACGAGATCTTCCTGCTGATCGCCGAACGTCGCTCGGTGAAGAAGATCGACGGCAGCCATCCGCGCGGGTATGGGCGCGAGGCCTATGTGTGGTCGCTGTTCGCCGCCGTCGGGCTGTTTACGGCCGGCGCCGTCGTGTCGATTCAGCACGGCATCCAGGAGCTGTCGAACCCCGAGGAGTCCTCGGACCAGATCGTCGCCTACATCGTGCTCGCGATCGCCTTCGTGCTCGAGGGGTTCTCCTTCGTGCAGTCGTATCTGCAGGCGAGGAAAACCGCCGAGGCGCGGGGGATGGGCACACTGCATCACGTGTTGGGCACGTCGAACACCACGCTGCGGGCCGTCTTCGCCGAGGACGCCGCGGCGCTCATCGGCCTCGTCATCGCCTTCCTCGGCGTGTTCCTGCACCAGATAACGGGCAACGCCGTATTCGACGCGGTCGGGTCGATCCTGGTGGGCGTTCTGCTCGCCATCGTGGCGCTCGTGCTCATCGACCGCAACCGCCGGTTCCTGGTGGGCGAGCCGGCCTCGGCGGATGTGCGGCGACGCATCGTGGGGCTGCTGCTCGAGCGTGACGACGTCGAACGCGTCACCTACCTGCACCTCGAGTTCGTGGGGCCCGAGCGTTTCTTCCTCGTGGCGTCGATCGATCTGACCGGCAACGACCGCGAGGTGGATGTCGCACGCGAGCTTCGCCGCATCGCCACCGACCTGGAGCAGAGCCCCTACATCGCGGATGCCGTGCTGACGTTGTCGACTCCGGACGAAGCGTCGTTGACGGCGTAGGCAAACCGGCAGAACACACACGCCGTTCAATGTGCGGAAACGGCGGGAGGCACGCCGTTTTCATACGCGGAAACGGCGGGAGGCACGCCGTTTCAATGTGCGGAAACGGCGGGAGGCACGCCGTTTCAATGTGCGGAGACGGCGGGATTTGAACCCGCGGTCCCCGTGAGGGGACTCCACCTTAGCAGGGTGGTGCACTCGGCCGGACTATGCGACGTCTCCAATGCGGCCGGCTGGCGGACGCACGTCTGCAATCATAACGGGTGCCGGGGCGCGAACCCAATCCGGGCCGACGACGGGTGGTCGCGGCATCCGTTCGGTGGTGGTTAGTTGTTGCCTTTGGAGCAGGTGCGGTCTTCGGCGGTCTGGCCGAGCACGTTCTCGGGCAGGGCGACGGCGCCCCCGGGGGTGGCGGGAGGAGTGGTCGCGCCGGCGTCGAGCGGGGGCGTCGTTGCGGTCTCGACGGGGGCCGGGGTTTCGACGGGCGCGGGGGTTTCGGTGGCGCCCGGAGCGTTGGGGTCGAGCTCGGAGCCGACGCCCGTGCCACCCGTCAGCGAGATGGGCTGGTCGTTTTGAATGGCTTGGAACAGCGCGTTGGCGGACGATTTGATCGGCAGCACGCCGCTCTGGCCGCCGGACTCGCCGATGCCGTTGGGGTATTGCACGAACACGATCTGGTCGAACGGGATGTCTTTCAGCGCGAGCGCGATCGAGACCATGTTGTTGAGGTTGTTGAGGTGGTTCGACAGCGTCATATTGCTGGCCGCGGCCTTGGCGATGCCGAACAGCTTGGTCGGGTCGGACAGCGTGTTGCCGTCTTTGAGGGTGCGCACGAGCGCCGAGAGGAAGACCTGCTGGTTGCTGATGCGGCCGAGGTCGGATCCGTCGCCGACGCCGTGCCGGGTGCGCAGGAACTGCAGAGCTTCGAGGCCCTGCAGGTTGTGCGTGCCCGCGGCGAGGTCGAGGCCGGTGTAGGGGTCTTTGATGGGCGATCCGACACAGACATCCACGCCGCCGACCGCGTTGGACAGCTCGATGACGCCGTTGAATTGCACCTCGGCGGCGAACGGGATGCTGAGGCCCGTGAGTTTCTCGACCGTGAG
>Ga0308164_10001302_pt1 | contig 30111 bp, 32 predicted proteins | sample PhyTR2_FD_201031 | JGI IMG/M metagenome (GOLD analysis project Ga0308164, IMG submission 201031) | Phyllosphere microbial communities from UC Gill Tract Community Farm, Albany, California, United States - DLSLT.R2 | ecosystem: Host-associated > Plants > Phyllosphere > Unclassified | place: USA... | reverse complement strand
GACGAAAACTGGAAACTGGCAGAAACTGCCATCATAGAGGCGGCAGCCGAAAAAGGTTTGTCAACTGTAGTAGAATTGGGTGAAGCAGCTTTTTATGGTCCTAAACTGGACTTTATGGTAAAAGATGCTTTAGGCCGGAAATGGCAGTTGGGAACTATCCAGGTAGATTATAATCTTCCGGAAAGATTTGAACTTGAATACACAGGTAGTGATAACCAGAAACACAGACCTGTAATGATCCACCGTGCACCCTTTGGTTCCCTGGAAAGATTCATCGCAGTATTGATTGAACATTGCGCCGGTAACTTCCCGTTGTGGCTATCACCTGAGCAATTTATCATTCTACCTATTTCAGAAAAGTATGAAGATTATGCTAAAAAAGTTTCAGATGAACTAAATAATTCCGATATTCGCGGTTTGATTGACTTTCGTGATGAAAAAATCGGCAGGAAGATCAGGGATGCAGAGGTTAAAAAAACGCCTTACATGCTGATTATTGGCGAAAAGGAAATGACAGAAGGTAAATTGTCGGTGCGAAAACATGGTGAAGGAGATTTAGGTGAAATGACAATAGAGGCATTCAGAGAATTATTAATTAAAGAAATAACAGTTTAAATAGTATATAAATTTGGCATTAGGCAGACCAGGATTTAACAGGGGACCACGTCCTCCTTTTAAGAAAAAAGAAGCAGAACATAATATTAATCAGTTTATCAGGGCCCAGGAGGTCAGATTAGCTGGAGATAATGTTGAACCAGGGATTTATCCATTGGCAAAAGCTTTAGCCCTTGCCGACGAACTGGAATTGGATCTGGTAGAAATATCTCCTAATGCAGTACCGCCGGTTTGTAGAATAATCGATTACAGCAAGTTCGTTTACGAACAAAAGAAAAAGCAAAAAGAGATTAAGGCAAATGCTAAGCAAACAGTAATTAAGGAGATCCGCTTTGGTCCTAATACGAATGATCATGATTTTCAGTTTAAACTGAAACATGCTCAGAGTTTTTTGGAAAGTGGTGAAAAAGTTAGGGCATATGTGCATTTCAAAGGAAGGGCAATTGTTTACAAAGAGCAGGGAGAGATCTTATTGCTTAAGTTTGCACAGGCTTTGGAAGATATAGGAAAGGTTGAACTACTACCTAAATTAGAAGGTAAACGTATGTTTTTAACCCTTGCCCCGAAAGTTGTAAAAAAATAAAGTAAATTACATAAATAAGAACAGGTTATGCCAAAAATGAAAACCAATTCCAGTGCTAAAAAGCGTTTTTCGCTTACTGGAACAGGTAAAATCGCTAGAAAGAACGCATACAAAAGTCACATTTTAACAAAAATGTCTACTAAACGTAAGCGTAATTTGGGTCACACCTCAATGGTGTCAGCTGCTGATATGGGCAACGTTAAGCGTATGCTTGCCATCGGTAAATAATTAATTTTTAACCAGGTACCCGGTAGTAAGTTTGCTGAAATACGCAACACCGTTTATCAAAAAACAACAACACTATGCCACGTTCGGTAAACGCAGTAGCTTCGAGAAGAAGACGGAAAAAAGTCCTTAATATGGCCAAAGGCTATTGGGGATCAAGAAGTAAAGTATTCACTGTAGCAAAAAATACGGTTGAGAAAGGTTTGCAGTATGCATACCGTGACCGTAAAGTTAAGAAAAGAGAATTCCGCGGTTTATGGATTCAACGTATCAACGCTGGAGCCCGTCAACACGGTATTTCTTACTCTCAACTGATTGGTAAATTAGCTACTAAAAACATCGGTTTAAACCGTAAAGTATTAGCTGATTTAGCTATGAATCACCCAGAGGCTTTCAAAGCTGTGATTGATACAGTTAAGTAGAAATAAAAATTGTCAACAAAAAAGCCGGCTCATCCTAATGTGCCGGCTTTTTTGTGTCTGGTCCGAAAAAAATACCCGTAATCAATATGATCCGGGTATTCAAACAACTGTTATTTACTTATTTCTTCTCTTTTTTTTCCTTCTTTTTTGCTTTCTTCTCTGTTTTTATAGCGGCCAGTTTTTTCTTCTGGTCGGCAGTAAGGATGCGGTCCAGTTTGGCATCAGTTTCTTTCTTGATGGCGTCGTGCTGATCTTTCTGCGCTTTTTTAGCATCGTGTCCTGATTTATGCAAGGCTTCAGACTTATTGAATTTATCCAGCTCTATTGCATAAATCTTTTGCTTTTGATCGGCAGTAAGGATCAGTTCCTTCTGTAATTTAGCGGTGCTTTTTTCAGCTTTTTGCGCGGGGCTTAATTTGTCTTTATCGTTGCCGGTTTGAGCATAATTGCTTGTATACGCAAATGCTGCTATGGCCAGGGTAAGAAATAATCTTTTCATGATGTGTTGGTTTTGAGTTTGGATCAAATAAAAGCCAAACGGTTTAATCCATTAGGCAAATATTAGTTTTTATTCATCTGTGACAAGGATTTTTGCATCTGTGACATCATATTTGTAAGTGTTTCAATAGTTGGCTCCGGAGTAGGATCCGGCAATGAGGAACTGATGTACGCTTTAGCTTTCCAAATTTCCAGGATATCATCTGAAGCAACCATATAAGGATCGTACATTGTATTATCGGAAATCAGTTTCAATTCTTTGTTTTCCTTGAATTTGTTTCCGGCTCGTTTATAAACCACTCCTTCATTCCGGCTTACAAAGATGTAAGTTTCCCCAGCTTTAACCTCGCTCCAGTTCTCTATGTACTGCCCTATGATTACACTGCCTGACTGAATTGGCAGCATTGAGTCACCCACGATCTCAAAAGCCCTGAATGTGCCATTTGACAAACCCGGCAATGGAAGCTGGAATTTCGGCAGTTCTTTAATATATTCCGGGTCGGCAAATCCGTTAAGATAACCCGCGCTCGCCTTCACCGGTACCATTTCTATGTTTTCATTATCGTTCTGGTCAACAGAAATACTCAGTATCCTGAGGTTATGTCCCTGGCTTTTCAGTCTCGGTTTCCACTTCTCATTGATAAACTCATTGATGAACTCGTCAATGGTAAGATCAAAAAATTCTGCTATTCTTTTTAGCAAATCATATTTGGGTTCTGCCCGGTCTTCTTCGTAGGCCCCTACGAGAGATCTTTTAATTTCCATATTATCAGCAAATTGCTGTTGTGTGAGGCCTTTTTTCTTTCTTAAGTATTTGAGGTTGTTGGAAATATTTGACATAAAATAAAATGTTAAAAATAATTTGTTTCTACTAAAATAGTTAGTATTATTGTACCAATAAAGTTAGTAAAATTTATTTGTACTGCAAATATATATACTAATTTAATTAGTGGTAACAATTTAAGCAGAAAACAATGAGAAAATTTGTCTACATCGTAACCGATAGAAACCGTACCAGTTTACATGTTGGTGTAAGCGCTGATCTGATCAAAACGCTTGATTTTTATAAACAGATGCCAAGCTTGTTTTTTGACAACGCGCAGCAGCTGACCCGTCTGGTTTATTTTGAAGAATTTAAAACTGAAATTCAGGCATTGGGCCGTTTCAAGCTCATTAGCAGATTCACCAGGATGCAGAAGGAGCGGTTAGTTCGCTCATGCAACCCTGACTGGATTGATCTAACCATAGGACTGGATTTTGAGCATATTACAATGAACAGGCCATTGCCAACGCAAGTTAAAATGCCGCTGACCATTATGTCTTAGAAGCAGATCGTTTTAATAAATCATAACACTAACCAAATATGAGTAAGAAGGGATCGGAGGATAATGATCGCTGAAGGAACGATCATGGACCGCATATATGTTCTCAGAGGGAAAAAAGTAATGATTGACGAAGATCTGGCTTCACTTTATCACTGGGAAGCAGACCGGCTAAAGGCGTTACTCGCTAAAAACAAGATGCGTTTTCCTGCTGATTTTATGTTTAAGATTAACAGTGATGACTATAAATTTCTGATATCACAGGATAAAAATGTTGACTCGAGACAGTTTAAAGGGGATTATTCCCTCGCATTAACTGAGAAGGGGCTGGCAATGCTGGCCGGGCTCGTAAAAACGAACCGGCCAGTAGCTGTACATATCTGTATAATCCGGATGTTTGCCCAACTCAGGGACCTGCTGCCTGACTATCCCGAATTGAGTCACAAGCTGAAGAAAATTATCCGTTAGTTATTCTTTTCCTGGTTCTTTTTTCTTTCACGCTCTTCCTGACGTAATCTTTTTTTAAGTTCCCGTTCTTCTTTACGCGTAAGCGGAACAGGGCCAAGTTGTGTAGGAGCAGGTTCGGGTGCTTTTTTCTCTTCTGTTTTTACTTCTTCCTTATTTTCTTGAGTGGTTTCTTCCGCTGGTGCAGTTGTATCGAGTGAGTCGACAGCTAAACTATCTGTTGTTGCCGTATCCACTACATATACAGGGGTTGGACAGTTAATATTTCTGGTAATTGGAACTGTAGCTTTTGGAAAGGGTCCGTAGGTGTAACCGGTACTTTTGTCATGGTAGACTTTCTCCATAAATTTGGCGAAAATTGGAAGGGCCGTTCTTGATCCTTCTCCGGTTTCCCCGTTTTTAAAATGCGCTGAACGTTCATCACATCCTACCCACACACCTGTAACAAGATCTTTGGTAATTCCCATGTACCAGGCATCTACATAATCTGAAGACGTCCCTGTTTTACCGCCAATCTGGTTGTTGTTTTTCCAAAGGTCCCATTCCCATAACGCCCTTGATGTTCCACCTGGCTCTTCCATTCCGCCCCTGAACATGTAAAGCATGAGCCATGCAATTTCTTCTGAAAGCACCCTTTTCGTTTTCGCTTCAAAATCCTGGATAAGATTGTCATCCTGATCGGTAATTTTCTCCACCAGGATCGGATCGGTTTTAACCCCTTTGTTAAGGAAAGTCCCGTAAGCCCTTACCATTTCGAAAACGGAAACATCATTTGGACCCAGACTTACAGATGGAACAGATTGCAGCGGACTTTCTATACCGCACTCATGTGCCCATTTAACTACGTTGTCCCAACCCACTTTTTCGGTTACCTGAGCGGTAACTGTATTTACCGAACGGCCCATGGCTGCCCGTAAAGACATTTCCCTGTAGGTTGTGTTCCAATCGGCATTGCGGGGTTCCCAATATTCTGTTTTACCTTTTTCCTCGTATTTTATCCTTACAGGTTTATCTGTGAAAGTGTCACATGGTCCCATACCACTTTCAAAAGCAGCAAGGTAGGCAAAGGGTTTAAACGTAGAACCCGCCTGCCGTTTCGCCTGGTTAACGTGGTCATATTTAAAAAACTTGTGATCTACACCACCAACCCACACTTTGATTTTCCCATTGAAGGGATCTAAGGTCATCATTCCTGTGTTCATGATTTTGCCATAGTAACGGATTGAATCCATTGTAGAGAACAGTGTATCACGATCACCTTTGTAGGAGAAGATTTTCATTCTTTTTTTTCTGTTGAAATAAGCAGTAATGGAATCGGGGCTATTTGCAAATCTCTTTTCCAGCAATGCATATATAGGCAAGTTGTGCATGGCACGGTCTGGGTAATTGACCTTGTGCTTTTCAGAATCCTGCCATGGATCTTCATTCCCCCAAACGTTATAGAATCGTTTCTGGATAATCTTCATCTGTTCAGCAACGGCTTCTTCGGCATATTTCTGCAGTTTCGAATCAATAGTCGTATATATTTTTAAACCATCTTCATATAAATCGTAACCGTTTTTTTCGGCCCATTTTTCCAGATATTTAGATACGGCAGCCCGTAGATAAGAATCGCCGTCACTTCCTTCATCTATTCTCCCTTCTTTTAGTTGGAGAGGGGTGCTTTTGAACTCGGTCAGTTGAGCTGATGTTATATAGCCGTATTTGTTCATTTGTGAGAGGGAAACGTTTCGTCTCTCCAGCGCACGTTCAGGATAACGAACAGGATTATAAGTAGTTGTTCCTTTAAGCATTCCGACAAGCATTGCTGATTCAGGGACGGTTAACGAATCGGTTTGTTTATCAAAGTATATTCTCGCAGCCGTTTTAATACCATATGTGTTGTTACCAAAGGATACGGTATTAAGATACATTGTAATGATATCATTTTTTGAATAGTTCGATTCCAGTTTAACGGCGGTCATCCATTCCTTCAGTTTGGTCACTATAGTTCTCACAACGGGAATATGTTTGATTGCTCCCTGTGCTTTATTGTAACGTGTGCGGTACATGTTTTTTGCCAGCTGCTGCGTGATAGTACTCGCGCCCCTTCTGTCGCCGGTTGCCGTGGAAATCCCGCTGGATAGAAGGGAACGGAAATCGATACCCACATGTTGATAAAAGCGGGCATCTTCTGTAGCAACCAGGGCATTGATCACGCTGGGCGAGATTTGTTTAAAATCTACTGGTGTACGGTTTTCTTTGTAATACCGTCCAATCAGCTTGCCGTCTGAGGTATACAGTTCCGACCCCACCCGCAGTGTAGGGGTTTTAATATCATGGTAGGATGGAGAATAACCAAAAAGCCAAAGGAAATTTAGCTGAAGCGCACAAAAGAAGATGATAATACTAAAAATAAATATGGAGAAATAACGCAAGTATTTATTATGGATCTCTTTAAACATGTGATATGGTCAAATATTTTAGTGTAAAACAGTTTGTGTTGAATCTTGTTTAGAACTTAATGTGCAAATTAACGTAATAAATCACTAAGATTTCAGCCTTAATCAAATAGGTTGGAACCGAAGTGCTGCCTGATATGTAAACAGGTTGTTAGTTAGTGTATTACACGCAGCTAAATCATATGCTGCGTTTTAAAAAGATACATATGGGTAAAGATACAAATCGCTTTTTAGCGCCTGCGGGGCAGAAAATTAAACTCAAAAATTTTACTACCAAATATGAAGGGGACATGGATAAGGTTACCGGCATAGAAATGATGGATTCGATCAAAGAGCGTTTGAGTACTTATCAGGAAACATTATATGCCGAGAATGCCCATTCCGTACTCATTCTTTTCCAGGCAATGGATGCTGCCGGAAAAGACAGTGCTATCTCGCACGTGATGTCTGGATTAAATCCCCAGGGATGCCAGGTATTTAGTTTTAAGACGCCAACCTCGAATGAGTATGAACACGACTTTTTATGGAGACATTCATTATCCCTTCCACAGCGGGGAAGAATAGGAATACATAACAGATCCCATTACGAGAATGTGCTGGTTTGTAAAATACATCCTGAATATATTTTAAATGAAAGAATCCCCGGTTATGATAAGGTGGAAAAGGTGGATAAAAAATTCTGGAAAGCACGGTATGAAAGTATACGCAATTTTGAAAAACACCTCACAGAAAATGGAACGATAATTCTGAAGTTCTTTCTTTACGTATCTAAGGACGAGCAGAAGGAAAGGTTTCTGGACAGGATTAATGATCCTGCAAAAAACTGGAAGTTTTCTGCCGCTGATATTGCTGAGCGGCAGCTGTGGGACAAGTATATGCTGGCATACGAAGAGGCTATTACTGAAACCTCCACGGAAAATGCTCCCTGGCACATTATACCTGCGGATAAAAAATGGTTCGCCAGATTAACCATCAGCCAGATTGTGGAGGATGCTTTTAAAAACCTGAACCTCAAATTTCCGGTACTCCCTGAGGAAGAACTTGCCACTTTAGACGATTATAAAAGTAGTTTGCTTTCAGAAGCATAAGCATTTAAAGGTTTAACCTTATAAATGGTTGGATATTTGCTATTTATATTACAGCTTTACGTATTTAGCGGAGTTTTTAGCAAGGCTATATTCACCTCTTATCAGGTTTCATGGATCGTAAAGCAAGAGTTTATAAAAATAGTGTGTGTTTTGAGCCCCTTTTACTATTCTGGTAAAGGGGGCTTTTTCTATTCTTCATTATGGATTTCTTCCCCAATTTGTTGCACCGTTGCACTGTCAAGCATTATGTTTAACCTGTCGCCATAAAGGTCATGTCTGTAAAATGGCAGGTCGCCGGCCTCCAGCTCTTCGTCTGGCACCTTTTCCCAGCCATCATGATCTTCTTCCCTGCGAACAGCGCCAATAATGCCTCCGTAATAAATTACTTTGTAATGGCCGCCGTCAGACGGTAGAATTGTGAGCGTCTGTTCTTTCTCACCAAATCCAATCTTAATATTAAATACTTCCATGCTGCATTAACCAAATATTGTGATTGATTGTTTGATATTGGAAGTTGTGCGTTGTATTGGGGACTTTAGACCCTGATTTGTAGACTGATATTCAGTTTCATAACATTGTTTATTAGGTGTATAGAATCATGCCGCTCCATACTTTCTGTTGATTGAGGAAAGGCTAATTATATAAAATTATAACAAAATCATGTAAATGTTTCGGTACTATTGGGACTATCTTTGTTGAAAAAGATTATAAAATGTCAGCTACAGAGCAATCTCAAATAATTACAGTTCCTGTGTTAGGGATGACCTGCGCAGGATGTGCATCAAGTGTGCAATCTATTTTGGGAGCGCAGGATGGTGTGGAGAGTGCTGAAGTTAATTACGCTACGCAACAGGTTAAAGTGCAATACCGACCGAAAGTTATTCAGCCTGCACAGTTAAAACAGGCATTGCAGTCGGTTGGTTACGATGTAATTCTTGATGCGGTTAATGCAACTGGCAAGCAGGCAGAAATTCAGCATGCCAATTATAATTCCCTTAAAACAAGAACTATTTTTGCCGCGTCGCTTACCTTGCCCGTTATAATTATTGGTATGTTCCTGATGGATATACCCTATGCCAATTATATAATGCTGGCGTTTAGTACTCCGGTATTGTTCATTTTTGGGCAAAGTTTTTTTATCAATGCATTTAAACAAGCCCGTCACAATAGGGCAAACATGGACAGCCTTGTGGCGTTAAGCACGGGTATAGCCTATATATTCAGTGTATTCAATACTTTTTTTTACAGATTTTGGCACCATCAAGGTATACATCCGCACGTGTATTATGAAGCTGCAGCAGTAGTTATTGTATTTATCATGCTTGGGAAATTGCTCGAAGAAAATGCCAAATCCAATACTTCCTCTGCGATTAAAAAACTGATAGGGCTGCAGCCGGCTACCGTCGTGCTTTTAGGGCCCGACGGCGAGAAGGAAATTGCGGTTGGGGAGGTGAAAGAAGGCGACCTGCTACTGGTTAAACCTGGTGCAAAGATTCCTGTTGACGGTAAGTTGCAAGGGGGCAGTTCTTATGTGGACGAGAGCCTGATTTCGGGTGAACCGATTCCCGTATTAAAGGAAGAGGGCAGCAAGGTATTCGCAGGGACGATCAACCAAAAAGGTAGCTTTAAATTTTACGCTGAGAAAGTAGGCAGCGAAACCTTGCTGGCACAGATTATCCAACTGGTTCAGGATGCGCAGGGTTCCAGAGCACCTGTACAGAAGCTTGTAGACAAAATCGCTGGAATATTTGTTCCGGTTGTACTGTTTGTTGCCATTTGCACATTGGGAGTATGGTTATTGTTTGGCGCCGACTATAAACTGAGCCAGGGACTAATGGCAATGGTTTCCGTTTTGGTTATTGCCTGTCCCTGTGCATTGGGGCTGGCTACACCAACCGCCATAATGGTGGGTATTGGAAAAGGCGCTGAGAATGGTATTTTAATTAAAGACGCCGAAGCACTGGAAACCGGTTATAAGGTTGATACGGTAGTGCTTGACAAAACCGGAACGCTTACTCAGGGAAGACCTGTGGTTACAGCTATTAAATGGGCTGACGCCATAACTGAGGATAAACATATTTTTTCTGCTATCTTACTCTCCATAGAACAGCATTCGGAACACCCGCTTGCCGGGGCAGTTGTAAACTTTATTAGGGGTGAGGGTTTTAAATCTCTGCCTGTGTCGGCGTTTAAAAGTTTTACAGGTACAGGAGTGCAAGCAATTTATAACGGCAAAACCTATTATGCAGGCAGCCATAACATACTCACTGAATATCAAATTGTGTTAGCGGATGAGTTCCGTCAGCAGGTAAATGATTTTCAGGCTGCGGCCAGTACCGTAATTTATTTTGCCGAAAACCAGAAGGTTCTGGCTGTAATTGCGATTGCGGATCAACTGAAAGAAGGATCTGCAGAAGCGGTGAGCCAATTAAAGGAGCAGGGGATAAAGGTATATATGTTGACTGGTGATAACAATTTCACGGCTGCAGCAATCGCCAAAGCGGCTGGTATTGAAGATTTTAAGGCGGAAGTACTTCCTGCTGATAAAGCAGTATTTGTTAAAGCATTGCAGCAGCAGGGCAGGGTTGTAGCCATGATAGGTGATGGTATAAATGACAGTCAGGCACTGGCACTGGCCAACCTTTCCATTGCTATGGGAAAAGGGTCCGACATTGCCATGGACGTAGCTAAGATTACTCTAATTTCATCTGATTTGAGACAGGTTTCTAAAGCACTCCGGCTGTCCCGCGCTACGGTAAAAACAATCAGGCAGAACTTATTCTGGGCATTTATATATAACCTGATTGGTATACCTTTGGCTGCAGGAATTCTGTATCCCTTTAATGGCTTTTTGCTCAACCCTATGATAGCAGGTGCCGCTATGGCATTAAGCTCGGTATCGGTGGTCAGTAATAGCCTCAGGTTAAAATTAGTAAAATTTAAATAGAACAAAAGATCATGGAAACAGTAAAGTTTAAAACAAATATCAAATGCGGAGGGTGTATCGAAACTGTAACACCTCACCTCAATTCCATTTCAGGGATAGACCACTGGGAAGTAGACACCACCGTGCCGGAAAAAGTTCTTACTGTTAAAGGAACAGCTGAAGCGTTGAGCCAGGAGGTTATAGACCATCTGAAAAAGGCCGGTTACCAGGCAGAACTGATTTGAGATGTGGGTACACATAAAAAATATGGTGTGCGACCGGTGCATCCTGATTGTCAGGCAGCAGCTGGAATACCTGGATTTGTCGGTAAACCAGATCTCACTTGGGAAGGTAGACGTTTCGCCGGAACCGGATGCTTTAAAATTGCAGCAGGTGTCATCTGCTTTGGAAGTGTTGGGTTTTGAGCTGATTGACAGGGAGAAAGACCAGTTAATTGAACAGGTGAAAACCCAGGTGATTGAATTGGTACATTACTCAGATTTAAGTGCTTTGCGGCATAGCCTCATGAATATTATTGCTGACAAGCTAAAGCGCGATTACGTTTACCTGAGCAGGCTTTTTTCAGAGGCCGAAGGCATAACTATTGAGAAGTATATCATTCAGCAGAAAGTAGCAAAAGTAAAGGAGTTACTGGAGTATGGCGAACTTAACCTGAATGAAATTGCGTACCGGATGGGATACAGCAGCAGTGCACACCTTTCCACACAGTTTAAATCTGTCACCGGCATTACGCCAAGTAAATACAAGGCGCAGCCCGCTGGCGACAGAAAACCTTTAGACCAGATCACAGATCAATCCTGAGGCTGGCCTCAGGAGAGTTCCGCGTCCTTTTGCGGCTAAACTTTAAAGCGTTCAAAACAAGCCCTTTCAAGTTGCTCTCGATGATCGGGATGGGCAAGGCTGATTAAAGCTTTTGCGCGCTGCTTGAAGCTTTTTCCAAACAGGTTTACCTTTCCGTATTCTGTTACCACCCAATGTATATGACCGCGGGTGGTAACCACGCCAGCACCTTCCTTCAAAAAAGGTACAATCCGCGAGATGCCTTTTGAGGTGACCGACGGCAGCGCAATAATAGGACGCCCTCCTGGCGAAAGCGAAGCCCCGTGAATAAAATCCATTTGGCCACCGATTCCAGAATACTGGTAAGTGCCTATGGAGTCTGCGCAAACCTGTCCGGTGAGGTCAAGCTCAATTGCTGAATTTATAGCCGTGACCTGTGGATTTTGCCTGATGACACTAGTGTCGTTAGCATAAGAGATATCCATTACCCTGATGGCTGGGTTATCATTTACAAAGTCATACAGGCGGCGGGTACCTATCATAAATGAAGTAATTGATTTTCCGCGGTTGATTTTTTTCATACTGTTATTAATAACGCCGCTTTCAATAAGGGGGATCACCCCGTCTGATAACATTTCGGTATGCAAACCCAGATTTTTATGGTTTCCCAGATTTTTCAACACCTGATCTGGAATACCACCTATTCCCAGTTGCAGGGTGGCCCCATCATCCACCAGTGAGGCCACATGTTCACCAATGGTAACCATGGCACTGCTAATTTTTGTGGAGTAATCAACCTCCGGCAGCTCTGACGCGTGCCACACCAAATTATCCAGTTTGCTTACATGAATAAATCCATCACCGTGGGTGCGCGGCATATTAGGATTTACCTGGGCAATCACATATTTGGCATTATCTACCGCTGCACGCGCAATATCTACAGAGGTGCCTAAAGAACAATATCCGTGTACATCTGGCGGCGAAACCTGTACCATAGCCACATCAAGTGGCAGAAATCCTTCCCTGAACAATTTTGGAATCTGACTAAGGAAAACGGGTACGTAATCTCCATTCGCACTGTTTACTACACTACGGGTGTTTGCCGATACAAAAAGGGAATTGAAAAAGAAACTATTACTCCAGGTAGGATGGTTAAAATCTACCTCGCCAAGTGTAGTAATACTTACCAGTTCCACATTTTTTAACGTAGCGTGCCTTTGTTGCATGGCTTTAATCAGGTGTACCGGCGTAGCCGCACTTCCATGTAAAAATACACGGTCGCCCGACTGAATATGTTGCACTGCTTCTTCGGCAGTTATGTATTTGGGGTTATCCATAATAGAGTTAATGTTGGAGTTCAAATTTTACAATTTAGGAATAAATATGGCGTGATTGGGGTCAGCAGGAAAAATGATTACCATCATATTATAAAGATTATTTTATTTACCTTTTACCCTGTATACCAAGTTGAAATAATTATATGGACATTGACTTAATTAGAAGGCAGACAAGAGGATGCCACGATAAGATATTTTTAAACAGTGCCGGCTCGTCACTGGTACCCGACACTGTAGTTGAGCAAATGACGGAGTACCTCCTGCAGGAGGCACAGGAAGGTGGCTATGCGTTGGCCGGACAATTTGATGCCGAAATTTCAGACGTGTACCAGCAGGCCGCAGTTTTACTCAACTGCAGGCCTCAGAATATTGCCTTCGTGGGCAGTGCAACAGATGCCTATGCAAAAGCACTATCGTCGGTCAGGTTCAACAGGGGAGACGTCATCCTGACTACTGATGACGATTATATTTCGAACCAGCTGTCGTTTTTATCATTAAAAAACAGGCTTGATATAGTAATAGTCAGAGCGGAGAATACGCCGGATGGCGATATCGACCTTGCTTCATTTGAAGACCTGGTAATTAAACATAATCCAAAGCTAATCGCAATCACGCATATTCCAACAAATTCCGGGCTGGTACAGCAGGCCGAAGCTATAGGGAATATATGTCGTACCTATGATATCCTGTATTTATTGGACGCCTGTCAGTCGGTTGGACAGCTGGTGGTAGATGTTAAGAAAATCAACTGCGACTTCCTTACGGCTACCGGCAGGAAATTTGTCCGCGGGCCTCGGGGAACGGGATTGTTATATGTGTCTGACAGGGTATTGGCTAGTGATATGGTTCCATTGATTTTTGATATGCAGGGTGCCAGCTGGACAGGCATTAATGATTATCAACTTGCACCAACAGCCAAAAGATTTGAGTTTTGGGAGTCGTCAATTGCAGGGAAACTGGGACTGGCAGCTGCACTGAGATATATTAATGAGATCGGGATAGCTGAAATTGAGTTATATAATCAACAGTTGATGAAAAAGTTCAGGTCAGAGATGGAGCGCGTACCTGGACTGGAGTTGCATGACAAAGGTTCACGTTTAAGTAGTATACTCACTTTTACTACCGCCAACCGAAGCCTGGAGGATACCGCCCAGTTGTTGAGGGACCATCAGGTTTATTTCTCCATGAGTTTCCGTAATTTTGCGCTGATAGACTTTACAAAGAAGGATCTGGATGGGGTAATCCGTTTTTCACCGCACTATTTTAATACCTCTCAGGAACTTGAAAAAATTATCGCCATTTTAAGTTTTTAATTGTTATTAAGTCAAACTCATTCACAAAAAATAGATCCGAAATGATTAAAATAGTTATTCAGCCCATGATGCGACAACGATTTTAACCATCAACGGTTCTATCTAACAGTATAAAAATATAAGCAGATGAAAGCAATTTATAACAACCAGGTCCTCGCCGAGAGTGAAGACACTATAGTAGTAGAAAATAACCATTACTTCCCGGCTGAATCTATCAATAAAGCATACTTTAAAGATTCTTCCAAACACACTACCTGCCCATGGAAAGGTGAAGCATCTTATTATTCTCTTGAGGTGGACGGAAAAACGAACCCTGATGCGGCCTGGTATTATCCAGAGCCTAAAGATGCTGCCAAACAGATCAAAGACCATGTTGCCTTCTGGAAAGGTGTAGAAGTTGTCGAATAATTAGTAACCATAGTGTATGAAAGAGTTTGATGCAATTGTAATTGGCGCGGGACAGGCAGGTGTGCCACTCGCGAAGAAGCTGGCCCTGGCTGGTTGGAAAACAGCTTTAATAGAGAAAAGACTTGTTGGTGGAACGTGTATCAATGATGGATGTACGCCTACAAAAGCGATGGTTGCATCGGCTAAAATGGCTTATAAAGCCGGACATAGTGATGAACTTGGTATAGAAATCCCTTCATTTAAACTCAATTTCAAAACGATCATGGACCGCAAAGCCGGTATCGTGAAACAGTTTCGGGAAGGTTCTATAAAGGGGATTGAAAAAACAGGCAATCTAACGCTGATTTATGGGGACGCAAAATTTACTGCCGACCATACACTTGATATCAAGGCAAAAGATGGAACTACCGAGTCGTTGAGCGCCAAACATATTTTCATCAACACCGGAGAAAGCCCTGTGATTCCTGAGATTGAAGGTGTTGAAGATATACAATATCTAACCTCGACCTCAATCCTTGAGCTGGAAGAGGTGCCGGAAAGCCTGCTCATTGTTGGAGGTGGATATATTGGTTTGGAATTCGGACAGATGTTCAGCCGTTTCGGATCAAAGGTTACCCTCCTGGAAAAATCAGACCGTCTGCTTCCGAAAGAAGATGTAGATGTATGTGAGGTCATCAGTACAATTTTTAAAGAAGACGGAATTGAAGTGCTTACGGAAACCAAGGTGCTGAAATTTGAACTGGTGGAGGATAAAAAAATAAAAGTTACACTTGAACGCGAGGGGATAGAAGTATCTCAAACCTACAGTCATGTATTACTGGCGACCGGAAGAAAACCTCAAACTGAAACACTTGGACTCGAGAATACTGCGGTGGAGTGTGATGATCGCGGACATATCAAAGTGAACGAGTTCCTGGAAACAGCGGCCGGTTCTGTTTACGCCCTGGGCGATGTAAAAGGCGGTCCGGCTTTTACCCATATTTCTTATAATGACTACATCATCGTTTATAATAATCTGATTGAAAACGGAAGTATGAGTATTAAAGACAGGCTTGTTCCATATTGTATGTTTACAGACCCGCAGCTTGGCAGAATCGGAATTACGGAAACCGAGGCCATTACCAAAGGACTCGACTACCTGGTTGCCAAGATACCAATGAAGAATGTGGCAAGGGCAATAGAGACCGGCGAAACACGCGGCTTTATGAAAGCGGTGGTTGATAAAAAGACCAAACAAATCCTTGGTGCTACCATTATTGGTGAGCAGGGAGGCGAAATTATGTCGATACTGCAGATGGCGATGCTGGGAAAAATCACATATGACCAGATCAGGATCATGGTCTTTGCCCATCCGCTTTATGCAGAATCACTGAATAACCTGTTTATGACCATCGAATAAATGATTAAAGCAGAAAATCTGGTCAGGAAATTTGGTTCGTCCATCGCGGTCAACCGGATCAGCTTTGAAGTAGCTGACGGTGAAAACCTGATTTTGCTGGGCACCAGTGGCTGCGGCAAAACTACTACTTTAAGAATGATTAACCGGCTGATAGAACCGGATTCAGGAACTGTATTTATCAATGGGACAGATATAAAATCGCAACAACCTGAAACATTAAGGCGTGGAATTGGCTATGTTCTTCAAAATCATGGATTATTTCCGCATTATACCGTAGCGGAAAATATTGCAATTGTACCACGATTGCTTAAATGGGATAACGCTGCCATTGGTAAACGCGCTGATGACCTTTTCCAAAAACTAAATCTTGACCCAGGTCTGAAAGATCAATATCCTTCAGCGCTAAGCGGAGGGCAGCAGCAAAGGGTAGGACTTGCAAGGTCTTTAATGGTTAACCCTCCCGTACTTTTAATGGACGAGCCCTTTGGCGCTCTTGACAACCTGACGCGCATCAGTATCAGAAAGGAGTTTAAGGTGCTGGACGAACTGGTGAAAAAAACAATTATCATGGTTACCCATGATGTACAGGAAGCTTTTGAAATGGCCGACCGTATCTGCCTGATGGACAAGGGGGAAATAAAACAGATCGGCACACCTGAAGAATTGCTTTTTCATCCGGCCAATGCGTTTGTAGCTGAGTTTTTTAACGAGCAGCGCCTGCAACTGGAACTGAAAACAGTGCTGCTTAAGGATTTATTGCCTGAAAGCAGCGTTGGACAAAACGTTACAGTTTGGGAGAAAATGGATGCATTACTGCATCCAGGAGTTGAAGGACAGGAGGATGCCATCACCCTTGAAAACCTTATGGCAGCATTCGAATCTTATAAAAGTACTGCATTTCAATCCTATAACAGCAAGTAATGGAAGAGACACAAAGTTTCTGGCAATTTGTATATCAGCAATCGGATAAGTTATGGAGCCAAACGCTTGCGCATATTGGCCTTACGCTCATTTCACTGATATTGGCCATTGTCATCGCTGTACCTCTCGGGATTCTGATTACCAGGAAAAAGAAATTTTCAGGTATAATACTGGGTTTTGCGGGGGTGTTGCAAACAATACCCAGCATTGCATTACTTGGGGTAATGATTCCATTTTTGGGTATAGGGCCAAAACCGGCCATTCTAGCACTTTTTCTCTATGCCCTTTTACCTGTGATCAGAAACACCTATACTGGGATAATTGAAGTTAACCCTGCTGTAGTGGATGCGGCAAGGGGAATGGGCATGAGTAAATGGCAGATTCTTACTAAAGTAGAACTACCGCTTGCTTTTCCTGTACTTATGGCCGGCATCCGTACCGCGACAGTAATTAACGTTGGCGTAGCAACACTTGCTGCATACATTGCCGCTGGCGGATTGGGTGAGTTTATTTTTGGCGGCATAGCCTTAAACAATTCCAATATGATTTTGGCCGGTGCCATACCAGCGGCTTTGCTGGCAATTATACTCGATTTCCTGCTGTCTCTTGTTCAAAAGATAAGCCTCAAAAGCATCCGGGTAACTTATCTGGTGCTGCCTTTTATTTTTATCTCCATGAGTTCCTTTTATTTGCTCCCCACCCAAATAGGCGGCCGCATGTTAGGCGGTTTTACGCCCGAATTTATGGGGAGGGAAGATGGGTATCTGGGACTAAAAAAGGTTTATCACCTTGGCATAGAAACGGTAGTGATTAGTGATGCGGTGATGTACAAAGCAGCTTTTGAGCATAAACTCGACGTGATTAGTGGATATAGCACCGATGGCCGCCTAAAAGCATACGACCTGGTTACGCTGAAAGACGACCGTCATATCTTTCCGCCTTATTATGCGTCGCCTATCATCAGACAGGAAGTGTTGAGTAACCATCCAGAACTGGAGCGGGTATTAAACTTGCTTTCTGGATCAATCAATGATTCCATCATGACGTCCCTTAATTATAAGGTAGATCAGCTAAAACAAAGCCCTGAAAAAGTGGCCAGGGATTTTATGATATCCCATGGGCTGTTTAAGGAAGCCAGGAATGGTCGTAAAGGCGTTATCAGAATAGGCTCTAAAATATTTGGTGAACAGTATATATTGGTACAAATGTACAAGATCCTGATCCTTGGGAATACTGATCTGGGAGTAGAAACAAAAACAGGATTGGGGGGCACCAAAATTTGTTTTGATGCACTTACCAATAAGCAAATTGATTTTTACCCGGAATACACAGGTACTGGCTTTCTGGTATTGCTTAAACCGGATGCTGCAACAATTGGCAGGCTCAATGGCAATACAGCTGCTGTTTATCAATATGTAAACGCAGAATTTAATCGGCAGTTTAACATCAAGTGGCTGAAGCCAATAGGCTTTAATAACAGTTATGCATTAATGATGCGCAAAGAACAGGCACAGAGTTTGCGCATTGAATCGATAACAGACTTAACAAAATATCTAAACGAAAAGTAATATGTCATTGTGGGACAAATATTCAAACGTCCGGGCACATAGTGTTCAGATATGCTCAAAGCTCCAGAAAGAAGATTATGTAGTACAGCCGGTAGTAGATGTTAGCCCGCCCAAGTGGCATCTTGGCCACACTACATGGTTTTTCGAAACTTTTATACTTATACCCCACTCCTTTGCCTACCAGCCCTTCAATTCAGATTACAATTATGTTTTCAACAGTTATTATGAGAATGTAGGGGCCAGGGTAATCCGTACAGACCGTGGTAATCTCAGTCGGCCTACCGTTGATGATGTATTTCATTATCGGAAATATGTTGACGAGGCAATGGAAAAATTCCTGCCCTGTGTAACTGACCCAGAGGTGCTCGAACTGCTTGAGCTGGGGCTTAATCATGAACAGCAACATCAGGAATTATTGTGGTACGATATCAAATATATCCTGGGCCACAATCCATTATTTCCCGAGTATGGTGCAGAAAACATAGAAACGGCATTAACAAATACCGACGGGGGTTGGGTAAATTTTAAAGAAGGCGTTTATGAGGTGGGTTATAACGGATCAGATTTTCATTTTGACAATGAACTGGGCCGGCACAAGGTTTACATACAAAACTTCAGTATTTCCACCGCGCTGGTCAGCAACGCAGAATATCTTGAATTTATTAAGGCCGGAGGTTATCAGGATTTTAATTTATGGCATGCCGAGGCCTGGGACTGGGTAAAAACGAATTCGGTTACCGCACCAATGTACTGGTATGAGGTAGAGGATGAATGGCAGCGATATAGTTTGTCAGGGTTCGAAAAACTGGATCCGGATGCACCTGTCTCCCATGTAAGTTTTTTTGAAGCAGCAGCATTTGCACAATGGAAAGGGATGCGTTTGCCAACAGAATTTGAGTGGGAAGTGGCTTCGGTCAGCCTGAAATGGGGTAAACTTTGGGAATGGACGGAAAGTGCCTATCTTCCTTACCCGGGCTTTTCCAAAGCTGCCGGTGCACTGGGCGAATACAATGGTAAATTTATGATCAATCAAATGGTGTTACGCGGCGCCTCTGTGGCAACCCCTGCAAACCATAGCAGGAATACTTACCGCAATTTTTTTCAACCCAATTTACGCTGGATGTTTAGCGGTATAAGGCTCTCAAAATAATATGGATCAATTTTTAAAGGAGGTTTTAAATGATCTCAACAATACACCTAAAACTTTAAACTCTAAATATTTTTACGACGGAAAAGGTGATAAAATCTTTCAGGAAATTATGGATTGCCCTGAATATTACCCCACCAATTGCGAAATGGAGATTTTCAGGGACCATGCAAAAGAACTTGCATTGACTCTCAGGAACGGGTTTAATAACTTTGACCTTGTAGAAATGGGTGCCGGTGATGCAACAAAATCCAGTCACCTTTTAAAGGAGCTGGTGGAGATGAAAGCCGATTTTACTTATATGCCTATTGATATTTCATCCGCAATGATTGCTCATCTTGAGGAGGTACTGCCAAAACAAATCGAGGGCCTTCATGTGCAAGGTTTAAACGGAGAGTATTTTCAGATGCTGGATCAGGCGAACAAAATATCGTCGAGGAAAAAGGTAGTAATGATACTTGGCGGCAATATTGGAAATGTTGACCCAGAAGGTGCACTCGTTTTTTGCAGCAAAATACGTAGCTGTTTACAGGAAGGCGACCTGGTGTTGCTGGGCTTTGACTTAAAAAAGAATCCTCGTACTGTACTGGCAGCCTACAATGATGCCGGTGGGTTTACGCGCGACTTCAACCTTAATTTGCTGCACAGGATCAATAATGAGCTTGATGGCAATTTTGATACTGAGCAGTTTGAACACTACCCAACTTACGACCCTGCAACGGGCGCCTGCAAGAGTTATCTGATCAGCAGGATTAATCAGCAGGTTGAAATCGCAGGTAACTCTTTTACTTTCAGTGAGAATGAGTTTATTTTCATGGAGATCTCTCAGAAATACAGCATAGAAGAAACCGACAATATCGCCGAAAAAACTGGATTTAAACCAGTTGAACATTTTCTGGACCATAAGAAGTGGTTTCTTGATACGGTATGGCAGTGCATATAAAATGTGATATTATCATTTGTGGAGCTGGTATGGCAGGCCTTAGTCTGTTGTACCGCGCCTTGAAATCGGGACTTTGGAGTAATTTAAACATTATTGTCATCGACCGTTCTGCTAAAACTATGAATGATAAGACCTGGTCTTTCTGGAAGAGCGGGACATCGGAATTCGATGAAATTATTCATCATCAGTGGAAAGAACTCGTATTTTTTACAAACGATAACAAGCGTATACCCCTTAACTCGCAGAGGTATACTTATAATAGTATACATAGTATTGACTTCTATCGAGAGGTACTTCAATTTGTACAGCAATTTTCAAACGTATCTTTTGTATATGAAGAAATAAACATCGTTTATTCCTCTGCTGAAAAATGTATGGTACACACTTCAATCAACACCTATCAGAGTAGCTATCTATTTAATTCCACTTACAACAAACCGCTGCTCAAAAACGGGGACCAATATTTTCTGCAGCATTTTAAAGGATGGCGAATTAAAACAGAGGAGCCTGTACTACCAGTAAATGAAGCCTATTTGATGGATTTCCGCACAGATCAGGGGCAAGGCACAACTTTTTTCTATACCCTTCCCATGGCAACAGATGAGATATTTATCGAATATACCTTATTCTCCAAATCTTTGCTCAGCGCAGACGAATACGATGTGCAGCTTAAAAAATACATAACCGGGATCCTGCATATTGAAAAGTATACGGTATTGGAAGAGGAATTTGGAGCGATACCGATGACTGACTACCTGTTCACCAGGTTCGACCGCAACATCGTAAATATAGGAACTGCCGGTGGCGATACCAGGGGCAGTACAGGATATACTTTCACCAACACACAAAAAACTATTGGGAATATAATCGACGCCTGGAAACTGCAGGGGAACCCTTTTTTCAGCAACGAAAACATTGGGCTTAAACATCAGCTTTATGACGCAACATTACTAAATGTACTGGCCAAAAGCAGTTATGAAGGCCATCAGTTGTTCTCCGATTTGTTTAGCAACACCTCCGCTTATCGCATCTTTAAATTTCTGGATGCTGAAGGTTCTGTCTTTCAGGATCTCTTTATTATGAAAAGTTTAAAAATGGCGCCTTTCATGAAATCCTTCATACAGGCAGTAAAACGAAGACTTTTTTCGTAGTACGATCATCTTAAACACTTTACTGTCATGTTACCGCCTTTATTGGTATATCGGGAAAAGCCGATGTACTTTTGTATTATGGATCAGGTAGAAATATTCAAGGCATTATCTAATAAAACCAGAATGCAGATTTTGGAGTGGCTGAAAGACCCCGAACTTCATTTTCCCCCATCTGAAAGGGATGTAAAGGAAGTGGGTGTTTGTGTTGGTGAAATTCAAAAAAAAGTAAACCTTACACAATCTACCGTTTCTGAGTATCTCTCCCTTCTGCAGCGCAATGGCCTGGTAGAATCCACCCGCATTGGGCAGTGGACCTATTATAAAAGGAATGAGCAAACGCTTAATGAATTTAAGGCACTCATCAATAAAGAACTATAACAACTAAAACATATGAATACAGATAGCTTGTTTCAGCCTTTTCAGCTGAAATCACTCAATATGAAAAACAGATTTGTGATGGCCCCCATGACACGTTCGTTTTCACCTAATGGCATTCCCACTGCTGATGTTGCCAGTTATTATGGTAAAAGGGCAGCCGGCGAAGTAGGGCTCATCCTTTCTGAAGGAACGGTGATTGACCGGGGTTCTTCTTCAAACGATGCCAATATTCCTCATTTTTATGGGGATCAGGCTTTAGAAGGATGGCAGAACGTAATTAATAGAGTACAGCATGAAGGCGGGCAAATGGGTCCTCAAATCTGGCACATGGGGATTATGGGAGACCATCATTCAGGCTGGCTGCCACCAACGCCATTTGAAGGTCCATCGGGATTTGTGAATCCAGGTGAGCCAAAGGGACTCACTATGAGCGAAAGCGATATTGCAGATACGATTGCCGCTTACGGGCGGGCTGCAGCAGATGCGAAACGTTTAGGATTCAATTGTGTGGAGATCCATGGCGCACATGGTTACTTGATTGACCAGTTTTTCTGGGATGGATTGAATCACCGGACTGATAGCTGGGGAGGCGATACGCTTTCTAAACGCAGCCGTTTTGGTATTGAGGTAATTAAAGAAGTCCGCCGCCAGGTAGGGGATGATTTTGCTGTAATCATTCGACTTTCGCAGTTTAAACCACAAGACTACAATTATAAGCTGGCAACAAATCCAGCAGAGATGGAAGCCTGGTTAAACCCTTTGGTTGATGCTGGTGTAGATATTCTGCACTGTTCGCAACGTAGGTTCTGGGAACCAGAATTTGAGGGATCAGACTTGAATTTTGCAGGATGGGCCAAAAAAATTACCGGTGCGCCAACTATTACTGTCGGATCAGTAGGATTAACTGGTGAGTTTATGGCCGCTTTCAGGGGAGAGGCTTCACAACCAGCGTCACTGGATGAGTTGGTGAAAAGAATGGACAGGGGTGATTTCGACCTCGTAGCGGTTGGAAGGCCGTTACTTTCAGATCCGGATTGGGTTAGAAAAGTACGTGAAGGTAGAAGCGATGAATTTAAAGGCTTTACAAAAGAAGCATTGGCATCATTAACCTAATAGATTTGTTATGGATTCATCTTATCAATTGAAATTATCACCGTTACAACAGCAACTGGTAGCGCAAGGACAACTCAATGAAGAATTGCTGATAAACGCTGTTTCACAACACGCTGATCAGATCGGTTACATGCTGCAGGTATATTACCCAAGGGAAAAAGTGAGCGGCGTTGCAGTGGTGCCAGGTAGTACGGTACTTAAAACGGAAAAGGAGCTTAGCCTGAAACTTGAATACGTTAAGGAGGAATTTAACGTTTGTAGCGATGTTGATACGAACCTAAAAGATTCAATGACTGTAAGCGTTCATTCAGGAGTAGATACTGGAATACTGACAATTCTCGGTGAATCATGGCCTGAATTATAAATATACAGTTTGCTTGAACAGAAAAATCTGTAAAATAAAAAAAGACCCGCTATATCAGCGGGCCTTTTTTTATTTAGGGTTGGTTCCTATTAATATAATGTAAACTCAACTCTTCTGTTTTTCTGACGACCAGCGGCAGTTTTGTTAGAAGCAATTGGTTGGTTTGGACCGTAACCTGTAGCTTCGATACGTGATGGGTTAGCACCTTGTGAAACTAAGTAAGCTTTAACAGCTTCTGCTCTATCTTTAGATAAACTTAAGTTTAATGCCATTGAACCTGTATTATCAGTATGTCCGGCTAATTTCAAGCTAAAGTTTTTCTCAACTAATAATGCAGCAACTCTATCTAAAGTTCTGTTAGAAGTAGAACGGATTGTAGCTTTACCTAGGTCAAACTCTAAATCTCTGATCGCTTCGTTTACAACTTTACGATCCGCTTCAGTAATGATTACTTTTTCAGTTACTTGTGGGCGTGGTTGTTTCAATGGACATCCAGCTCCGTCAACTACTGTATTTGCAACAGTTCCAGGGCATTTGTCAAATTTGTTTGCAACACCGTCCATATCGTCATCACCCATGTCTTTTGCATATTGTTCCTGATCTCTCAGTCTGTTTTGCTCAGATGTAGATAATGCTCTTCTTAACTCAGCGCTTTCTGCTGCACTTTCTTCACGAATTGCTGCGATTGGACTGAAGTTTTGCAATTGAGAAGTTCCTTTTTTACCCAATGCAATTTCAACACCTGCATGAGCGTAAGAGAATTTGTCATTTGATGCACCTTGAACACCGTCGAAGTTATTAGTTTTCATGAAACTAACTGTATAACCTAAATCAATGTTAACACCTTTAGATACACCTAATTTGAAACCTGCTCCAACAGGGACAAACCAGTTTTCGTTGTAACCTGTACTTGCTCCGTTTGGAATACCAGCCTGAGATTGTACATTAGCACTTGAAGACATATAACCAGCACCTGCAGTTACATACGGTGAAAGGAAATTACGTTTTTGATTTAAGCTAAGGTTCGCAATAGTAAAGTTTGCACTTACAGCTGCTGACCAGTCAATTCTGGTTTCGAAGCTGCTGTTATCCTGAGCTGCTGTAGGTGAAGGAAGCGCATTAGCCCTGAAGCCTTTTACTTTACCTGCAAGGAAATCGGCCTGTATACCAAATCCAGGAACAATTTGTTTCTTAATGTAACCTCCGTAACCCCAGCTTTCTTGTGGAGTGCGGAAATCACCATTTGAACTTCCATTGAATGGAGTATAATGAGTTAACATACCGCCGTTAAGTCCGATTGACCAGGTGCGGAAATCTTTTTTGCTGAAACGTTTTGTTGTATCAGAAGTCATGTCCTGAGCAAACAAAGAAGTTGAAAGTCCTACCAGGGACAGAATCAACGCCGATTTTGTAATTTTTGAGTTCATTTTTTGTAATAGTTAGATATTAAATGCTTCCAGATTTTTACTGGATGATTTGCTATACGTAATAACCTTGCCAAATGAGGCGTAGGGAGTGTCATATCTGTCAATCCCATCATTATGAACGATTTAATAGTATATAAAGGTTCAATTCAAAAACTGACTTTCATGATTAAAAGTTCAATTAGATGTATAGTATTTGCTACAAAATGCCTATTTTAGTGGTTTTTGTTAACAATTTTTTGATGTTCCTTTAACACAAAACGGGTAAATATCCTTTTTGAACCCCGGGAAAATAAAGCTTAAACGCTGAGCGTATGGCATAATAACTGAATATTGTTGAATAATTTTTGAAAAACAGGTAGCCTTAAGAAGAAAATCTGATAGTTTTGTACTCAACATACCTATGTAGTATTATAAATATGAATCTGAATAACGTTGATCTGACCAACTGCGATAGAGAGCCAATCCATATACCTGGAAGAATACAATCACACGGATTTCTTCTGGCCGTAGATAACCAAACGCTGACGATCACGCACATCAGCGAAAATATTACTGACTTTATCAGTGCAGGCGCAGATGATATTCTGGGTGTTACTGTTGATAAATTTGGTGAAATTGTAGGTTTTAGCGGAAATGGCGGGAAATTGAGCCAACTTCTTAGCTTAGGGAATACACATAAGAGCTTTGATATGGTCAATCCCTATCCCGTTCATATTAATAATTTAGATTACTATCTGATCATATCTTCCTCAGGTCCGTTGTTCTTAATGGAGTTTGAACCTGCAACTATTGAATATGATCTCCAAAACCAGATTGGGAAATCGATTTCGGGAATATTAAGCGGGAAAAATCTGCGCTCCCTGCTTCACCATACTGCCAGGGAAATTAAAGATATCATTCATTATGACCGGGTTATGGTGTACAGGTTTTTGGAAGATGGGCATGGTGAAGTTATCGCAGAGTTTAAAAACGAAGATATCGAGCCCTTTTACGGCTTGCATTATCCTGCGTCTGATATTCCAAAGCAGGCAAGGGAACTCTACAAATTAAACTATACAAGGATTATCGCAGATGTAAATACGATCAGTGCCCCAATAGTCACAAGGCAGCAGGATAATGCTGCTGTAGACCTTACGCATTCTGTTTTGCGCGCTGTATCTCCTGTGCATATACAGTATCTCAAAAATATGGGAGTGGCCTCCAGTTTCAGTATCTCACTGATGGCTCATGGAGAGTTATGGGGCTTGGTGGCCTGCCACAATTACAGTCCTAAGTATATCGACTATAAAGCCCGGGAGGGGGCCAAACTGATTGGGCAGATCGTTTCTTCTGCACTTGAATACAGGGAAGATGAAGAACACGATCAGCAGCTCAACCAGTTTCAGCAGGCAATGGGGGTATTGGAATTACACTTGTTAAAAGACGAAAGCCTGGTTTCCTCGTTAACCAAACAACAGTTTTCCATTCAGCAGATTGTCGATGCAACAGGCGTTGCAGTATTGCTTGAAAATGAGGTAACAACTTTAGGGCAAACGCCTGATCAGATGCAGTTACGGGAATTGTTCGATTGGCTTAAAGAAACTATGGAAGATACGGTATATTATACACACCGTTTACCTGAAGTATTTCACCCTGCAAAAGCCTACAAAGGGATTGGCAGCGGTATCATAGCCGCTATGATATCCAAAAACATGGACGAGATCGTTGTATGGTTCAAACCAGAACAAATTGCCACCATAAATTGGGCAGGTAACCCTGATAAACCCGCTGTGCTATCAGACAATGGATTGCTCAACCTTTCCCCACGCAATTCATTTGAATTGTTTTCGCAACTGATAGAGAACACTGCGGTCAAATGGACCAGGGCAGAAATATCTAATGTGGTCAAAATCAGGGAAAAGATTATCGATAGCATTGCCAAAAAAGCCGGTGAAATCCGGATATTGAATGAACGGCTTAAACGTGCTTATGAAGAATTGGATACTTTTAGCTACACTATTTCACACGATTTGCGCACACCACTCACTTCAATTAAAAGTTTTACCGAGCTGGTTATTGCTACAAACAAGTCGCTGGATGAGCAAGGTAAAAAGATGCTGTCCAGGGTGGTCGCCGGAGCAGACAAAATGAATTTTTTGATTAATGAGATTTTGAAACTGGCCCGGATCGGTAAAATTGATACAGAGTTTGTCTATATTGATATGACTAAACTTATACCCGAGTGCACAACAGAAGTTATCTCTGCCCAGCAGGCACAGGTTCAGGTTACCTTTGGAGAGCTACCTGCAATAAAAGGTACACCTGCATTAATCAGTCAGGTTTTTACAAATTTAATCAGCAATGCCGTAAAATATAGTGCGTCTGTTTCGCAGCCACTTGTTCATATCGAAGGCGAAGTTCATGAGGAGGAAGTGATCTATAAAGTGCAGGATAACGGTATTGGAATTGCGATGGGGCATCAGCACAAAGTTTTTGAATTGTTTAAAAGAATGGAAAATGTCAAGGATATTGAAGGAACAGGAGTAGGCTTGGCCATTGTGAAACGTATTGTTGAAAAGCACGGTGCCAGGATCTGGTTTGAATCTGAATTGAAAGTTGGCACAGTTTTTTATATAGCATTGAAAAATTAAGTATGATAGTTTCCCCGGATATATTTTATGTTGAAGATGATCAGGATTTTGCATTCATTATGCAATATGCAGTGAAAGAAGTGAGTGATCATCTGACGGTTACAGTAGTTGAGGACGGAAACTCTGCCATTGCTGCCCTACAGCGTTACGAGAACGAAAAACACAGGCCTAAACTCATATTATTGGATTTGAACTTGCCTGGAGTGTCTGGTTTAGAAGTCTTGAAGCGAATTAAGGAAATATCTTATTTTAAATATGTGCCAGTAGTTTTGTTTTCTACCAGTGATAATGTTAAAGATGTTAAAACATCATTGGAGATTGGTGCCAATGCCTTCCTAACCAAACCTGTAGGATACCACAACCTTATAAGCTGTGTGCAGTCCCTCTATGATTTCTGGTTTACACATAACCGAAGTATAAACTAAGTAGTGCCTAAACGGCTGAGTGTACTGGGTTGGGCGATTACCTACAACTCGAATACTTCACCCTTTTCGGGTATAGCTACATTGTAGCCGGCTTCAGTAATGGCGCTGGCCAAACTTTCCAGGCTTTTAGATTCACCATGCACCAGAAATACTTTTTTAAGTCGTGCCGGATCTTGTTGGAGCACATTATTCATCAGGTCGTTATGATCGCCATGTCCGCTCAGCAGGTCCGTCTGCTTGATCGTCGCAAAAACACTCAGGTCCCTGTGGCGGAGCCTTACAATAGGATCGCCGCGTAGTAAACGGTGTCCGAGGGTTCCTTTCGCACAGTATCCGATAAACAAAATGGTACAGTAGTAATTCTGGATGTTGTAGTACAAATGATCCTGGATTCTACCTCCTTCCAGCATCCCGGCTGAAGATATAATAATACAAGGTTCGTGGTAATTAGATATGGAAATACTTTCGCGCTTGTCCTGTACATATGAAAGTTCGTCAAACTCGAACTCGTCACCCTTACGTTTGTAAAAGTCCTGCGATTCATCATTGAGCAGGTTTTGGTATTTACGGTACACGTCTGTTGCAAAACTTGCAAGCGGACTGTCCACAAAGATTTTTACCGGCGGCAGCAGTCCTTCGCTGAAAATCTTATTCAATGAATAGACGAGTGCCTGGGTCCTTCCGATACTAAATGCCGGAATAATCAGTCGCCCCGGAAATTTAACGCATGTCTCATTGATAGTTTCCACCAGTTTCTGCTCCAGCGTAGTGTCTGTCGTGTGCAGTCGGCCACCATAGGTAGATTCTGAAACCAGGTAATCTACCGCAGGTATTTGTTGCGGGTCTACAAGCACGGGATAGTTTTTCCTGCCGATGTCCCCTGTAAAGGCGATCTTTTTCTGTTCTCCGTTCTCCTGAAGGCTCAAAACAACAGCTGCTGCACCTAATAAGTGACCTACCGGAATAAAACGCAACGAGATCTGATCATTTATTTTAAAATCTTTATCAAATGAGACCGTTACAAAACGCTCGACCGTGTCCATTACATGTTTGTGCAGGTAAAGTGGTTTAGGGCCAGAACCTGCCCGCTTGCCTTTAGATCTTTTGTTCTGCTTGCTGATGAATATATTTACAGAATCAAGCAGCAATAGTTCGGTAAGATCGGCAGTGGGAGGGGTACAGAGGATTTGCCCATTAAATCCCAATCGCACTAATGTAGGCAGATTACCAGAATGGTCAATATGGGCGTGGGTAAGAATGACCAAATCAATGGAATAAGGGTCGAAAGGAAAATATTCATTTTCCTCCTGATAGGTATCCTTTTCGTAATCCAGTCCGCAATCTATCAGAATAGTATAATTTTCCGACTGCAATAAATGCATACTGCCAGTCACTTGTTTCGCTGCTCCCCAAACCGTTAATTTCATCTATCTGTATTATCCTGAAAACCTCTTAAAACCGAATCTGCCTAGTAAAAAGTAATAAAAAGATTAGCAATATATCATTTTTAAACCTAATGAAGGTCAAATGTGAGAAATGATTACCTATGTATTTCTATTTTATTGTTAGACAAGGCTATTTAATTTAACCTTAAAACGATATTTCAACTTTTCTTCCAGCAATACGCTATTAACTATTTTCCAGCTGAGCAATTCTTTTATAAAAGCAGGTTTTTCCAGTCCGGACCTTAGCGCGGCTGCTGTATAAAAAGATGCGCGGTCCGGATGATCGGCTGAGCAGGCATTGAAGATATCCCCATAGGTATGGTGTTCAATTATCTGCATGGTAATACCAATGCAGTCTTGCAGATGAATTAAATTTACCGGAGCATCGCCATTTGGAATATCAGATTTTCCCGCAAAGAACCTGCCCGGGTCCCTTCCTGGTCCAATCAGCCCCCCAAAACGGAGAACGGTAGTATCAAAACCGGATGTTTTTTTCAGTAACAGCTCTGCTGATCTTATCGCTTTACCGGAATCTGAATCCGGCTGGGGATCCGTGTTTTCATTCACTTCCATGTTAAGGTCTCCATATACTGAAGTAGAGCTGATAAAAATAATGTGTTTAATCAACTGTCTGACTGCTGCGGTGGCTATTCTTTCTATTTTTGAAAGGAAAGTATGTTGTTCTGCAGTACTCCGTTTTGGAGGTATACATATGATCAGCACGTCACTGTTAAAGAATTCTGCGTCAAAGTCCCC
>Ga0308164_10001301_pt1 | contig 30121 bp, 28 predicted proteins | sample PhyTR2_FD_201031 | JGI IMG/M metagenome (GOLD analysis project Ga0308164, IMG submission 201031) | Phyllosphere microbial communities from UC Gill Tract Community Farm, Albany, California, United States - DLSLT.R2 | ecosystem: Host-associated > Plants > Phyllosphere > Unclassified | place: USA... | reverse complement strand
GGCGATATCTTGGCCTCGTTTGGAGCATCGAGCGCGACGGCACTTGGGAAAAAAACTGGACCATGCGCGATGGCGTGCCATTCCGCACCATCTGGGCGCCGGAAATTCACTTCATTGGCGACAACTATTTTATTTGTCATTGCGTCAGCGGCGTGGGCATGGGTGTCCTGAAGAGCACCAGCGGCAAGCCGGAGGGGCCGTATGCCCATGTCATACAGGACGGGCCGATCAACAAGGGCGGCATTGATGCAACGCTTTTTCAGGACGATGATGGTCGCGTCTACTTTACCTATGGCGGCGCAGTACAGATCCGCGAAGTCAAACATGATTTCAGCGGTTTCGCTGGCGACTGGCAGCCAGTCGAGTACGACATGCCGGCGCACGCACCCGATCCCGACCGGCCAGCGTCGGCCGCGAAGGGCGTGCTCGGTTTCGAGGGCGCGACTTTGTTCAAAGCCAACGGTCGCTACTATCTGGGCTGCTGCGAATTCATCGGAGGTCGTTACTCCTTCATGTTCGCAACCTCCGACAAACTATTGGGGCCGTACCGAGGGCGGCACGAAGGGCCACCGGGTGGTGGCGGCGGCAATGTTTTTCGCGACAAGCACGGTCGCTGGTGGCAAACTTATTTCTGTAACGATAAGCAGATGCCGTTCCGAGAAAAACCAGGTCTGGCAGCAATCGACTTTGATGCTAATGGCAGCATCGTATTGGCCAAAGATCAGCCGTTCGCCGCCAAGGTCTGGAAGACCTGAGTTGCATGGAGCGCGAGGATACGAATTCGATTCGCTGCCACGGCTCCCACTGCTTTCCGATGCCGAACCCGGCCTGAGCCAGCACTACACCTTGACGGAAGCAGTTGACGCTGATCTGACAGAGTCGTTCACTTGGCCGGTATGGGCGCACAGTTCCAGGGCAGAAATTCGTCCCCACAGGTGCGCAGCTTTACTCGGTTCGGCCAGACCCGCAAGGCAACGTTACCAGCACAATGGTGCCGGAGCCATTTTCCCTAGCCTGTATGGCCACCTTGCCTCGGTGTAGTTCGACAATCTCGTGCACAATCGCCAAGCCGAGACCATGCCCGCCTGAGCGCGCACCGTTCATCCGGTAGTAGGGCGTAAACAAATGGGGTAACTCGTTTTCGGGAATTGGTGGGCCGTCATTGGCAACGCCCAGCAATACCACGCCGTCGCCAGCGTCGATGGTGACCTCGATGTCTCCATCGCTGGCGCCATGGATTGACGCGTTATCAATCAGGTTTTGTAGCATTCGTTGTAGCTGCGTCGGCTCGCCGAATACCGTGCAGTCTTGCTGAACGTCGAGTCCTATGGTCTGGCCACGACGGTCCAGCAATGGCTCCGCTGCTGCGATAACTTCCTGGCAAAGTTTTTTGATGGATAGCGTTTGCAGTTGCGAAAGGTCGCCGCCGGCGCTTAGCCTCCCCAGCGTCAACAACTGTTCGGCCAGCTTACTGGTACGGCGCGCGCCCGCCATCGCCGACTCCAACGAGCTTTGCCGCTGTTCGGTGGTAGTAGCCTGCATGGCGTTCTCCATGTGCAGCTGTACAGCTGCGATCGGCGTGCGGATTTCGTGCGCAGCAGCGTTGAGAAAGCGTTGCTCCCTGTCGAATGTACTTCGTATCCGGTCGAGCAAGTGATTGAGTTCGGTGATGATGGGTGCCAATTCCAGCGGCGTTTCAGGCAGCTCCAGCACTTCCAGCGACTCCGGTTCGCGCGCGGCAATCCGCGCCGCCAGTTGCGTGAGCGGCCGCATATAACGCAGCAGCAGGATGTTGACTGCGATAAGCATCAGCAGCCCTCCCAGCACCAGCGGTGTCAAGATCGACTTGCCGATGTCATCCGACATTTCCTGACGGACCTCGTCTTTTTCGGCTGTCAGCACCCACAGATTGCCCGATCGCAGAATGAATACCTGCCATGGCGCCTCACCGATCTGGTTCTCTGAAAAACCCGCACGCAGCGGCGCGAGCAGCGCGGTCGGGGCAGATGCCGATTTGGCAAGCAGATGCCCGTCATCGCTCCAGACCTGGAATGCGATTTTGGTTTCATAGCGATGTCCAAACACCTTGGGTTCGTTGCTGGTGGTGGTTTCCAGCTCCTGCGGCAATGCAATCACCAGCGGCTTGCTGATCGTAGCGGTAGCAAGTTGGTGCGCCAGCAGCGCTTCCAACACCCGCGCCGAAGTCGCCAGGCGGGCGCTGAACAGCTCATCCGATTCTCTCCGTGCCACATGGTGAGCACCGATGCCAATGCCCGTGAAGATGCCCAGCATGCACAGCAACGTGGCGAGTACGAGGCGTTTGCGTCCCGAGTAAAACCGCGTGCTCATGCAAGATCGCCGATGCGATAGCCAACGCCGCGCACGGTCTTGATGATATCGGGCGAAATCTTTTTGCGCAGATGGTGCACGTGCACGTCGATGGCGTTGCTTTCCACCCCTTCACCCCAGCCATATAAAGACTCTTCCAGCTGCGCGCGGTTGTACACCCGCTGCGGGTTTTCTGCCAGCTGTAACAAGAGCGTAAATTCGAGGCGCTGCAGGTCTAGCGGCTGGTCATGCCAGGTGGCGCTGAGATTATCGGGTTGCAGGCGTAGCGGGCCCAGGACCAGCTGGTTAACCTGTCTGCCACCGCGCCTGCGTGCCAATACGCGTAGACGTGCCAGCAATTCGTCCAGCTCGAACGGCTTGACCATGTAGTCGTCAGCACCGAGGTCCAAGCCATTGATGCGATCGCGCATGGCATCGCGTGCAGACAGAATCAGCACAGGCAGTGGGTTACCGCTGGCGCGTGCAGCCTGTAGCACATTGGTGCCGTCCATGCCGGGCAGGCCCAGATCGAGCACCATCATGTCGAAGGCGTTGTCCGCCAGTGCGGCCACTGCTGCACGTCCGTCGGCGACATGCTCGACAGTGTAATTTGCTCGCCGCAACGCCACCAGCAGACCACTCGACAGGAGTGGGTCGTCTTCAACCAGCAATATCCTCAACTCCGTATCCCCCGAATTACTTGCGCTTGGCCGCGATTTTTTCCAGCAGCTGATCGATTTCGCTGCGGCGGCCTTCATCGGCGATCTTGCGGCCAGGGCGTGGCGCCGACTGCATCGCTTTCTTCAGATATCGTGCAGCTTCCGCATAATCTCCCTTGCGGTACAAATAGTCGCCGTAGAAATAGTTGGAGTCAATACCGTCGGGATTAACGGCGAGGCCTTTCTTCAGGTATTCCTGGGCCTTCTTGTCGTCGCCGAAGCCGATCGGCCAGCCCGGCACCTGATAATACAGCGATCCCAGACTGGTGTACGCGGAGCCATTGAGTGCATCGGGATTGATACTGAGCGCCTGTTCCAGCGACTTGCGAGCATTTTTTGCGTGCGACAGTGCGCCCAGTCCCCCCTTGGCGCCAGCGTAAGTCGATTCTACGATGGCGTACCATATCAGCACCTCGGCACTCGCCGGCTGCTGCGCGGCTGCTTTCTGCGCTTCGGTCGTCAGGCGCTCGAGCGGCTGCTCTTGAGCATCGGCAGGTGTTTTGTAGCGGATCTGTTCCCATTGTTGCTGCAGTCGGGTCACGTCTTCAACCGGCGACGCCAGCGCTGCGTGTGGCCACAGTAGTGCAGCCAACAGGATGATGGGGTAGAAGGCGAAATATTCGATAGGGAAATAGGCAATGTCGCGCATGATAGCGTCTTTCATTATTGAGATTAGGTTGGCAGGTATTGACGAATAACCTGCAGTTGCTTGCGCAGCGCGTTGTCTGGAAGGGCCGGCAGCAACTGATTGAGCAGGACGAAGAAACGCTCCTTGCGGCCCAGCGTACGGCGCCAACTTTGCTCGCTGAGAAACTTGATCAAGGCTGCCGCCACGTGTTCAGGGCTATCCTCGGCAGTACCAAGTGCTTTGTTCATGGCGTTGACTTCAGTGCTGTTGATGCCGGTGCTGGTCGCGCGTGGCGCAAAGTAGCGCACGGCGATATTGGTATCGGCAAGCTCGCGCCGCAGCGCCTGGCTGAAACCGTGCAGCCCCGCCTTGCTCGCACCGTAGGCGGCAAACCCCGGGAAACCCAGCATGCCGAACACTGAGCCGATATTGACGATCTGGGCGGCAGGTGCAATTTGCAACAACGGCAGGAGCTGCTGCGTCAGCAGCATCGGCGCTAACAGATTAGTGTCAAGCAGCTGGCGAATTGTCTGTGGCGACTGGGTCGCAAAGGCGTGAAAGTCACTGACACCAGCGTTATTGATCAGAAGGTTCAACGAACCATGTCTTGCAGCGGCATCGTTGATCTCAGCCAGGGTGGAAGTTTCGGTCAAATCACCACATACCAGTTGAACTGGCAGTGGCAGTTCGGCACGCAAAGCATGCAATGGCGCCGGCCGGCGGCCGACCAGTACCATCGAATCGCACAGTGGCGCCAGTTGGCGTGCGATGGCGGCACCAATGCCTGCGCCTGCGCCAGTGATCACTGCGCGGTAGCGGAGAGAGTCCGGCCTCATCTCAAGCCCCTTCGCCGAAGAGTGCCGCGCCGTGTGGCAAGCTGCGGAATACATTGCCATACAGTTGATACATCATGCGTGCCACGTGCACGATCGCCTGCTGGTCTTCAGGGTGGCGCAACCGGTTCACCAGGTTTTCGAAGAAGGCCACATGTTCCAGGTCCAGGCTGCCATGCGAACTGAGATAGCTGAACGCTTGCGGCGGCAGACCGAGTGCCCCCCGCAGCGTTTCGGCGGCATGGGTGGCCAATGCCGTACTCGTGCCCTCAAGCACATGAACCATGCCGAGAAAACCGACCGGGTTGCCGCGATCAATCTGATGGTAGGCGTAGGCCACCATCAGTTCGGTGCTGGGGTGCGGCCGTGCGATGCGCACGGCATCGGCATCCCCGCCACAGGCAGCTATGTCGGACAGAATCCACTCCTGGTGGCCGACTTCCTCCTCAATGTATTCCGCCATCGCTTCGCGCAACCACTCGTGTGTACTACTCAAGCGGCTGCCGCATGCCATCAGGAGGGGCACCGTGTGCTTAACATGATGATAGGCTTGACCGAGGAATGCGATGTACTGGCTGGTAGTCACCTGGCCGCGCAAGGCATCCTGGATGACCGGGATGGAGAACAACTGCTGGCGGTCGGCTTCGGTATCTGCTTTCAGGGTGTCGAAGAAATTCATTGGGGCTGCTCCGTAACATAAAGGGATGCGATTAGCGTGGCATGACGCTCTTGAATGGCGGCGCGGCGCGGCCGTCCGTTGGCAGTGGCTTCACCGTTAGCCGGTGTGAATGGTGGTACGGCCGCCCAGCGACGGATCTGCGCATAGTCCGGCAGTGCGCTGTTAACATGATCGACTGCCTGTTGCAATTGTGCGGGGCGAATGCCGGCCGCAGCGGGCACGATCAGCGCGCTCAGGTAAGGCATGCTATCGCCCAACACCAATGCCTGGGCGATCACGCCGCTGCCCAGTAGTAGCGCTTCCGGCCACTCCGGCGAGACATTGCGGCCAAATCCCGTGATCAGGATGTCTTTCTTGCGGCCGTCAATGTACAAAAAGCCGTCGGCATCGCGATGACCCAGGTCGCCAGTTGACAACCATTCGGACGGCGTCGACGTCGCACCCAGATAGTGCGCATGATTGCCACGCACTTCAATCTCACCATCGGAGGCAATCCGTAAGTGACGATGGGACAGCGGGCGCCCGACACTGCCGCTGCGCTGCGCACCGGGCAGGTTGAGCGCCACGACCGACGCACACTCGGACAGGCCGTAGCCCTCGAATACAGGGATGCCACGGGCCTGTGCCGCTGCCAGCAGTTGGGGCGGTGTGCGTGCACCACCTACTGCGACGAAACGCAGACTGCTCAGTCGCGGATCGTGGTCGGTGGATGCCATCACAATCGCCTGCAGCATTTGCGGTAACAGGATGATGCTATGTGCCTGATATTTCTCGATGGCGGCAATGCAGCGGTGAGGATCGAACTGACTGGCGCCTGCCAAGCCGGTCTCTGCAAGCGGCGGACAGAAAGTGGTGGCGCCGCTAAGAAGCGCGGTGTAAGGGCCGGCGATATTTTCCAATAACACGGCAAATGGCAGAAGGCACAGGTGCCGTTCCAGAGCTAATGGTTCGACTCCCAGGCGCAATGCGTTTGCCACCTCCCATTGCTGGTCACCACTGAGGCAAACGCCCTTGGGACTGGCAGTAGTGCCCGAAGTAAAAGTGATCTTTTGCACGCCATCCAACGACGGCGCGGTTGCCACTCCTGTACTCTCGCAAAGCACCAGCGAGCCGTGGTAAGGGACGACCCTTGCAAATCCCAGCGCTGCGGCGCTCGCAGGGTTGGCACAAAATAGCGCCTGTGCGCCAGTTTGCTGCAGCACGTGCGCCCATTGTGCTGGAGTGAAAAATAACGGCAGCGGCACCAGCGTTAATCCCAGTGCCTGCGTAGCAAGGTCGATCACCAGCCATTCTGGGCTATTGTCGGCAAGGATAGCTACCGGTGCGCGCGGAGCGTGGCGGGCGTTGAGAGCGATGCTGACGTCGTCGACGCGCGCTTGCAGCGCTGCGCGGTCCAGGTTGATCTGGCCATCGCTGAGCAGCGGCTTATCGGCGGGGAAGGAATCAAGGAAGTTGTACATAACCATAGCGGATATCGCCAAACATGACTTTAGGTTGCGTTTCGTAATAGCTGCCCCAGTTGCGACCACCGTCTGGCAGGCGTGCAGGATCAGCGATGGCAAGTACTTGGGGTTGTAGCCGCAGGCGAGTGAAAGAATTGAGGAGGCTGACGGTCGCGGTAAATGCAACCCAACGCAGTCCCAGGCTGTGTAACACGCGCGTGGTGGCGACAATCAGCGAGCGTGCCGCGCCGGCGTGGGACGACGCAAGGTTTCCGACTTCTACAATGTCGTCTCGCACGATATTGCTATCGAGTTTTGCCGACAGTGCTCTTTCGAGAGGGGCATCGAGATAGTGTTCCAGGAAAGTCGGACTGTCGATTGCCAGGGTGTAGCCTAACGCCGCAACCCAATGACCATGTGCGTTGCGACAGCCCAGCAACACGTCGCAGAAATTGCGTACATCGGCCCCATACGTCTTGCGAAAGGTGGCGGCAATGAATGCTTCGAGGTCTTCGCGTCCAGGTTGGCCGCGCTGAAATTGCTCTATTTGAAACCGTTCCTGCGCCTTTCTGCGTGGGGCCGCAGGGGCGCCTTTCGGCATGCTCATGACCGCACAGTAGTTCATAACTGATCCAGAGTTGGTTGCGTTGGGGTAACTCTAGGCAACCAACATTACCGCTGGATTAACTGGCGTGTTGTTCATGCAGGGGCCGGCGGCCCGGCGCGATGCCAGGTCAGTACTCGTCAACCGGGTTCACGGGATGATCGGCGATGTGGGCTGGGCCGTGCCAGTCAGCGAGTAGATTCCATGATCTGACACGGCCTGTTTGTCGACCAGGAGCCCGCAGCGAAGCTCAGCGAGCTCGGCGGCACCTGGCGGCTTCTCGACCAGCAAGTCTACTTCTTCGGTGTGAGCATCAGCAGCCGGCCGCGGGGACCGTCTTCCAGCAGCCATATCGCGCCGTCGGGCCCGGTGCGCACGGCGCGGATGCGTTCGCCCATGTCCCAATGGTCCGCCTTGGTCGCGTTCTCGCCGTCGAGCCGGATGCGGTCCAGCGACTGGCCCGAGAGCCCGGTGATGAACAAGGAATTTTTCCATTTCGGGAACAGGTCCGCATCGTAGTAGGCGAGGCCGCCCGGCGAGATGGCCGGATTCCAGGACACTTTCGGGGCCTCGAAGCCGTCGCCAGGCGCGTGGTCGGGGATGTCGCGGCCGTCATAGTGGTTGCCGTTCGATACCTTCGGCCAGCCGTAGTTGAGGCCTGGCTTGATCAGGTTGATCTCGTCGCCGTGGCGCGGCCCCATCTCCATTTCCCACAGGCGCCCCTGCCTGTCGAAGGCGATGCCCAGCAGGTTGCGGTGACCATACGACCAGATGGCTGCATCGAAGCCTTTGGCCGCAAGCGGGTTGCCGGCGGCCGGCGTGCCGTCGAGGTTCAGGCGCAGCACCTTGCCGAGCGTCGACTTTGGATCCTGCGCCGGATCGAACAACTGGCGGTCGCCACTGGTGAAGAACAGATATTTGCCATCCGGGGAGAAGCCGATACGGCCCGAATAATGCCCGCCCGTCGTCGCATCCTGGCCGCGGAAGATGGACTTGGTATCCTTGAGCGCGCCGCCCGCTGGATCCAGCGTCGCGGTGGCGAGCACGACCCGGCTGCTGTCACCGGTACCCGCTTCGGAATAGCTGAAGTAGAGCCGCTTGCTGGCCGCGAAATCGGGCGCGGGCACGATGTCCATGAGCGCGCCCTGGCCCTTGCTGCTGACGGCGGGTGTGCCGGACACGGTGCGCCTGGTACCGGTGGCGGGATCGAACAGGATTAGCGTTCCCTCCTTCTGCGTCACCAGCACATTGCCGTTCGGCAGGAATGCCAGGGCCCATGGGTTGTTGAAGGTGCCGACCGGCTTGACCTCGAAAGGCAGGCCGTTCGCGGCGGCACTGGCCTGCGCGTTCGCCGCCACCGGGGCGGTCGACGCGAGCACGGTAAGCGTAACAGTGGTGGCAACGCCGAGCATGTTCAAATTCATGTTGTGCAGATCTCCATTGGTTGATGCCAGGTTGTTGGGGCGAACAGGATGCCGATACGCCACGGTACGCGCCGGTACGCGTGCGAATGTTCTCCCAGAGAGGCGTTGCGAAGTGTAGAGCAAAACTCCCATTGCAGACGCTCCGCTCGCCGCGGGCTGTGGTTGCAGCAGAGATCGCGCTCGTGGTCAGCCGACATTGTTTCTGCCGGTGCACAGGGCAGTGCGGGCGCCGTGGTTAAAAAAACGCACGCCTCGAGGGCGTGCGCACGGCCTGCCGGTGGGAACTGGCCGGTTTACGGATGCGCGGTTTTGCTCAGGTGCCAGTGGCTCAGGTGCGCGGCATCGATGCGCACGTTGGCCGGTAGCGTCCATGCCGAGACGCCCGGGATGGCCGCCGTGGGCGCCGCCGAGAACTTGCCGTCCACCAGTGCCAGCTTGATGAAGCTGGGTCCGATGTAAATCACGCGGGTCGATGTATCGGCCGACTCGGCATCGAGCAAGGCGCGGTTGGCGGTAATCCAGGCCACCAGCTGTGCCAGTTTCGGCTTCTGCGGCAGATTGGCGGCCACCTCGGCAGCGGCAGCGTTGATCAGCGCCTTGATGCTGGCGCCGTTGGACTGGCCGCCCAGCGCGTCGGTATAACCACCCTGGCCGTCGGCGTAGCGCATGTCGATCTGCTGACCGTCGCTGTGCCCGCTATGCCCGAGGATCGAGCGGCCGGTGGCCGTTTGCGTGACGTGCTGGCCCGAGATGTCGTCGAAACGGTACGCCTTGGTGCCCAGCCAGTCGATGATGGCGCGGGTGGACCACGAGTCGCCGCCGGCATCGCGGGTGCCGTAGCGCCGGCCGGCCAGGCCGGGCGCGCTGTTGGCCAGGTACAGCGGCGTGAACGCGGTGCCGCCCTTGAACGCCACCTGGCCGCCTTCGGCCGGATCGGACGTCACGTCCACGTCGTCCACCTTGCCCTTTACCCGTACTGTCAACACCACCTTGCCGTCGCTTTGCTGGCCGCCGAATGCCGGCAGTACCAGCCCGGGAAACTTGATCTTGCCGGCAGTCTTGGTGGCAGTCTGGTTCAGCAGGTTGTCGCTCGCAAATACCGGATCGCCATCGGCCGAGATGCCGATATTGACCTCGGTAATGTCGGCGTCAGCGGGCGAGTACTCGATTTCCAGCGGCACGGTATGCGTGGCAACGCTGTTGTCCTGCGCCACCGATACGTACGGGCCGGCCAGGTTGCCCGGCACCTTGATCGGATCGAGCACCGGGTTGCCGTTCTTGTTCGGCGACAGGAATTTGGCTGCCGTCACCTGCAGGCCGGCGCAGCCAAGCGTCAGTTCGACGGTGGTGGTGGTAGGCAGGATCGAGTCGCCGATATTGGTTGCACTCACCGAGCCCGACACGTTGAAGCCATTGTTTTTTGCCTGGTTGGTCACGTCCACGCACGCCGTCTTGGTCACCGTGCCCTGCGTGAAATGGGACTGGTTGACCGAGCCGCTGGCGGTAAAACCGCTGCCCGGCAGGCCGACGACCGAGTACGACCAGGTGTCGTTGTACTGGCTTTGCGCGGTCGTGTATTCCGGATATTCCTCGGTAAATACCGTGATCTTCACGCCCACATTCCTGGTGTTTTTCGGCACCGCGAACGCGACCGGGGTGGTGATGGTCTGGTTCTGCGCGGCGGCGGTGGCGGTAAACACGGTGGTGGCCGCCAAGGCATTGACCGACACGCCAGATTTCAAGGCCGGGGCCGCGCTGCTGCGCTGGCTGGTACGCGGTGCGGGCGCGGTGCCGTTCTGGCGCACGGTGCCGCTGCTGAACGATGGGCGCGCCGCCGGCGTGGCCGCGAGCTTGTCGGCCAGCAGGTTGGCTTTGTTGGGCACTGCCAGCGGATAGACCATGGTCACGGCCACATCGCTGCTGTTGTTGAACACCAGCGCGCTGATGCTGACCACGTTCGGATTGTTCAAATCGTTCAAGGTCAGTTGATACGTGTCGGGAATCACGTTATCGAACGTGAAATTGCCGGCGGCGTCGATGGTGGCCACTGCTGCCTGGTGCGAGTTGTAGCCTTTGAGCAGCACCTTGAGTCCGGCCAGTTGCGGCACTGGCGCGCCGCTGCTGTTGACCAGCTTGCCGGTGACCCGGGTAACCGCCTTGGTGGCGTTGAGTTCGTAGTTGACCGCGAACTCGCCGTCCTTCGACACAAAATTCAGTCCCAGGTTGAACACGCCGTTGGGCAAGCTGTCGATCAGCGATGCCAGGTTGGCGCCGTCGATGGTAAACGAGCCGTCGCCGTTATAGGTCCAGTATTGCTTGAGGCTGGCCGAACTGTTGCCGGGACCGCTGAGCAGCCCGTTGCTGTCGTCGCGCAGGTCGAGTTTGCCCGCGCCGGCAATGCGGAACGTGAGCGCACCGGGTTTCAGCAGGTTGTTGGGACCGAAACCGCTGATCGCCAGCACCGGTGGCGCGGCGGGGAACGAACCGTCTTCCAGCGGCTCCACGTAGGTGACCACCGAGGTTGGCAGGCCGGTGGCAATCACCACCCCCAGCGTGCTGGTCGCGCCACCATGCACCAGCTGGAATTGCGCGTGCTGATCGACGCCCGTGTCGCCGGGCGTGGAGAAGCGCAGGGTGCCGTCTTTGAGCAGCACGTCGCGGATCGCACCGGTCACGGTGACGCTGTCGGCGCCGTTGGGGAAACCGAGTTCGGCCAGCGACAGCACGTACACTTCGGCGGGCTTCACGGGGTCGAGCTGCAGCGTGGGCGCGGCCTGGATGTCCCATACCAGCGCTGCTGGCTGGAAGGCTATGGTGCGGTCGATGCGCAGGACGATCTGGTCGGTGGGCGCCACGGTGGCGCCGGCGCCGATGGTGCCGGCAGCGACGTTGCCATCGACAATGCTGGTGCCGGCTGGCGCGCCGGTCAGCCTGGCGCTGACATTATTGGCCGCGTCGCTGCCGGCGTTATGCAGCCGTACCCGGTAGGTGTAGTCGTAGGTGGTACGGTCCACGCGCGTTTCGCCCACTTTTTCCAGCGACGCCACGGTCAGTGGCCCCACCGCAGCGTGGGCGGCGCCTGCCAGTGCGGACAGCGCCAGCGTGGTGGCCAGTGCGCCGGCCGCGCCTTGCCAGGACGGGCGGCTCATGGACGGCCTCCGGTCGCGGTGCGGCGCAGGCGCAGCGTGAGCAGCATCAGGCCGGCCAGCATCAGTGCGGCCGACGGCGGCATCGGTACTGCAGATGCCGTGACCGTGACGCCGCTATCGAGCTGCGCAAACGACACCGGGTCGAGCACGGAAAACGCCTGCGCCTGCGGCGCGCCGCCACCGAGGACGTCGAAGATCACCGAAAAGCCGCCCAGCGTGGCGCCCGGTGCGATGCCGCCGGTCAGGGCCAGGGCATCGAAGTAACCGGCGGCCGGAATGGCCGCATCGGGGGCGATCAGCAGCAGGTCCCAGCCGGCCGCGCTGCCGGCACCGGCCAGGTTGGCGTACAAGGTATGGTCGAAAAAGATGGTGAACTCTTCGATCGCGACGGCCAGTGTGTCATTGCTGACGGTATAGTCGTACCGCCACTGGGTGCCGCCGATGTGCGAGGCCTCGTACGTGACGGTGGTGGCGCGTGCGCTGGCGGCACACACGCATAGCATCACGGCAAGCGCCGCGAATTGTCGAAATAACTTCATTGATATCTCCGTGAATGACAGATTGAACGGCAAGAGTGGGGCAGCCCGTCCGCCGGGGCGGAAGGTGGACTGGAAAACCTGTGGACTTGGCTGATGCGACGGATGGGGACAACCGGAGAAGCTGGCTAGCCACCGATGGTTGCATTAAAGACATGTCTATAAAACATGTTTATTTTATATCTAAAGTCGGCTGAAAAATTTAAATTTTTGCGTGATTGTGGCGTGGGGCCGACGCCGGGGTGTGCCTTGTGCAACCGGCACCCGATCGGTGGAGCGCGATAGATTCGATGCGCTTAGTTCCCCCCCCAAGCGTCCGGTACCACTGCGCATACGGCGTGTTGTTGACCAGGTGCCGGTTGTAATCGGGCGCGCCATCGGTCCACCAGACGGGCCCGCGTTCGCCCAGTGCGTGTTTGGCCCGGTCCACCTCGCCGCGCGCGGCGCGCTCCAGGTCCCCATCGGCTGCCTTGCGCGCCAGTCCCACCTGGCGCCGCGCCGCCATCAACTGTTGTACCAATGCCGCGCGTTCGTCGGCCGCCAGCAGGGGATTGCTCAAGCGCCAAAGGCGTCCTTTGACCACGAAGTAGCGGCCGTCGGGGGTGGCCGGGTGCGGGCCGGGGTTGGGCTTGTTGTTGGGCATGTTGCGAACTGGAGGGCCGGGGGGCTCGATGGTAGCAGCGTTGGCGTGCCATCCTTGTTCGCCTTGGGTATCGATAGTATGATCGACTTTACTATGAGAAACATCGAGACCGAATCACCGCTGCCCCCGCCGACCGGTACGCCGCCGTCGCTGTTGTGCCCCGTCGATCGTGCAGCATTGGCCGTGGCGGCCTGGAACGACCATGCCATCCACCGTTGTCCGCAATGCCTTGGCGTGGCCGTGCCCGGCACTTTGCTGCGCGAGGTGCGCGCCTTTGCCGCACTGGAAATGCACAAGCAGCAGGGCGTGTCCGCCGCTGCGCTGGCGTGTCCCGTGGATGGCCAGACCACCAAGGCCCTGAGCTACAAGGGCGTGGCGCTGTGTGCGTGTCCGCAATGCTATGGCTTGTGGCTCGACGCCGAGCAGCTGACGCGCCTGCTCGCACTGGTGGCGCCGCCCACGGTGCCGGATTTGTCGCGCATCGGTCAAAACCTGGGCACGTTGCGCGACGGCCGGTCGTCGTTCGATATCGACAGCGTGCTCGATGTGTTCGACATTGGCGACTCCGTGCTCGATGGGCTCAATCTTCCCTCGACGTAAGCGTTGGCGCGCTGTCGACCTTGTTAGTTATTAACATAACCAGTACTATCGCCGGCACGATGACAAACCTCTTCCTGCCGGCCGTGCTGGCCACCACTGCCTTTCTTGCTGCTGCGCTGGTGCATGCCGCACCACCTGCCGGACAGGACGCTTTTGCCGGCGCCCAGGTCAGGGTGGACGTGGGCGGTCGCAAACTGAATATGTATTGCATGGGCAAGGGCGTACCGCTGGTGCTGTTCGAGGCCGACGCCGGTCGCGCCGGCTGGGACTGGTCTGCGGTCATGCCGCGGGTGGCCACGCGCACCCGCGCCTGCGTGTACGACCGCGCAGGCATGGGCGCCAGCGATCCCATGATTCGGGCGGCAAGCGTGGGCAATGCCAGCCGCGATGTGAGCTTTCTGCTTAAAAACGCCCGCATCGACGGACCGCTGGTGCTGGTGGGCGCAGGCTTCGGTGCCCTGGTAACCCAGCAATTCGCGTGGCGCTCGCGCGGCGCTGTCACCGGCCTGGTGCTGGTCGATGCGATGCAGGAAGACGCATTGCCGGTCGATCGCGCCGACCGCCTGCAGGCGGCGCTGGCGTGCCTGGCGCTGGCGGAGCAAGGCAAGATGGGCGCCAGTTGCGCGGGCGCCCCGGTTGCCTACAATGCCGACGTCGGCCCGGCGCTGGCTGGCGCGCAGGCCGCGCAGCTACTCAAACCATCGTACTGGCGCGCCCGTGCCTCCGAACTCGACAGCCTGGATGTGAGCGCCGCCCGGGTGCGCACCGCCCGCAAGCCGTTCGAGATACCGGTGGTGTCGGTCACGTCCACCGAGCCGGCGGCCATCGTTGCGGCGGTGATGCAGGTGCTGGACCGGCAGGTGGCGAAATAATCGCCGACTGTGGCCGGTGCCGGCAGTCGCCGGGGCGGTAATGCCAACCCGGTAGTGCTAACATGGCGGGCATGAACCTGAACTCGCAGATCGACCAGCTCCACACCTTTTTACACCAGCACCGCCGGGTGCTGGTCCTCACCGGCGCCGGGCTGTCCACCGCTTCCGGCATTCCCGATTACCGCGACAAGTACGGCGTGCGGCGCGGCCGCGCGCCGATCCAGGGTCCGGACTTCCGCCGCGACGAAGCCGTGCGGCGGCGCTACTGGGCGCGCAGCATGGCCGGCTGGCCGATCTTGTCGGGCGCGGCGCCCAACGTGGGCCACCGGGCGCTGGCCGAACTGGAGGCGGCCGGCCGTATCGAGGGCATCATCACGCAAAACGTCGATGGCTTGCATTACCGGGCAGGCAGCCGCAACGTCATCGAACTGCACGGTAACATCCACGGCGTGCTGTGCCTCGACTGTCGCGCCGTGCATCCGCGGGCCGCCATCCAGGCCTGGCTGGCGCAGCAAAATCCGCACCTGGTCACCGACGGCCCGGTGCAGGGCGTGGTGCCCGAGGCGCGTCCCGATGGCGATGCCGAGCTGGAGCTCGATGGCCGCCACTTCCACATGCCGGTGTGCGACCACTGCGGCGGTACCTTGCAGCCGGACGTGATTTTCTTCGGCGACAATATTCCGGCCGAGCGCACGGCGCGCGCGCTGGCGCTGGCGGAAGAGGCCGATGCCTTGCTGGTGGTGGGGTCGTCGCTGATGGTATTTTCCGGGTACCGGTTCTGCAAGCTGGCGGCGGCCAACGGCAAGCCGATCGCGGCGATCAACCTGGGCAAGACGCGGGCGGACGACCTGATCGGATTGAAGGTGGAGGCGTCGGCAGTTGATGTGTTGCCGCTGTTGCTTTAATTCCGCTGCAACATGGAGCGTACGACCGCTTCCTTCGCCAATACGTAATCCTGCCCGGCCAGCACGAAATTGGTATTGGGCTGGATGACCTTGACGTTGATGAACACCATGTCGCTGGTTTCGGCATACGAGCCCACCACGATGGCCTGCGCATTGTGGGCCGTGGCCACTTCGCCGATTTCGCGGGTGAGCATCAGTTCGCCCTGGTTGCGCTTCAGGTACACATTGCTGCGCAACTTCATTTCCACCATCGACAGCCCGCCCTGCGCCAGGCGCGTGGACAATTGCTCCGATACCAGCCGGCCCAGGGTGGTGGTCTGCTCGAGTGCATCGATGTTGACGATGGTGGCCATGATCATCGGCTTGTCGCTGGTCAGCTTGCCGGTCAGCTGGCGCATCAGCGAATCGGCTGCCTTGTAGTTGGCGTCGATGAACTGGTTCGATGAAATCGTGGTGTAGTCGCGCTGTTCCTTGTCCTTGCTGGTGGCGCAGGCGGCCAGCAGCAACGGTAACGTCAGGACAATGGCGCGGGACAGTTTATTCATGGGCATTTACAGGTCTCCGCGTACTTTGAACACGCGCGTCAGTTTGGTGTTTTCGGGTTCCGGATCGACGATCCCGTACAACGCGTAATCGGCATCGGCCACATAATAGGCCGAGGTGCTGCGCGCCAGGTAGCGGTATTGATCCGATACCGACAGCGTGACGATGATCTCGGTGCGCGGCGTGGCGCCCGGTGCGAACTCGGAATCGAGCGGGTCCAGTGGTTCGTTGTCCACGCGCGGCGCGGTCAGCTCCTGCGCCATCCATACGCCGCCGGCCAGCGGAAAGCGCTGGCCGAAGTTGCTGCGATATTGCGGCCGGTTGGCGGCAAAGGTCAGCGCCTGCACGTCGAGGTCGATTTTCAGGGCGCCGGCCGGCGCGCGCGCCACCGTGAAGCCGTCATTGACCAAATAGGTAGTCAGCTGCGTGGCCAGCGCGCGCTGGAACGGGTTCGGTTCGGCCGGTACGTTGATGAATACCGGGCGGGTAGGGGTTTTTTTCAGCTCGGCGGCCAGCTGCCGTTCAATGGCGCTGGCGACGATGCCCCAGTGGTACGTCGCTTGCAGCTTGGCCTGCTTGGTGGAAGGGAAATTGGCGGCCAGCGGCGCGGGCGTGTAGCGCGTGGCGCAGCCCGACAGGATCAAACCGGCTGCGACAGCCATTGCGAGTTTCAGCGCCATTCATTGCCTCATTGTCAAAAAGTAGACTTTGTTACGTCTCCACGCCGTGCAAACGCGGGCCGTGAATGACAAATCATCTGCGGCCAGTGTAACATGGACGTTTCCCTTTGGAAATTACCGGGGCAATAAAAAACCCGGCGCCGGGCCGGGGGATGTACTGGCTGCGCAACAAATTAGCCGTGAGGCGAGGGCGGTCAGCGGCTGTGGGTTTTCATGGCGGCAGCCACCTCGCGCTTGCCGTCGCGGTCTTTTTCGGTGGCGCGCTTGTCGTGTTGCTTCTTGCCCTTGGCCAGGCCGATTTCACATTTGACGCGGCCTTCCTTGTAATGGAGGTTGAGCGGCACCAGCGTGTAGCCCGAGCGCTCGACCTTGCCGATCAGCTTGTCGATCTGGGCGCGGTGCAGCAGCAGCTTGCGGGTGCGCACAGCCTCGGGGCTGATGTGGGTGGACGCGGTGGGCAGGGCGCTGATGTGGGCGCCGAACAGGAACAGCTCGTCGCCACGGATGGTGACGTACGCTTCCTTGATCTGTACCCGGGCATCGCGGATGGCCTTGACTTCCCAGCCTTCGAGCACGATGCCGGCCTCGAAACGGTCCTCAATGAAGTAGTCGAAAAATGCTTTTTTATTATCTGCTATGGTCATGAATTCGGTAATGCTAACGATAAACCCGTACCGGGTCGGTTAAATTTCGGTTTCGCGTATAAAATTACGGCTGAAAGACCTTCTTTTCACATCGGGACCACGAAAAACCGTCGCGAGCGAGCCAATATCGTCTTGAGTAGCGCAAGCGTACGGAGGTACGCTGAGCAACGCAAAGGCGATAGTGGTACGCGCAGTAGGTTGTTCGAGGTTCCCATCATAGCAAATGGTTAGCCAATGGCAGTAGTGCACAAATCAGTTTTACTCGGTTATAGCGCCCAGCAGATGTTCGAGCTGGTGGCGCGCATCGAAGACTATCCCAAATTCCTGCCGTGGTGTGGCGGCGTTGAAATCCGCGAGCGCACCGAGAACCGCACCGTGGCCAGCGTGGGCATCAACTACCACGGCGTCAAGCAAAGCTTCACCACGTCCAACGAGAACGCGCCGTTCGAGACCATTCGCATGAAACTGGTTGATGGTCCGTTCAAATGCCTGGACGGCGTGTGGACCTTCAAGGCCCTGCGCGCAGACGCCTGCAAGATCGATCTCGACCTGCGCTACGAGTTTTCCAGCACCCTGCTCGACAAGCTGGTGGGGCCGGTGTTCGGCATCATCGCCAACAGCATGGTCGATTCGTTCTGCAAGCGCGCCGAGACCGTGTACGGACACTCCCCGGTTGGGAGCTGACGCCGTGACCGTCGGCACCTTTACCGTCGAGGTCTGCTATGCCAGCGACGCGGTGCAGTTCCGGCGCGCGTTGCAGGTGCCGGCCGGCACCACCATCGAACAGGCCCTGGCGCTGTCCGGCGTGGCGCAGGAGGTAGCCGAAGTCGACCTGTCCACCATGCAAGTGGGCGTGTACGGCAAAAAGAAGCCGCTCGACACGCCGCTGCGCGCGCGCGACCGCGTGGAAATCTATCGTCCGCTGATCGCCGATCCGAAGAAAGCACGGCGCCGCCGCAAACCGTCTTCCGATCCTGCCGCTGCTTCAACGACTTCAGCCTGATGCCGGCCATCCAATCCGCTTCCCATATCCTGCGCCGCAGCGGTGCGGTGCTGCTGGGCGCCGGCGCCGTCGACCTGGCGTGGCTGGCCTTGCGCATCGGTACCGGCAACGATTTTTCGTACAGCATGGCGCTGCCTGCCATGCTCGGCGGTGCGCTGCTGTGGCGCGGCAGCCTGCAAGCTGCATTTTACCTGTCGTGGATTGCCGGCGTGCTGCTGCCCATTGCGGTGGCCGGCGGCGTGATCGCGCTGCTGCAACCGGTAGACCTAACGCTCACCGAGCTGCGGCTCGACCCTCTCGGTACCATTGCCTGCGCGCTGCCGCTGGTGCTGTTTTGCGCGGTGGTGTACTGGCTGCGCGAAGAGTTGCAACGCCAGCCCGTGCGTGCGGCGTTCCTGGCGGCCGGACGGCGCCCGCCGGCGGTGCACCTGGCGCTAGGCGTGGGCGTGGTAATAGCCTTGCTGGCGCTGGTTGGCCACCAACTGGGCCGCCATGACGGCATGGCCGACAAGGCGGTATTGCTGGCGCAGCAAAAACACGGCACGGATTTCCACTACCATGCCAGACTCGTCAAGGCCCGCGACGGCGCGCCAGGACAGCTGATGCAGGCGACCGTGCTGGCCTGGCGCGCCGACCGCATCGATACCGTGCACGTGTCCTGGCAAGAAAAATAAGGCCGCCACCTCCGCGCGGTTGCGCGGAGCGTGACGGCCTTGTTTACCGTGCTTATTTATCGCACTTATTTGCCGTGGATGTCGACGCTGCGCGCATCAAGGCTGATTTTCACCGTGGCAGCAGGCTTGGCGCCGGCCGATTCGGCCAGCGTCACGATGTACTCGCCGGCGGCAATCTTCCAGGTTTTGCTGGCGCTGTCGTACATGCCCAGCAAACGCGGATCGACCTTCACCGTGGCCTTGCCGCTGGCGCCGGCCTTCACCGCTACCTTGTCCCAGCCCGCCAGGCGTTTGGGCGCTTCCCAGCCGCCCTTGGCCGGCGAAATGTACACCTGGCCCACGGCCTTGCCGTCGCGCTGGCCCGTGTTCTTCACGCTGAAACTCACTTCGACGCCGTTGGCGGTGTTATTGGCTGCCAGATCCGAATACGCAAAGCTGGTGTACGACAGGCCGTAACCGAACGGGAACAGCGGCTTGTGGCCTTTCAGATCGAACCACTTGTACCCCACCGCCGCGCCTTCGATGTTGTAGTCGGTGGTGATCTTGTTCAGAATGTTCTCGTCCTTGGTCACCGCATCGCCATCGAGCACGGGACGCGGCAATTGCGCCACCGAGGCCGGGAACGTGGCGGGCAGGCGGCCCGACGGATTGACTTCGCCGGTCAGCACGCGCGCAATTGCCGCGCCGCCGTTGGTGCCCGGGTACCAGGCTTCGAGCACGGCCGCCACGCTGTTCAGCCACGGCATCACCACCGGACCGCCGGTTTGCAGCACCACCACCGTTTTGCTGTTGGCCTTGGCCACGGCAGCGATCAGATCATCCTGCTTGTTGGGCAGGTTGAGGTCCGGCGCGTCGATGCTCTCGGCGGTCCACTGGTTGCCGAAGACGACCACGATGTCCGATGCTGCCGCCAGTCTGGCGGCCGCCTTGACGTCCTTGCCGTCGGCGTACGTGAGCTTGGCCTTGGTGCGCGACGCCAGTTCCTGCATCGGCGACGAGCGGTGATAGACCAGCGGGCCGGGGAAGAATTCCGGGCCTTCGTTCGGCACCGGCGACAGCCCGATCGGATACACCTGGGCCGAACCGCCGCCCGACATCACGCCCACGTTGGCATGGCCGCCGATGATGGCGATGGTGCGCACGCCGGCCGCCAGCGGCAGGATGTCCCTGGTATTCTTGAGCAGGACCATGCCTTCTTCGGCGTCGGTCTGCGAAATCTTGCCGTTGGCGGCGAAGTCGATGCCGGCGTCCTTGGTGGTGGCAGCCTTGACCGGGTGCTCGGCCAGGCCGTGCGCAAACATCGAGCGCGTGATGCGCTTGACCATGTCGTCGAGGCGCGACTGCGGCACGTGACCGTTCACTACCGCCTCCTTGAGCGCGTCGTTGAAATAGGCCGACTTGTCGAACGGGTGGCCCGACTGCTGGTCCAGGCCCGCCAGCGCTGCCGGAATGGTGGAGTGGGTGGCGCCCCAGTCCGACATCACGTAACCCTTGAAGCCCCAGTCTTTTTTCAGCACTTCGTTCAGCAGGTAATCGCTCTCGCAGGCATACGGGCCGTTGACGCGGTTGTACGCGCACATGACGGAGCCGGGGTCGCCCACTTCCATCGCAATTTGCAGCGCGAGCAGGTCGGACATGCGGCCGGCCGCGTCCTCGATCTTGACGTTGATGTGATTGCGATTGGTTTCCTGGTCGTTGAACGCATAGTGCTTGAGCGTGGACACCATGTGGTTGGACTGGATGCCGCGTATCTGCTCGCCCACCATCACCCCTGCCAGCAGCGGATCTTCACCGCCGTATTCGAAGTTGCGGCCGTTGCGCGGTTCGCGCATCAGGTTCACGCTACCGGCCAGCATGATGTTAAAGCCGCTCTGGCGCGCCTCGCTGCCGATCATGTGGCCGCCCGCGAACGCCATCTTCGGATCCCAGGTGGCAGTGGTGGCCAGGCCCGAGGGCAGGGAAGTGCGCTCGAGCGGGGTCTTGGACGCAGCTTGCGTGGCCACGCCCATGCCGGCGTCGGCCTGCCACTGCGACGGCAAACCCAGGCGCTCGATGCCGGGAATGAAGCCGGCGGAATCCTTGCGGCCCTCCTTGGGCGCGGTGTACTGCTTCGACTCGAAATCGGTGGAAAAATAGCCGAACACGGTCTGGATCTTTTCATCGAGCGTCATGGCCTTGACCAGCTGCTCGGCGCGCGCGTCGGGCGACAGTTTTGCATCGAGCCAGGGACGGCTGGCATCTGCGGCATGCGCCGCGCCATTCATCATCAGGGGGTAGGCCAGGGCCAGCGACAACCAGAGACGCTTCTTCAATTTGGGTATCCTTGTAGTTAGATTTCAGTCTTTAACGCGGGATAATGACGTCCAGCGCGTGTGCTCCACCCGCAACGATACCTGTCACTTGCGCATCGGGCAACTGTTTTCCATCGATTTTGACAACGATTTCATGAACATCGCCCCGTTGTATAACTACATGGAATGTCGCACCCCGAAATTGCCGTGTTACGGTGATGCCAGCCCAGTGTTTTGGCAATTGCGGCGCGATGCGCAGGCCGTCGACATCGCCCTTCAGGCCGCACAGGCCTTCGATGAAGCAGCGGTACACCCACGACACCGTGCCGGTGTTGAACAGCTGGCTCGAACGGCCGGCCGTGCGCGGATACTGGTGGTACGCGCCGCGGTAATAATTGGGGATGAACACCGGCAGCTGGCCACGCTGCAGGTAATCGGCCTCGGAAGGGCCGGGGATCATCTGCCGCAGCAGTTCGTACGCGCGGTCGCCTTCGCCCACCGAATACAAACTGTAGATGTAGAAGATCGACGCGTGGTTATACACGGCGCCGTTTTCCGCCGACCCCGGGTGCTTTTGCGTCACGCGGCCCACGTCGTCGCGCATGGCGCTGTACGGCGGCGCGAACATGGCCACGCCGTACGGCGTATGGAGCTGCTCTGCTACCTGTTTGAAGATCGACGCGCGCTGGCCGGCGTTGGCGGCGCCGCCCAGCATGGCCCATGCCTGCGGATTGAGGTAGATGCGGCCCTCGGCATCCTTGGCAACGCCGAAGATCACGTTGTCGTCGGTGATGCCGCGCGCGTACCAGTCGCCGTCCCACAAGTGTTCGTTGGCGGCGCGGTTGACGGCCTGGGCGCCGGCGCGGAAGTGCCTGGCGCGTTCCGCCAGCGCGGTATCGATGCCGGCGTTGGCCGCCTTGTCGCACATGTCGGCCCACAGGTTGAGCGCATACGCGGTGGCCACCGTGAGCCAGCCCGACACGCCCTTGCCCTTGTAGCCCACCATGTTCATCGGGTCGCACCAGTCGCCCTGGGCGATGTAACTGAGGCCGCGCGCGTCGCGCGCCTGCAGCAGCCAGTCCATGGCGGCGCTCATGCGCTCGGCCACCGTCATGGTGACTTTGGTCTCCCGGTTCGTCACGGCTGCCGACAGCACGCCGTAGTCGCCGGTTTCGTCGAGGTAGACCTTGAGCGCGATGGGCAGCCACACGCAATGATCGGTGTGCGGCACCTGGTTGATGTATTTGAGTTCCGCCCCTTCGACCAGCAAAATCCCGTCCGGCATCGCGCCGGAAGCTTCCTGCTGCGACAGCGCGTGCAGCAGCGCCGCGCGCATCACGGCGGGCTTGATGAAGCTCATGCCCATATTGTCTTGCAGGTAGTTGCGGGTTTGCGGGTCGGTGGAGAGGCGGTTGACGTCGCCGTGGTAGAACACCTGGCGCGGCAGCCAGTGGTTGACGAAATTGTCCAGCTCTTTGTCCGGGGTGTCGATGCGCAGGCACCCGGTGCCGCTGGCAATGTAGGCGGCGTAGTCGGCGCGGGCCGTGGCAAATCCCCCGGCATGCAGGTAGCGCGCGCGCATGGCGGCAATCTCCGCATCGTCGAACGCCGGGCCGAAAATAAAGCGGAAGTCGTGCGCGCCACCGGCGTCCAGCGCCAGGCGGTACTGGACCACGGCGGCCGGCGTCTCGTAGCGGGCGTCGCCATTGGCGAGCAGTTCGGCGTCGATGGCGGAAGGCCGATGCAGGCCGCCTTCGCCCTCGAACGCCTGCTGCTGCACTTCCCACGCGTGTGGCGCCTCCTCGCACAGGAAGTAGGTCTTGTCCTTGAAATCCTTCTGTTTGAAGTAGTCGGCCACCTTCTGGTACGGCGCCACGCTGCTGGCTACAACGCCGCCCAGGTCCGGGCGGTACTCGCCCGACTGGTTCATCCACGACATGTAGCCGATCGGGAAGTACGGGTACACGCTCAGGCGGCGCGCGCGGCCCGACAGGTCGGTCACGCGCAACGACCATAATTCCACCACGTCGTCGGTTGGAATGCTCAAGGTCAGTTCCACCCGCACGCCCAGGTGCTCCACGGTCCAGGCCAGGTCGTTCTTGCCGACCGAGAAAGCGAAACGATCAACCGGTGCGCGCACCGGTTCGTAAGGCGCAGAGAACAGGGCGCCCGTTTCTTCGTCCTTGATATAAAAGAAGCGGCCCGGGTGGTGCGCGTAATAATTCTGCTCCGGCTGCATGAAGGTCTTCGCTTCCAGGTTCGGTGCGTGCGCGTACTTGGCCGGTTCCGGCTGCATGAACTGGGCCACCGCGTAGCCGCGGCAGGTTACCTGGATCATCATCTTGCGGTTCCACAGGAAGCCGCCGGCGCGCGGCATGGCCGTGGGGCTGGTCAGTTCAAAACGATCGCCGTCGTGGGTGGGGCGTAACATGGGGCTGTACTCCGTAGGTCAGGTTTTACGCGCCTGCAGGTCTGCCTGAATCTGGACCAGCTTGCGGTTATCGAGGTTATAAAAACACATCACGGCCACCGCCAGCACGGCAAAGCCGGCCGGGATGAACGACATCAGCCACACGATGCCGGCCTGCGAGCCGCTGCTCTGGGCGGCATTGGCCACGTAACCGAGCATCGTGAAAATCCAGCCGATGACTGCCACCGCAATGGCGGTGCCCAGCTTTTGCGAGAACGTGGCTGCGGCAAAGGTCATGGCCGTGGCGCGGCGGCCGGTGCGCCATTCGTTGTAGTCGGCGGTGTCGGCATACATGGAAAACGCCAGCGGCGACTTGGGGCCGAGCGCCAGGCCCATGCCAACCTGCAGCGCGAACATCAGTGTCACCTGGTCGGCGGGCACGAAGTAGAACGCTGACGACAGCACGGCGGTAATGCTCATAAGGATGATCATCAGCTTTTTCTTGTCCACGTAGCGCGTCATCACCGGCGTGAGCGACGCGCCGATGGCGGCCGAGACCATGTACGCCGGCACGAAGCCCTGCATCAGTTCCGGTCGCAGCACCACGTACTTGAAGTAGTAGGCGGCGCTGGTGGTGCGCAGCGTGATGGTGATCATGATGATCAGCGCCAGGAAGAACAGCACCACCCATGGGCGGTTTTGCGACAGGTCGCGGATGTCCTGCATCACGTTCGATTGCTGGGTCGGTGCGGGGGCGATCCGTTCGCGGGTATTAAAAAACGTCAGCACGAACAGCAGCGAGGCGAACACGCTCCACGCCAGCATGGTCAGTTGCCAGCCCAGCTTGTCGTTGCCGTGGCCGAACCAGCCCACCATGGCCGGCGTGGCGGCCGTCACCAGCGTGCCGCCGGCAAACGCGAAGATGAAGCGCAGGCCGTTGACGGTGGAGCGCTCCTGCGGATCGGCAGACAGTACGCCCGACAAGGCGTTGTACGGAATGTTGATGCAGGTGTAGCAAACCATCATCAGGAGATAAGTGCCATAGGCCCAGACGATCTTGCCGTCGTGCGACAGGTCGGGCGTGGTGTAGGTGAGGATGGCGGCGCACGCCAGCGGCACCGGTATCCACAGCAGGTAAGGGCGGAACTTGCCGAAGCGGGTGGTGGTGCGGTCGGCAACGGCGCCGATCATCGGGTCGGTGAAGGCGTTGATGATCTTGATCGAAAACATCATCGACGCGGCGGCCGCGGCCGAAATGCCGAACACGTCGGTATAAAAGATCAGCAGGAACGTGGCGATATTGGTCCAATAAAAATTGAAACCCATGTCGGCGATGCCGTAGCTGAATTTTTCGCGCCAGGTCAGCGGTGCGGTGACAGGTGGCGTGGCGGGAATCACGGTGGACATCAGGTGCGCTTTCGTATGCCTGCAACAAAAAGCAGGCAGTGAAGCGCTCGCCTCACTGCCCGGAAACAGGGTTGGGCGCCGGCAGGCGCCGCCCCCGAGAGAGCTCCGTGTGGGGTCAGGCCGGGCCTGAGCATCCGAAAAGTGCTGCGGTAACGATGATCATGTGGTCTCCGATATTTTTGATAGGGATACTAAGATTTCCTGCACCAGTACCGCTGGCGGTTTGACGATATCGAGCACGATGCCGGCTTCATCCGCCTGCAGCGGTTCCAGCGCCGCGCACTGGCTGTCGAGCAGCGAGGCGGGCATGTAGTGGTCGCTGCGCTGGGCCATGCGGGCATCGAGCAGCGCCCGCGCGCCGTGCAGGTGGGCAAAGCGCAGCGCCGGATCTGCACTGCGCAGCAGGTCGCGGTAGCGCCGCTTCAGTGCCGAGCACGACAGCACCAGGCCCGATTGGCGCGTGCGCGCCGCGTAGATCTCGCCGTGCAACGCCAGCAGCCAGTCGGCGCGATCGCTGTCGGTAAGCGGCACGCCCGCCGTCATCTTGGCCACGTTGGCGTACGAGTGATAGGTATCGCCCTCGAGAAACGGCACGTGCAGCGCTGCGGCCAGTTGCAAGCCGACCGAGCTCTTGCCGCAACCGCTCACGCCCATCACGACCCAGCGTACCGGCTTAACTTGTTTGGTATCGATCATCGGCAAAGAAATGTTAGCGCTAACAGCAATGCTTTGCAGTGTAAGCGTTTTAGTGAATTTGTAAACAGAATTTCATGCTGCGGTGCAGCGTGACCAATCCCCCGTCCCGCCAGATCCAGGGTCAGACCCTACGGCTAAGTTCGCCGGGGTCAGACCCTACGGCTGGCTACGCCGGGGTCAGACCCTACAGCCGGGTGCGCTGGGGTCAGACCCTACGGCTGGGGGCGCCGGGGGCGTGCGGCGGTTCGGTCTCAGGCGCTTTCGCGCGCCATCAAGGTAAATCCCAGGTCGATCTGGCGGGTGGCTGGTTGTTCGCCCTTCATCACCGCACGGAGCAAGGTGGCCGCTTCGTAGCCGATGCGGTAGCGGGGGGTGCCGATGGTTGTCAGCGACGGATTCATCCATGCGGAGGCGGGCAGGTCGTTGAAGCCGCAGATCGCCAGTTGCGCCGGCACCGCAATGCCGCGCCGCTGGCATTGATAGATGGCGCCATGGGCCAGGTCGTCGTTGCAGCAGAAAATCGCGTCGCAGTCGGGGGCCTGCGCCAGCATGCGGCCCAACAGCTCGGCGCCGAGCGCCAGCGTCGACGGATCGGGCACCATCACTTCCAGCCGGGGATCGGCCAGGCCGGCGTCGTGCATGGCCTTGCGGTAGCCTTCGGCGCGGCGCAGCGTGCGCTCGTCGAGCTGGGCGCCGATAAAGCCGATGCGCCGGTGGCCCTTGTCGAGCAGGTAGCGCGTCATCGCGTGGCCGGCCTGGAATTGCGAAAAGCCCACTGTCAACTGACCGGGGTCGGTGGACATGTCCATCATCGAGACCACCGGAACGCGCGACGTGGTCAGTATCTGCTGCACCCGGTCGCTGTGCGACAGGCCCGACAGCAGCATGCCATCCGGGTTCGATTGCAGATACGTGTTGATCAGCTTTTCTTCCTCGCGGTCCGAGTAGCGCGTGTTGCCGATCAGGATCTGGTAGTCGTCGGCATCCAGCGCATCCTGGATGCCGGCCAGCACTTCGGTAAACACCGCGTTCGACAGCGACGGCACCAGCACCGCGATCACTTTCGACTGCGATGAGGCGAGGGCGCGCGCAGCGCGGTTGGGCACATATCCGAGTTCAAGCACGGCCTGGTCCACGCGGTCGCGCAGCGCCTGCGACACCATGTCGGGCTGGGTAATCGCGCGCGACGCAGTCATGGTGGCCACGCCCGCGTGCTTGGCCACCATGGCCAGGGTAATACGGCCGCTGGCACGGCTGCGGACCGCCGGAGATTTCGTCATCGGTAATATGGAGAAAACGTTGATAGCGATATCATACGGCAGCGGCCCGCAATGCGAGTGGCGCAAGCCAGGCTATTTGCATGAGGACAACACTTTCTGCGTGTTTTTCGCCAATTCTTCCCGCTGCCGGTCGTCCATCACGCTGCGCTCGCCGTTGTCGTCATAACTGACGATGGCGCCGCCACCGTCGAGCGCGCGCTGGTTCTGGCGCGCGGCATGGCAGTTGGCCGCTTGCGCGGCGCGGTCGCGCTCTTCGCCGGCAGCCTTGTTCTCGGCTGCTGCCGCTGCTTTACGGCGCTGCTGGAAGTCGGCTTCGCGGTCGGCGATTGTTGCCGGACCGGGCGGTGGCGCGGGATTGTCCGGCGCCGGGAGAGAGGCGCCACTTTCAGCTGGCGTTACTACGTCCGATCCAGCGGGCGCCTGGCGCGGCATTTTGATGATGCGCGAGGTGGGCACCGACGGCGGCGGCGGGCGATCAGATAATTGCTTGATGCCCTGTTCATCAACCCAGACGTATTGGGCCGTCGCCGGGCGATATGCGGTCAACATTACAGCCGCCAGTACCCATGCCGTTGGCATCATCAACCTGGAACAGTTGTGCATGCGTGCTCCCCGAGTGCCGCACGGCGCCGGCTGGCGCCGCCATAGAAGCATACCGCAACGCGTGCCGCGCGGCGGCGATAACGTTATCTGGCCTGCGTGGTTGCCGAGAACTTGCGGCGACGCTGACGCAGGCGCTCGTACAAGCCCAGTACCAGCACGCCCGCACCCATCATCACAGCGGGCGGCAGCTCCGGTACCACGCTTGGACCCACTGTGTCGAAGGTGATGGTGAAACGATTCAGATGCAACATGCCGCCCGTCGGCAAGTCGTAGTAGTTCGTGACCGACAGACCGAGGTAATCGTAGCCGCCGCCGATACTGTCGACGGTCGTACTGTCGTATGCAGTGCCGCTGGTTGGTTTGTCGCTGCTTGCACTCGCTGACAGCGAGCCCTCGCCTATTCTGGGGCCATCATAGATGCTGCACATATAGCACGGCAGCGCATAGACGCGAACGTCGGTGGACTGCCTGGCGCTGTAGGTGCCGTTGTATCCAGAATAATCGCCCATGTAGTACTGAACTTCGGAACTGACTTTCACGTCGCCGGTAAAGGTCTGGCCCGTGTAGGCGTTGGCCTGAATATAGTCGTTGTTATAGCCCCAGACATACATGTACCCTGCGGTATAAATGTTGGTCGTGAAAGTGAAGGTGTTGCCGGTTACAGACACCGGGATGAAGAGGTTGCTGTAGGTGAGTTCCATGCTGGCGCCTTGTATGGTGCCTGCGAAACCTGGAGCCGCACCGGCCAGCAGGGCCGCTGCCGACAGAACGTGCAAAAGTACTTTTTTCAACATGAGACCTTTGAGGTGAAGATTGGGAAGTGCCGCCGCGCCGGGCGCGACTGGCGCAATAAATGTTAAATAAGCATAATTATTGTATATCAATTATAAAAAAATAATGACGTTTATTTAAGTTATTTTTAAGTTTCATACCACCCCTGGCCGCGACTGAAAGTTCCCGACAGAAAGCAGCTATTCCTGTATAATGCCGCTTTGCGCCTATAGGAAATACTATGCGTCTACTTCAAAAAGCACTCACGTTCGATGACGTGCTCCTCGTTCCAGCGTACTCCAATGTTCTGCCTGCGGATACGTCCCTCAAAACTCGCCTGACCCGTAATATCACTCTGAATATCCCGTTGCTGTCCGCAGCGATGGATACCGTGACCGAAGGCCGTCTGGCGATCGCCATGGCGCAAGAGGGCGGTATCGGCATCATCCACAAAAACTTGCGCCCGGCCGACCAGGCCCGCGAAGTTGCCAAGGTTAAGCGTTTCGAAGCCGGCGTGCTGCGCGATCCGATCACGATCCCGCCGGACATGAAAATCCGCGACGTCATCAAGCTGACCGAGCTGCACGGCATTTCCGGCTTCCCGGTTGTTGAGGGCAAGGAAGTGGTCGGCATCATCACCAACCGCGACCTGCGTTTTGAACAGGAACTGGACGCCGAAGTACGCGCCAAGATGACCCCGCGCGAAAAACTGGTGTACGTCAAGGACGATGAAGACCGTGACGAAGCCAAGCGCCTGATGAACAAGCACCGCCTCGAGCGCGTGCTGGTCGTCAACGACAGTTTCGAGCTGCGCGGCCTGATCACGGTAAAAGACATCCAGAAATCGACCGAGCACCCGAATGCGTCGAAAGACTCGCACGGCAAGCTGATCGTCGGCGCCGCAGTCGGCGTGGGCGCCAAGGATGAAGAGCGGATCGACCTGCTGGTCGCCGCCGGCGTGGACGTGCTGGTGGTCGATACGGCCCACGGCCACTCGCAAGGCATTCTCGACCGCGTGAAGTGGATCAAGACCAAGTACCCGCACGTGGACGTCATCGGCGGCAACATCGCTACCGCCGCTGCTGCGCTGGCGCTGGTGGAATACGGCGCGGACGCAGTCAAGGTCGGCATCGGCCCTGGTTCGATCTGCACCACCCGTATCGTCGCTGGCGTGGGTGTACCGCAAATTACCGCGATCTCGAACGTAGCCGAAGCGCTGGAAGGCACGGGCGTGCCATGTATCGCCGACGGCGGCATCCGCTTCTCGGGCGACATTTCCAAGGCGCTGGCTGCTGGCGCGTCCACCGTGATGATGGGTTCGATGTTTGCCGGTACCGAAGAAGCACCTGGCGAAGTGATCCTGTACCAGGGCCGTTCGTACAAATCGTATCGCGGCATGGGTTCGCTGGGCGCCATGTCCGACGGTTCTGCCGACCGCTACTTCCAGGACGCCACCATGAAGGCCGACAAGTTCGTGCCTGAAGGTATCGAAGGCCGCGTCGCTTACAAAGGCTCGGTGCTGGCGATTATCTTCCAGCTGGTAGGCGGCGTGCGCCAGTCAATGGGTTACTGCGGCTGCGCCACCATCGAAGAACTGCGCAACAAGGCGGAGTTCGTCGAGATCACCTCGGCCGGCATGCGCGAATCGCATGTGCACGATGTGCAAATCACCAAGGAAGCGCCGAACTACCGTTCGGGCGACTAAGTCCCTTGCAAACGCCGGCGCGATGCCGGCGTTTTTTCATCTTTTAGCTCAA
>Ga0308164_10001297_pt1 | contig 30198 bp, 26 predicted proteins | sample PhyTR2_FD_201031 | JGI IMG/M metagenome (GOLD analysis project Ga0308164, IMG submission 201031) | Phyllosphere microbial communities from UC Gill Tract Community Farm, Albany, California, United States - DLSLT.R2 | ecosystem: Host-associated > Plants > Phyllosphere > Unclassified | place: USA... | reverse complement strand
TGTCCCAGCCAGTGCGCAGGTCGGTCTCGACATCGTCCCATGGACGGTTACGGTACATCTCGCTACGGCGCATTTCGGTGCCGTACGAATAGGCCGGCTTGAGGTCGTCATACTTTTCGCCGGTCGACGCATAGGTGCTGTCGTAGTGGCTGCGGTACTGATCGTCGTCGTTGTCACCGGTCATGCGTTCCCAACCGTGACGCACGGCGGCCTTCATCTTTTCCCAGGTCGATGGCTCGCCACCGGTCGCGTAGCGGCTGTCCCAGTCGTTGCGCAGGTCGGTTTCGATATCGTCCCAGGCACCGTTGGTGTAACGGCCGCTGCGGGCAGCTTCGCTGCCATAGCTGTACGCAGGTGCGTACTCGTCGTACGATGCGCCAGTCGCGCCGTACGTGGTGTCGAAATGATTGCGGTAATAGGTGTCGTCACTGTTCAGGGAACCCATCGCGCTGCTGCCCGAACCCGAATCAAAACCCGGCGCCGTGCCCAGAGCTGCATCGGACTGGCCGCGCGAGAAGATGCGCACGCCGTTACGCTGCTTGTCGGTGAACTGGGTGCCGCTGGTGCCTGCACTACCGACGCCGCTGGTGTTGCTGGTGTTGCTCATCGTCGTATCGCGCTGGAGCGAGTCGCCACGGTCAACGGCGGTCGAACCCTGGCGGATCGAACCATCGAGAGCCGAACCCTGGATCGCCGTGTCACGCAGGGTCGAGCCTTGCAGCGACGTCCCGCCAGTGGCGGTCAGGCCGCTCTGGCCCAGTGGTTCCTGGTGCGTCGAGTTGGTCAGATCGGACGTGCCCAGCGATTCCTGGTGCTGGAACAACTGACGGTCGCCTGGATTGTCCAGCGACGGGATCGCTGCGGCTTGCACCGAACCAGCGCCAGTCGAGGTTGGGGTCGAGCTCGACTGCGCCGACATCGACGATGCCTGCTGCATGCCGATCGTGCTGCCAGCGTGCATTGCGCCGCTGCTAAAGCCGGTCGAGGCCAGATCTGGCGTGCCGCTCGAGGTTTCATCGATGTCGGTCGGACCGTAGCGTTCGACGATGTCGGCGCCGCGCTCGACTTCCGGCAGCGAGTTCGCCACCAGCGTCAGCACATGGCTACCGCGGTTGACCGCGCCTTCGTAACGGTTGGCGTGTTCGGCGTTATCCGAACCGAACAGGTCGCCGAAGAAATTCTTGATGCTGGCCGTGATGCCCGTGTCGCCATCGGCGCTGCGGGTCGTATCCAGATCGGACGATGCGTTCAGGCTATCGCTCTGACCAATCGTGTCTGCATCGGCGGTCGACAGTCGCACATCGGTGCGGGTAAAGCCCGATGACAGCAATTCGTTCATGGCGTTTTGTGCATCAGTGCGGTTATCGAACACCGCGACGAGGGTATGTTGCATGGTCGTTCCTCCGAAATAGTAGGTCGTGCGCGGGCGGCGACGCCGCCTCTTTCGTTCGCGCTATGTTGTCAACATTACTCTATTCTCGGTGGAACTCGCACACCATTGACGAGCGGAAATTTAGTTCTGCCTGACACATGCGTCAGGCGAATGGATTGTCGATCGTCTTGACTTCAGGCGGCGGTAATTGCGCCGGCAACTCGCCAGAGGACTCGCGGGCTTCCAGCGCGGCGACGATGTCGCCCAGTACGGCGTGCAGGCGACGGGCGTGCGTCAGACCGGGCACGTCCGCAGTCAGGTCGACGTCGCCGGAGATCGTGATGCGGTCGAGCCGGTTTTCCAGGGTCAGGTCGCCGATCCCGATGACATCGGCTTCATTGGCGAACGGGACAAAGCTAACGGGTTTTTTCTTGCTCATGGATCCTCCGTGTTATGAACGTTTCTTGGATGGCTTGATCGTCGGCAGGCGCAGCATGCGTTCCTTCTGCTTCGAGCTCAGCGACGGCAGCAATTCGATGCCGACGATCCGCTCGAGCTCCGCCACCGGCACGACATTGATCGGGGCATCGGCCCGGTTTTCGGTCAGCCAGGCCGCGCCCAGGCGCTGGCGCGGGCTGTAGACCACCTTGTACAGATGGGTCGGCACGATCACGTTGCCGACTTTTTTCAGGCTCGTGCCCAAAAATGCCGGCCCCGTAATCACGTACAGCTCGCCTTCTTTCTTTGCCATCGTGCGCACGGCGCCTTCGATCGGCGCCCAGATCTTGCGGTTATGATCGCGGTCCTGCGGGACCATATTGGCCAGCGAAAAGCTTTCGCGCTGGGTGCGGCGGTCGGGCATGTTCGCGTTCGGCGCCAGGTGGCCGCGGTCGAAGCCGCTGCGGGCGTAATCGGACAGCTCGGCGCGCTGGCCCCGCGGCAAACGCGACTCGGCGTGGAATTTATCGTCCCGGTCAAGCCCTTGGGCACGCTTGAGATTATCGGCGCGCACATATTCGGCGGACCACAATGGCGTGCGGGTCACGCCGGAATGCACGACGCCAAACACGCCGTAACACAGTTCGCGCGTGGACACGGCCAGCTTCTGGTTCTGGATTTCCGGCGGACGGCCGTCGAGGTAATGGACAGGGCAACTCGCGGCCTGGGCGGCCGCGGAGGCCAGCAGCGCGCCGGCGAATGCAAGCCGGGCGACGATACTGGCAAAGGACAATCGGAACATGATGACGATACAGTGAAGGAAACAGCGGGCATTCTAGCTGAGCGACAATTTCCCGAGCATAAAATTCACGTAACGCGTGACCACCGGCGGGCCACGCCCGCACTGCAAGCAGCCGCCGATGTTGACGTGCGCCCTGCCCCCGGTTGCTGCGACATAATTGGCGCATATCAACCCAGAAGAGGAGATTATCATGACCGATCAAGAACAATCCGACCGCAAGCCGGACGCGCCGGTACCGGCCGGCGGGCAGGAACAACGGTCCGAAAACCTGCTGCCGGGCGAGGAAGGTTTCGAAGACGGCCGCTTCGATGTTGCCGAGGAAGTCAGTCTGGATCAGCACTCCGATGAAGCACGGCGCATCGGCCAGGCCCCGGGCAACGGCATCGCCGATTCACTGCCGGAGGCACTGAAGACCCCGGTACCATCGCAGCAGGTGCCTGAAAAGCCGTAATACGGTGGCGCTGCCGGCGGGCGCCAGCGGCGCCTGTCGAATTGTTTGCTAGCAAGACTGTCAATGACACTTGCTCAGCAGCGCATTAGATTGTCAGAGTAAACACACTCGCAAGCCAGGCGCATGTTGAACACTCAGAACGACTGTCCCGACAGTCTCATTAGTAGTTGTATCCTGTTCATCTGCAAGCATGCCACCGTCGATCCGGTCGTGACGGAGGTCGCGCGCGAACTTGGCAGGGCGGTCGTGCATGCGACTTCCCTCGAAGAAGGCCTGGCGCAGGTACAGCGCCGGGATTTCGCCCTGGTACTGGTCGGCTACGCAGGTGACGCTGAAGGCATGCTTGCCGTCGTGACCGCCGTGAGCAGCAATGCACGGTCGAGCCTGACCCCCATCGTCGCGATGGGCTTGCCGCTGCCGCTGCCAATGTCGCACGAGGCGCTGTACGACGCCGGCGTCATTGCCGTACTCACAGAACCACTCTCGCCGACGATCCTGCGCGCCAAAGCGCGCTTTTACACCGCTGCCTTCGACACACAGATCGAGCGCCGACGCGCCGAAGTGGCGCTCGACGACACCAGCCGGCGCCTCGCGCGCATCATCGAAGCTGCCGAGCTGGGCATCTGGTCGTGGGATATCGGCGCCGATCGCGTTGAGGCCGACGAGCGCGTGGCCGACCTGTTTGGCGTGCCCCGCCACGAGCGCAGCAGTGCGCCGCTGGCCCGCTACCTGGCCGCCATCCATCCCGATGACGTCGAGTCGACAACCGCCGAGATCAGCGCCGCGATCGCCGCATGCAACGCCTATGGCGCCACCTACCGGATCCGTCTGCCGGGCGGCAGCTGGCGCTGGGTGATGGCGCGCGGTCATGTCGACACGGACGGGGACGGCGTGGCCGCAGCCGTGCGCGGCGTCATCATCGACGCCACCCGCCAGCGCGAGACCGAGCAGCAACTGCACGCGAGTGAGGAACGCTACCGTACGGTATTCAACTCGATCGACGAAGGCCTGTGCGTGATCGATATGCTGTTCGACGCCAATGGCGCGCCATGCGACTTCCGCTTCATTGAAACCAATCCGGCGTTCATCAAGCACACGGGCCTCGTCGACGCGGTCGGCAAGACCATGCGTGACATGGTGCCGGGTCACGAACAGCACTGGTTCGATATCTACGGGCGCGTTGCCAGCACGGGCGAGCCGGTGCGCTTCGAAAACGAGGCAAAGGGGCTGTCGCGCTGGTTCGACGTGTACGCCACGCGCCTGGGCGGACCACTGACGCACCGTCTCGCGGTGCTGTTTACCGACGTGACAGAACGGCGCCAGTCGGACGCCGCGCTGCGCCAGATGGCGGCCGATTTGTCCGAGGCCAACCGGCTCAAGACCGAATTTCTCGCCACCCTGGCGCACGAGTTGCGCAACCCGCTGGCGCCGATCCGTAGCGGGCTGCAATTCATCCGGCGTGCGCCGGACGACGCTGCCGCCGTCAGCCGCGTGCATGAGATCATGGGCCGTCAGCTCGACCACCTGGTGCTGCTGGTCGACGACCTGCTCGATGTTGCCCGCATCCAGCGTGGCCAGGTCGAGCTGCGCTGTGAACCGCTCGATCTGGCCACGGTCGTGAACGCAGCCGTCGAGACCAGCATGCCGCTGCTCCAGGCGGCGCGCCACAGCTTCGATGTGCACCTTCCCAGCATGCCGTTGCCATTGCTGGCCGACCCCACGCGCCTGACCCAGGTCATCAGCAATCTGCTGAACAACGCCGCGCGCTACACGCCCAAGGGCGGGCGCATCGCGCTGCGCGTCGAACGCGACGGCGACGACGCCGTCATCACTGTGACCGACAACGGCATCGGTATCGCGCGCGAAGCGCTGGAAGCGGTGTTCCGGATGTTCACGCAGGTTGGCCAGGCGCAGCAACCGGGCTCCGGCGGCCTGGGCATTGGCCTGTCGCTGGTGCGCAGCCTGGTCGAACTGCATGGCGGCAGCGTGCACGCCGACAGCGCCGGGACCAATGCAGGCAGCCGGTTTATGGTGCGCCTGCCGATTGCCAGCGGGCTTGCTGGTGCAGCGCTGCCAGCAACCCGGGCGGCCCCTGCCGGTGCGGTGCCGCCCTGCAGCGTGCTGGTGGTCGACGATAACCGCGACGCGGCCGAAACCCTGGCCGCGCTGCTGTCGATGCTGGGCCACACCGCGCCGGTCGCCAACGATGGCCATCAGGCGCTGCGGATGCTGCCGATGCTCATGCCCGATGTCGTGTTTCTGGATCTCGGCATGCCGGGCATGTCCGGGTACGAGGTGGCCAGCGCGATCCGCGCCGATACCCGCTACGCCGCCGTGCGCCTGGTGGCAGTGACCGGCTGGGGCGGCGAAGCCGACCGCGAACGCACCGCGCAGACCGGATTCGATGCGCACCTGACGAAGCCGGCGACGGTGGAAGCCGTCGAGGACGTGCTGCGGCACATGACATAGCAAGCGACAGGCTTCCACGTAAAAAGGGCCGGTGTCCTGCGACACCGGCCCTTTTTCAATCACGCGCTGCCGGATTTAACCAGCGTGGGCAACTGCGACCAGATCTGGCGTGCTTGGCACGGCTTCCTGGTTGCTGGCGAAGAAGCGCTCGACCTTGTTGCTGCGCACGGCGCTGTCGATCAGCTCGTGCATGCTGCGCGCGGTCAGATCCCACGACGTGCCGGCCACGACATCACGCATGCGCGCTGCCATCGTTGCACGGGCTTCGGGCGTCAGCGCCAGCTGGCGCTCGCAGGCCGCGATGAAGTCAGTGTACGATTCGGCGATCTCGACCACATCACCGTATGGCACTTTGACGTCGGTGATCGGCGTGGACACCGATGGCAGTTCAGCTGCCATGTATTCCAGCACCTTGGTCGGGCTAATGAACTTGGTCGAGTCGTTGATCGCGAATGGCAGCAGGCAGACATCCCAGCCGGCCAGGAATTGCGGCAGCTCATTGTAGGTGCGCTGACCCATGTAGTGCACATTGGCCTGCTTCGGCAGCGTTGCCGGATCGATCTTGACGACTGGACCTACCAGGACGATTTGCCATTCCGGATGCGCATCGGCCATGCTCGAGACCAGGTCGACGTCGAAGCGCTCGTCGATCACGCCGTAGAAGCCCAGGCGCGAATGCGGAATGTGGTTCTGGTCAGGATGCGAAATCGCGGCATCCTGTGCCTGACGGAAGTGGCCGGCGTCGACGCTGCTCGAGAAGCAGTGCGCGTTGGCGTGACGGTCGCGCTTGGACTGGTACAGGCTCGGGCCGCCGGTAAAGACCACGTCGGCGATATTGAGCAAGGCGCTTTCGCGCTGCAGCAGCTGCTTCGGCGCGTTCTTGAACATCGCCAGTTCGTCCATGCAGTCGTAGATCACCTTCGATGGCTTCAGGCCTTGCAGCAGTGGCAGCGCCATCGGCGTGTAGAACCAGACGATCGGCTCTTCGCCGGCTGGGACGAGGTCGGCCAGCAGGTTTTGCAGCGTTGGCAGCTGGTCATCGTGGAAGCCCCACTGATGAATCGGCGTATGCGGACGGCAGACGGTGATGTTGTCGGCAACTTCCATCTTTTCCAGGCGCGCTTCGCCGTCCGTGTGCATCGGCTCTTCGACGAAGAGAATCTTGTAGTGTTGAGCCAGACGTGTCATCAGGTGCTGGGGGCGTTGAAACACGAAATCCCAGCGGAGATGGCAGAACACGATGAGGGTCGGCATGTGAATTTTCCTTTCGCCTTGGTGGCGCTATAGTTGTTGGTAATTGTGCAGCCGGACGGTTCTTCTCTCTCTACTCGGGACCACCGCTGCTTGCGCGCGGGAACCTGGCCGGACGGAGGGATCGTAACATGCAATTTTCTTAATTTTTTGATTTGTGCAGGGCAATATTTCAGGAAATGTAACACGACCGTGGAAGATTTTTGTCGAGCTTCATAGGAGAAGTCGATTTTTGACATGATTTCCTGTCAGTGGCGTCCTACAGCGCGACAGGAAGTTCCACTACGAATACAGGTGAAAATCTTGACGAAACTCACCAAAAGTCACGCCGAAAAATCGGAAGTCCAGACGGGTTGCGCTGCACAACAGATCGGCAATTCCAGTACCTGCAACCTGCCCAAGCGCAGCTTGAAATGCGCCCGGCCAGGTTGCGCAGCTCAGCCTGGGTGGTATGGCTCGGCGCCTTCGGCATGGCCATCATCGCTGAAGCCGACGGCAATGGACACGCCTTCGAGGCCAAGCGACAGCAGCGCGTCGCACAATTCGTCGACCTCAAGTACCAGATCGGCGGCCAGATCGACCGGCTTCTCGACGCTGCCCCATGGCTGGCCACCATCCAGCGCATACAGGTTCGCGCGCAGCAGGATGTGTTCGCCCATATCGATGGGTGCGACGGCCGCATGCACGGCATCCGGTGCCAGGTCCTTGGCCTGCAGCAGACCCTTGATGTCGGCCAGCACGCCAAGCGTTGCCAGCTCGGCCACGCCTTGCTCCTTGGCGCCGTAGAACAGGTCCTGATACAAAAAGTTCAGGTCGAGCCGATCAGGGTCGGCCGCCAGGCAACGCGCCACCAGAGGCGCCGCCGCCACAGTCCAGTCACGGTAGCGGTCCATGCGGGCGGTGAAATAGGCGTCGCTGCCGGCCTCGTCCTTCGGAATCCGGTAGAAGGCATCGTCGCTGCGCTTGAACGAAAAGCCGAGCAGGAAACGCAGTTCGAGCGCTGTTTCGTCGGGCGCGACCGGCTCGCCGGTCCAGCCGCGCATGCTTGCCGCGATGGTCGGGGCCGGTTGGAGCTTCTTTTCCATCAGCGACGCGGCGGCTTCGCGCAGCATCTCGTGCAGCGTGCCGTAGGCAATATGGTCAATCTCGCCCAGGTCGAACGCGTGCTGGAGCAGGATCACGCGCGCATCCGGGCTGTCCAGGCCACCATTCTGGAAGCTGGCCACGAGCGCCTCGAAGGCCGCTTCGTCCTGGAACAGTTCCTGCGCCACCAATCCGCCCTCGCTGCGCACGAACAGCGGCACCATGAAGGCATCGATTTCGTGTTCCGGGCCGCCTTCGCGCCCCACGCGCAGCGTCGCTGCTTCTTCTTCGATGCACCCGCGCAGCACGCGGCAGGCGAGCGGATCGGTGTAGCGGGCCAGTTCGATGGCCTCGTACAGGACCTCGTCGCGCTTCTTGCGTACGGCCTTGCGCACCGCCAGGACGAGCTGGTCGCGACGCACGGTGTCGGGCTCGCCCGTTTCCAGGTCTTCGCGCTCGGCAATCTCGAGCGCCAGATCGGCCATTTCCTGGGCCTGGGCATTGGTGTCCGGTTCGCGTGTGTTGTTCGAGGTGCGGGGCACCGGACGCTTGTTTTTTGGCATGTCTGAAGTCGGAGAATGAAAATGAAAAAAGAATCGTGCCGGCATGGTAACACCCTGGCATGGGCGCTGACAGTCGCCATCCGTCGCCGTCCCGTCGGCGCGCAATGATATGCTTCGCCCTACCGTAATCTGCAGGATCACCATGCTCGACCGTTTCTTCCAACTCAGCGCCAACAACACCACCGTCCGCACCGAACTCGTGGCGGGCCTGACCACGTTCCTGACGATGGTCTACATCATTTTTGTCAATCCATCGATCCTGGGTGACGCCGGCATGCCGAAGTCCTCCGTATTCGTCGCAACCTGCCTGATCGCCGCCGGTGGCACCGCCCTGATGGGCCTGTACGCCAACTACCCGATTGCGATGGCGCCCGGCATGGGCCTGAACGCCTACTTCGCCTACGCCGTCGTGCTCGGCATGGGCATCCCTTGGCAGGCGGCGCTGGGCGCCGTGTTCATCTCGGGGTGCCTGTTCATCCTCGTCACGATGGTCGGCCTGCGGGCGATGATCGTCGACGGCATTCCGCGCTCGATGCGGGTCGGCATCACGGTCGGACTGGGCATGTTCCTGGCCCTGATCGCACTCAAGAACGCCGGCATCGTCGTCGCCAGCGACGCCACGCTCGTCAAGGCGGGCGACCTGCACCAGCCGGCGGCGATGATGGCCGTGCTGGGCTTCTTCGTGATCGTCGCGCTGGACCGCCTGCGGGTGCGCGGCGCGATCCTGGTCGGCATCGTGCTGGTGACCGTGCTCAGCTTTTTCTTCGGCGGCAATACCTACCAGGGCGTGTTCTCGCTGCCGCCACCCATCTCGCCGACGCTGTTCGCGCTGGATATTCCGGGTGCACTGGCGGCCGGCATCCTGAATGTGGTGCTGGTGTTCTTCCTGGTCGAGCTGTTCGATGCAACGGGCACCCTGATGGGCGTGGCGCGCCGCGCGGGCCTTCTGGTCGAAGGCAAGATGGAGCGGCTGAACAAGGCGCTGCTGGTCGACAGCGGCGCCATCGTCGCTGGCAGCATGCTGGGCACGTCGAGCACGACGGCCTACATCGAAAGCGCGGCCGGCGTGCAGGTGGGCGGCCGTACGGGCCTGACGGCGCTGACTGTTGCGGCGCTGTTCCTGGCGTGCCTGTTCATCGCGCCGCTGGCCTCGGTCGTGCCGCCCTACGCGACCGCACCGGCGCTGCTGTTCGTTGCCTGCCTGATGCTGGCCGACCTGGGCGAAGTCGACTGGAGCGACACCACCGAAAGCATTCCGGCGGCCGTCACCGCGCTGGGCATGCCGTTCACGTACTCGATCGCCGAGGGCATTGCGTTCGGCTTCATCAGCTACGCCGTACTGAAGCTGCTGACGGGCCGCGCGCGCGACGTGAAACCGGTCGTCTGGGTGATCGCCGCGCTGTTCGCGTTCAAGATCGCCTACGTCGGGGCTTGAATGCCAGTGCGCGGCGCGATCCGGGTGCCCAGGCACGCCGCATCGCGCAGCCTATGCGTTACAATATCGGCCAACTCGCGGCAACCTGTCTGCCGCGCACGATTCATGAACGATTCACGAACGATGGGCCGGTTGCCCTGCGCAGGTCTGGTGCAGTGCGGCCCATGCTTCTCAACGGATGCTGATGAAACTATCCCCGATCCTGGCGCTGCTCGTTGTCAGCGTCCACGGCGCGGCCAACGCGGCCCCCGATCTTCCCCAGGTTGGCGACGTCCATGCGCCGCTCAAAGTCATGATGCCGGCAATTCCCGATGGTGGCTGGTTCACCTCGGCCGAGCTCGGCGCGATCAACACGTCCGGCAACACGAGTGGCACGTCGGTGACGGGCAAGATCGACGCCCGCCACGAAACGTCGGACTGGAGCCATGAATTCATTGCCAGCGGCTACTTCAAGGAAGACGAGTACGAGAACGAAGAAGGCGAACTGCTGCGCGCGCGGTCGGCGGAGCGCTGGGCCACCTCGGCCAAGGCCTCGTTCAAGCTGCTGGGCGACGGACGCCGCGCCTTCATCCTGGGCTCGCACGTGAATGACAAGTTCGGCGCCTACGTGCGCTACTCGTCACTGTCGGTTGGTTACGGTTCACGCTGGTACACGGCGCCGGACAAGACGCTCGACGTCGAGATCGGTCCGGGCTACTTCAATGGCAAGCGCGAGACGGACGAAGAAGAAGACGGCCTGACCGTGCGCGGCGCGGCGCAGTTCCGCTGGCAGGTCAGCCCGTCGGCGTTCTTTGCGCAGACGCTCAGCGTCGAGAAAGGCACGTCCAATACCCACTCGGTAGCCGAGACATCGCTGTCGACCAAGATCAACGGCAGCATGCAGATGAAGGCGGGCTTCAGCGTTCGCAACGACAGCAGCGTGCCTGAAGACAAGAAGAATACGGATACCCAGACCTCGCTGACGATGGTCTATTCGTTCTAGACGCGCAACACCGGCTCAACCCCAGGCCAGCTCCAGCGTCGCGCCGTCGTCCCGCACGACGGTAAAACCGCACGCCGCGTACAGCGCGCGTGCGGCGGTATTCTCACAGCGTACACGCAGCGTCATCGTGCGCTGCCCCCGGCAAACGTCTTGCAGCGCCGCCAGCACCGTGCGCGCGACGCCGTGGCGGCGGGCTTGGGGTGCCACCGCCAGGTCGACCACGCGCAGCGTGTCGCTCGTCCAGTCCAGCACCACCCGTCCCAGCGCCTCTTTGCCATCGGTCAGCAGCCACGTTTCGGCAGCGGGATAGCGCCGAGCATACTCCGCGACCTGCAGTTGCTGCTGGTGCTGCGCGATGCCCTCGATCACGCTGCGCGGCACCGGCAACGCGCCAAGGTCGGGCCGCGTCGCCAGATACAGCGCCGCCAGGAACGCCGAATCGGAGACGTGCGGCGCACGTCCCGTCAGCGTGCCGAAGCGGCGTTCGTTCACGCCTTCGCCGTGTGCGGTATCAGGCTGCGGGCCAGGATCAGCGCCAGCAGACTGATCAGCGCCGCGCCGCTCAGGTAGTAACCGACATATTCCAGCCCGTAGTTCGTGCCCAGCCACAGCGCGATATACGGCGCCACCGACGCGCCCAGGATACTGGCGAAATTGAAGGTCAGCGACGCGCCCGTATAGCGCACCTCGGCCGGGAACAGCTCGGCCAGCAGCGTGCCCAGCGGCCCGTACGTGAAGCCGACCAGGCACATGCCCAGGACCATGAACGCGCCGACCGACCACGCGCCGCCTGCCCCGAACAGCGGCCCGTACAGCAGGCCAAAGAGCGCGATCGCCCCGCTGACGAGCATCATCGCGGTGCGCCGGCCCCGCTTGTCGGCCAGCAGCGCCGACAGCGGAATCGTCAGCGCAAAGAACAGCACCGCGAACAGTTGCAGCAGCAGGAATTGCTGGCGCGTGTATCCTAGCTGCGCCGTGCCCCAGCTCAGCGCAAAGACCGTCATCAGGTAGAAGATGACGAAGGTGGCCAGCGCGATGAACGTGCCCAGTACCAGCGCGCGGCGATGGTCGCGCATGACGGTCACGACCGGCACCTTGACCCGCGCCTTGCTGTCCAACACCTTCTGGAAGTCCGGCGTCTCGGTGATCTTGAGGCGAATGTACAGGCCCACACCCACCAGCACGGCGCTGGCAAGGAATGGAATGCGCCAGCCCCAGGCAAAGAAGTCGGCGTCGGTCATCACTTCGCCCAGCAGCAGGAACACGCCGCCCGACAGGAAGAAACCGATCGGCGCGCCCAACTGAGGGAACATCCCGTACCAGGCGCGCTTGCCCGGCGGCGCATTCTCGGTGGCGAGCAGTACCGCCCCGCCCCACTCACCGCCCAGGCCAAGGCCCTGGCCGAAGCGGCACAGCGCCAGCAGCAGGGGCGCGGCCACGCCGATCTGGGCGTAGGTGGGCAAGAGGCCAATCAGAATGGTCGACAGGCCCATCGTGAGCAGCGCGGCAACCAGGGTTGCCTTGCGGCCCACGCGGTCACCGAAGTGGCCAAACACGGCCGAGCCCACCGGGCGCGCGAAGAAGGCGATCGCGAACGTCGCCAGCGACTGCAGCATCGCGGCGCCCGGATCGGCGGTCGGGAAGAACAGCCGGGGAAACACCAGCACGGCGGCCGTGGCGTAGATATAGAAATCGTAGAACTCGATCGTCGTGCCGATCAGGCTGGCGAACAGGACGGTGCGGGGCTTGTTGGCCGTGACGACGCTCATGCAGCCGCCTGCGCCAGCGCTTCAGTCACGGTATCAGCATCGGCCGGGCGCACCACGCGCGCGACTTCCTGGCCATCCTTGAGCACGACCACCGTCGGCCACAGCTTGACGCGAAACGACCGGCCCAGCGGCCGGCCGGGCCCGTCCTCGACCTTGACGTGCCTGGCGGCCGGTTGCCCGGCGACGGCCTGGGCAATGGCCGGCGCGGCCGCGCGGCAATACCCGCACCAGTCGGTGCCGAAGTCGAGGACGAGAATGCCTGGTGCCGAATCGATCTCGGCGCGCTCGGGCTGGTGGGCTACGTAGGCTGTGGACATGCGGGTCTCCTGGTATGGCCTTGTCAATAGCATAAGCCTACCCGAAATCCTGGTAGCGGCCTATCGTGGTTGCTACTGAAACATGGTCGTCCCTGGGTGTGTCACCTAACCGACCGTCGCAGCTGAGACTGTCACGCTGACGTCTCATGCAGTCTGCTCTCGAGTCAGCTCTCAATAAAGTCAGCTCAAGTCGGCTCCCCCTCAGCTCTGAATTCTGAAAGGATCCACCGATGAACATGCCATCCCAACAGCAAACACCCCCGGGCAGCGAAGCCGCCCTGCATCCGAAGGCCGATCACGGCGAAACGTCGTATCGCGGTTCCGGCCGTCTGCAGGACAAGGCCACCGTGATTACCGGCGGCGACAGCGGCATCGGCCGCGCCGTGGCGCTGGCGTACGCGCGCGAAGGCGCCGACGTCCTGATCTCGTACCTGAACGAACACGACGACGCGAAGGAAACAGCGCGCCTGGTCGAAGAAGCCGGCCGCCGCGCGATCCTGGTGCCGGGCGATTTGGCTGATCCGGCGCACTGCCGCGCGGTCATCGAGCGCGCCGTGACCGAATTCGGCCGCATCGACGTCCTGGTCAACAACGCTGCTTTCCAGATGAGCCATGAGGCCATCGAAGACATCCCGGACGCCGAATGGGACTATACGTTCCAGGTCAATATCACCGCCATGTTCCATCTGTGTAAAGCTGCGGTGAAGCACATGCCGCGTGGCTCCTCAATCATCAACACGACGTCGATCAACTCGGACAAACCCAAGCCGACACTGCTGGCCTACGCCACCACCAAGGGCGCAATCGCCAACTTCACGGGTGGCCTGTCGCAGCTGCTGGCCGACAAGGGCATCCGCGTCAACTCGGTCGCACCGGGTCCGATCTGGACGCCGCTGATCCCGTCGACCATGCCGGCGGATGAAGTGGAAAGCTTCGGTGACGAAACACCGATGAAACGCCCGGGCCAGCCAAAGGAAGTAGCGCCCGTGTTCGTGATGCTGGCCTCGGACGAAGCCAGCTACATCTCCGGCGCGCGGATCGCCGTCACCGGCGGCACGCCGATTCTCTGATCACATTCTGGTGTGCCCGTGCAGGCAGGGTTGACAAGCCCGGCCTGCACACGCACGTCACGTCGACGCATCCAACTATTAACTTAAGTACAATACGCGCTTTCCCGGCACGGCGCGCAGCATCTGCTGCATCCCGCCTTCTTGTCGCGCCCGCCGCCGACTATCGATGAAAACCCGCACTTACCTGTTCCTGATGGCAGGGGCGATCCTGCTACCCGTGGCAATCGCTTCCTGGATCGGATTATCCATGCTGCTTGACTGGGAGCGTGACTCGCGCCTGCGCAGCGTGCGCGAGATGGCCCGCGCCACCGCTTTCCAGATCGACCGCGAGATCGCCGCTGCCGAGGCGTCGCTGCGCGCCGTCGCCTATTCGGAAGGCATGCGCCAGCAGGACTATGCGCGCCTGCATCGCTGGACCTCGAGCACGAACGCCAACAATGCCCAATCCTGGACCGTGCTGTACGACAGCAAAGGCCGCGAACTGTTCACCACACAGGCGCCGGTCGGCACCAAGTTGCTGTCAAAAACCCGCGATTGGGCGAGCCAGGTCTCGCCCGCCGGCGGCACCCTCGTGTCGGGCTATTTCATCGACGAGTATTCGGGACTGCCGACCGTCGCGGTGAGCGTTCCGGCCCCGCTCGAAGATGGCCGGTACAACATCGTCAGCCAGATTTTCGACGTGCGCTTCTTCGAGCGCATCCTGCGCCATGACGCCATTGGCGAAGACTGGAAGGTCGGGATCTTCGATCGCAACGGGCTGGCCATCATGCGCAATCGCGGGTCGGACACGCTCGGCCAGCCGATGAGCGCGGACTTCCTGGCCGCCACGCGCGCCGCGAACCACGGCGTGTTTCGCCATGTGACGCAGGATGGGCGCGACGTCTACGGCGTGTTCACGCGTTCAAAAAGCAGTGACTGGACCATCGTCATCGGCGTACCGGTGGCGCAAATCGAGGCGGCTGCGCGTACGGCAACCTGGTACGCGGCGCTCGTGCTCGTGCTGCTCCTTGGCCTGGCCGTGGCCATCGTCTTGTACCTCGGGCGTACCCTGGAGCGGGCGCTGAGCCAGGCAGCGGCGGCCGTCACGCTGCTGGCCGACGGCGCGATTGCCCTGCCCGCCCGCACCCGGGTCGAAGAAGTCGACGCCCTGGTTGAAGGTCTTGCCCGGACCAGCGAAGCGCTGTCCAGCGAAAGCCAGGTGCGCAAATCGCTCCAGGAAGAACGCGAACAGTTGCTGGTCAGCGAGCAGCGCGCGCGCCGCCTGGCCGAGGCCCAGAGCCGGGCCAAGGATGACTTTCTCGCCATGCTGGGTCACGAACTGCGCAACCCGCTGGCAGCGATCTCGGGCGCGATGTCGGTACTGGACATGCCCAACCTTAAACCGCAGGTCGCGGCCAATGCGCGCGACATCAGCCGGCGCCAGATGCGCCACCTGACCTGCATCGTCGACGACCTGCTCGACGTCCAGCGCATATTGTCGGGCAAGATCGTGCTGCACCGCGCCCGCATCGATGTCGCGCAAGTGGTGCGCAGCAGCGCCGAGGCCAAGGCGCTGGTCGACGCCGGCGCGCACGCCTGGACCATCGAGACGATCCCGGATGCCTGGGTCGACGGCGACCGTACCCGTCTGGAACAGGTCGTCGACAACCTGCTGCACAACGCCATCAAGTACACCCCGACAGGCGGCCGCGTCGACGTGCGTGTCTGGCGCGACGGTGATCAGATAGCGATCAGCGTCAGCGACAGCGGCGTGGGCATCGCGCCCGAGCTGCATCCGCTGATTTTCGATGTGCTGGTGCAGGGCCCGATGAGCATCGACCGTGGCCAGGGCGGCCTGGGCCTGGGCCTGGCGCTGGTCAAGCAACTCACTGCCCTGCACGGCGGCACCGTGGCCGTCCATAGCGACGGGCCCGGCAAAGGCAGTTGCTTTGTCGTGCGCGTGCCGGCTATGGCGTGATGCGTTCCCACACATAGACACCGGCGTCGGCCGGCAAGCCGGTGTGCAGGCGATTGTCCTGCAGGCGCCAGGTGCGCAGCGCCGGCAGATCCTGCGCCAGGCGCGAGCCGACTGCATCGGGCGGACACATCGCGCGGGTCGTCGCCACCGGCCCCAGGCTCAAGGTACCGCCCGTCGCATCGGTGGCCATGGCTTGCCACGGGCCGTTGCCGCGATTGCAATCGAGCTTGACGGCCAGGCGGCCGTCCTGACCGAACGACAGCGTGAAGCCATCTGGCGTGCCGGGCCGCAGCGCCGGGCTGCCATCGTCGTTCGCCTGGAACGACGCCAGGCGCCAGCTCGTGCCTGCCAGCGTTGGTGTTGCGACGGCCGTCGAGGGTCCGGTCGATGGCGAATTTGAAGGCACAGTTGAAGGAATGCCGGAGCAGGCGCCCAGGGCGAGGCTGACGGACAGGAGACAAAGACTTGCGCGCATGGTGATTCTTTCCAGAGGTGGTAGGCGCCCAGAATATCGCATCCGCGCCGGATGACCCGCCCTGCAGACTGGGAATCCGGCAAAGCGTCCCCACCTGATTGATATCACCTTGTCAATACGAGACCACCATGCGAATTTTCCTGCGCGCCCTCGTGGTTGCCGTCATCCTGATCCTGGGCTACGCCCTGCTGCAACCCACCATCGAACGGGCGCTGTACACGATGCGTCTGGCGTCGATGCCCAAGCCCACCGCGCTGCCGGTGCCCGTTGACGGCGTTGCGGTCCGCGCGCTGCGCGATACGTGGGGTGGCGCGCGCAGCGAAGGCCGCAAACACGAGGGCATCGATATCTTCGCCAAGCGCGGCACACCGGTGTTGTCGAGCACCGAAGGCATCGTGGCGCAGGTCGGCACCAACCGCCTAGGCGGCCTGGTGGTCTGGGTCACGGGCCCGGGCGGTCAGCGCCATTATTATGCGCACCTGGACCGTTATTCCGACGTCGAGGCCGGGATGCGCATCGAGGCCGGCCGTGTGCTTGGCTACGTCGGTAACACGGGCAATGCAAAAGGCACGCCGCCGCACCTGCACTACGGCATCTACGAGACCGGTGGCGCCATCAACCCGTACCCGCTGCTGCGCGCCGAGCCGGCCGCGGAGACGACGGCTAAGGAATCGGCGTCGGCGGCAACTGGCCGCTAGATGCTGGCTGCTGCTCCTGCTGCTGCGGCTGCGGCTCGGTGACCTCGATCGCCTCTTCCTGCTGGATCGGTACCGGCTGCTGCAGGAAATCGAGCTGATCGGCGCGCGAGCCCGGCGCCAGTTCGATCGGGGCTTCCTCGAAGATCTCTTCCTCGGGCGCTTCTTCTTCGTAGCGGCGCGGCTCCGGGCGTTTGCCGCCCGGCAGCAAGGCCGCCGCATCGAGGCGCTTGGAGTCCAGCGCGCCGCGGAAGAAGTCACCCACCAGCAGCGCCGCATTATGGCCGCCCTGTCCCCAGTAAGTGCTGCGGATGGCCACGCGGTTGTCGTTGAACCCCACCCAGGCACCAGCCACGAGGTTCGGGTGCATCATGATGAACCAGCCATCGGTATTGTTCTGCGTGGTGCCGGTCTTGCCGGCGACGTCGCCATAGATGCCAAAACGGCTGCGCACGCCGGCACCCGTGCCGCGCGTGACGACGCCGCGCAGCATGTCGATCAGCGTCAGGGCCGACTCCTGCGACATGGCGCGCTCCGGCGCGTTGCCGCCGAAATCGGCAATCACGTTGCCGTCGCGGTCTTCGATGCGGCGGACAAAAATCGGCTTGCGGTATTCGCCCTGCGCGGCAATGGTCGCATAGCTGCTGACCATTTCCAGCAGCGTCACCGGGCTGGTGCCCAGCGCCAGCGCAGGCACGGCTTCGAGCTTGCTCTGGCGGATGCCAAGCCGCTGGGCCAGGTCGATGATCGGCTGCAGGCCCACTTCCTGGCTGACCTGCGCGGTGATCGTGTTTTTGGAATAGATCAGGCCGTCGCGCATCGACATCGCGCGGCCCGTGTTGCCGCTCATGTCGGTCGGTTTCCAGACGCTGCCATTCGCGCCACGGAAGGACTGCACCACGTCGCGGTACATCTGGTCTTGCGGGATGCCCCGTTCGAGCGCAGCGCCATAGACGATCGGCTTGAAGGTCGAGCCCGGCTGGCGTGCGGCCTGGGCCACGTGGTCGAACTGGTCGCGCTCGAAGTCGCGGCTGCCGACCCAGGCTTTGACCTCGCCGGTGGCCGGATCGATCGCGACAAAGCCTGCTTCCAGGCGTGACTTGGCGCTTTTCAGGTCGGCCATGAAACTGCGGTCGGCCTTGATGCGCTTGAGCGCGTCCGCTGGCGCTTCGCCGCCTTCGACCGCGTTGCGGTACGCGCCCGTCTCGCGCACGAATGCATCGAGCTCGCGTCCGTGCGTGATCCAGTAGTACGAGAACGGATCGACATTGCGCCGCATCGACGTGTACATGCCGCCGGACGTCGAGCGCGGCACATTCGGGTTCGCCCATTCGACGTCGGCAATGGCCTGCAGCATGTCGGCCTGGCGCTTGACGGCGCGTTCGGCGTCGGCCTGCAGCGCAGTATCGAGCGTGGTGCGCACGACCAGCCCGTCGAGCTGCAGATTCACATCGTTTTCGTCGGCCCAGTCGAGCAGCCACTTGCGCACGTAGGCGCTGAAGTGGTTGTCCTTGCCGCTGCGGTCCGGCAGGCGCGCAAAGCGCAGGCGCAGCGGGCGTTTGATCAGCGCCGCATAGCGCCGCTCGTCGAACGCGCCGTGCTTGCGCATCTGGCCCAGCACGACATTGCGGCGTGCCAGCGAGCGCACCGGATTGGCCACCGGGTTGTAGTAATGCGTGCCCTTGAGCATGCCCACCAGCGTGGCCGATTCGAGCACATCGAGTTTGGACGCCGGCTTGTTGAAATAGGTGCGCGCGGCCATTTCGATGCCGTAGGCGTTGTAGAGGAACGGCACCGTATTCAGGTACGCCTCGAGAATCTGCGTCTTGCTGTAGGTGTTCTCGATCTTGATCGCCGTGATCAGTTCCTTCATCTTGCGGTTGATGCTGCGCGCCCGGCCGATCTCTTGCGGGAACATATTGCGCGCCAGTTGCTGCGTGATCGTCGAGCCGCCCTGCGGCGTGCCTTTCACGCTCGACCACAGGGCGCCGCCCACGCGCCGGAAGTCGATGCCGTGGTGATCGTAGAAGCGGTGGTCTTCGGTCGAGATCAGCGCCTTGACGACATGGGGCGAGACCTGCGACAGCTTGACGCGCTCCTGCAGGCCCTGCTCGAAGGTGCCGAGCGACTTGCCGCCGGCGTCCAGGATCACGGTCGGGCGCGCCTGGCTCGCCTGCTCCAGGTCGTCGATGCCAGGTGTGAGGGGTATCAGCACCAACAACCAGGCCAGAATCGCCATCAGGCCGGCGGCCATTGTCCACAAGGCGATCAGCGCCAGCTTGACCGGCATCGGCTGCCCGTGCAGGCGCTGCTGCGCGCCGGACCTGAGCGCGCCGGCCCCTGTCCGGGCCCCGGAAAAACCACGCCGGGCGAGGCGTTGCAAGCGTTGCTGGAAGGTCGGCGCAGGCGTGCTGTCCGTGTTGTCATCGTTCTGCTGTTGGTCCACGCGCTATCCCTGCCTGCTCAATCTGTCAATTCGGCAAGTATAGCCGACCGGTGGCCTGCGCCCGGCGCGCCGTTGCACCGTGGCGTCACGCGGTGCTGGTCTTCGGCTCGATGTGGCCGGCGCGCAGCAGTACCTCGATCCGTTCCCCCGTCTGCGGGCGGCTGTAGACGTGGCCCTGCACCGAGTCGCAGCCGGCGCCGCGCAGGAAGTCGAGCTGTGCGATTGTCTCGACGCCCTCGGCAATGACGTGCATGCGCAGGCCGTGGGCCAGCGAAATGATGGCGTCGACCAGCGCCGCGCCGTCGGCGCTGCCCACCATGTCCTGCACGAACGAGCGGTCGATCTTGAGCACGTCCACCGGCAGGCGCTTCAGGTACTGCAGGCTGGAGTAACCGGTGCCAAAGTCGTCAATCGACAGCTTCACACCCATGCGCTTGAAGCATTCCATCGTGTGGATGGCCGATTCGATATCGCCCATCATCATGCTTTCGGTCAGTTCGATCTCGAGCGACGCGGGCGGCAGGCCGGTCTCGTGGAGCACGCGCTCGACGCTGTCCAGCAGACTGGGCTCGGCCAACTGGCGCGCCGACAGGTTCACGGCGATGCGCAGCGGCCCCAGCCCGCTACGTTGCCACTGCCGGTTCTGGCGGCATGCCGTCTGCAGCACCCAGGCGCCGATCGGCACGATCAGGCCCGTTTCTTCGGCCAGACCAATGAAACGCTCCGGCTGGATCGTGCCCAGCAGCGGGTGGCGCCAGCGGATCAGCGCCTCGGTGCCGACCACGCGACCGGTGGCCAGGTCGATCTGCGGCTGGAAATGCAGCGTGAACTGCTGCTCGTGCAGCGCGCGCCGCAGCGCGCTTTCCAGCGCCAGCCGGTCGAACGCCTGTGCGTTCATGTGCGGCGCGTAGAACTGCACCGCATTGCGCCCGTCCGATTTGGCGCGGTACATGGCGATTTCGGCATGCTTGACCAGCGTATCGGCGTCGGCGCCATCGGCCGGCCAGGACGCCACGCCGGCGCTGCAGCCGAGTACCAGGTGCTGGTTACCTAGTTGCAATGGTTCGGCCACCGCGTCGCGCAGTTGCTTGACGCGGGTGGCGGCCTGGCGTTCGTCGCTGCAGCCGCACAGCACCAGCACGAAGTCGTCGCCACCGACGCGCGCCGCCGTGTCGAGCGGGCGCAGCGTGCGCCTGATGCGCGTGGCCAGCAGGCGCAGCGCCTCGTCGCCGGCAGCGCGCCCCAGGGTATCGTTGATCAGCTTGAAATGATCGACGTCGAGCAGCACGACCCATACCAGTGCCCCGGTCGCGGCGGCGGCGGCAATCGCACGCTCGATGCGATCGGCCAGCAGCGCGCGGTTGGCCAGGCCCGTGAGCGTGTCGTAACGGGCGTGGCGCTCGAGTTCAGCCTCGTAGCGTTTGGCGGTGGTGACATCGTAGACAGTGATGACGAAATGGCCGACCTTGCCGTCCGCACGGCGCACTGGCGCGATGTAGACATCGCTGATCAGTTCGGCGCCGTCGCGCGAGTGCATCGTCACCAGCGCGTTTTCCTCGCGCTGCTGGCGCAGCGACGCGCACAACGCATGCACTGACGGCTGGTCGGTGTCGGAACCCAGCAGGAGCGCGAGCGGCTGGCCGGCCAGTTCCTGCGGCGCATAGCCAAAGGTGCGCTCGCAGGCCGGATTGGCGTAGCCGATCGGGTAGCCCGGTGCACGCGCATTGACCAGCAGGATCGGATTGGCGCTGGACGCCATCGCCCGCTCGTACACGCGCAGCGAGCCGGTCGCCCGCTCGAGCGCGGCAGTGCGCTGCGCGACCAGCGTCTCGATGCGACGCGTGCGCGCCACGCGCTGCTGCACCAGCGTGGCGGTCGCGGCACTCAGCACCAGGCCCAGCGCCAGCGCCACCAGTTCGCCCGCGTGACGTCCGAACGCCAGGGACTGTTCCTCGACCACGACCTGCCAGTGGCTGCCCGCGATATCGACCGGTTCGACATGACGCAGGATATCGCCGTCGCCCACGCGGGAGAACCAGCCGCCGGCGCGCGCGCCGGGGCCATGGCGGTAGGCCGTCACGATCTGGCCATCGACATCCGGCCCGTGCAGGGACAACCCCACGGCCTCGTCATCCAGCAGGCGTACTGCATGCAGGGTGCCACCCACGAGCAGCGCGACATCGATCACGACTTCGGTGTGGCCGATAACGGCGGCGCGCCGCGCCAGCACGTCCACGGGGCGCTCGTTACCCCGGTAGACCGGCACGCTGATCAGGATGCCCCGGCGCCCGCCGCCGCCCTGCAGCAGGGTGACCAGGGGACTGGCGACCGGCTCACCGGCATCGATCGCCGTCTGGCTGACCTGTCGCTGCGGCGGATACGACCATGCGTCGTCGCCAAACGCGATGGCGTTGCCAAGGATGGGCGCAACGTAATCGTTGACCAGATAAAGGGGGCGCTCGCCGGCACGTACCAGCGTCGCAGCGCTATCTGTCGCGCCACCCGCCGCGCGTTCGCGGATCTGGAAGGCCGGCCAGAACGCGCGGCGCTCGGCCTCGAATGCCGGGCGCTCGGCGGCGCTGACGAAACGCTGGAACACGATCGCTTTCAGGTAACCATGATTCGCCACCAGCGGCAACGCAAACGCATCGAATTCTTCGCGCGAGATATGGTGCGACGCACGGAAGAACAGATTGACGGCGCGCGCCGCATCGACGGCGCCGGCAAATGCCTGTTTGACGGCGGCCACGCGCACGCCGGCGCGCTGCGCGAATTCGGCGTTGGCCCGCTCGGTCTCCAGCGTGCGCACGACGCCGCACAGCGCCGCTGTCAGCATGAGGCCGAGCAAGCAGGTCACCACCGCAGCCCGCGACAGGCCGCGTCCGGTACCCAATGAGCGGCGGGCAGAGACGCTGTACATACAGCAGATGCTAGCGCAGAACGGGACGTCCGGGCGCAACGCTGACACGGCGCCCTGGCAGAAGAATCTGCGGTGCGATGATGTGTTTTGACAACGCTTGCATTATCATCTCGCGCATGTCGTCCGAACCCCTAGCCCCTGCCCAGCCCTTGCCGCCCGATGCGCCGCCCCAGCGCGTGCTGCGTCAGTTCCGTATCGTCTTCAATGCGGTCAAGACCCACTTTCGTCAACTCGAACATGAATCCGGCCTGGGAGGCGCCCAGGTCTGGGCGCTGTCGGTGATCGACAGCCAGCCCGGGATCGGCGCAACGAGCCTGAGCCGCGCGCTCGATATTCACCAGTCCACTGCCAGCAACCTGGTGCGCGGCCTAGTCGAGCGTGGCTACGTCAGCGCCGCGCGCGAAGGCACGGACCGGCGCAGCGTCGCCCTGCGCGTACTGCCGGCCGGCCAGGAAGTGCTGCGTCGCGCACCGGCGCCCCTTGCCGGCGTGTTGCCGAATGCATTGGCCACGCTCGACGAATCGACGCTGCTACGGCTCGAACAGGATCTGGGTAGATTGATTGCGCAACTCGATGCCGATGAGGCGGCGGGCAAGATTCCGCTTGGCCAGTCATAACAGCACTACTCGGGAGACACCGGAAAAAAAAAGCCCCCCGACGAATGCGGGGGACGAAAAGACGCGGCGCTGACCGCCTCTTTGCTGATCGGGGCAAGGTGGTCGAACGACCCACTTGCCACGTCCCTATATTGCCCGAAAAGTATAATCAAGGCAACCTTATTTGTGCCAATGGACACATGAGGGCGCCGCACACCCGAACACACAGGAATAGTATGGAAATAGCAGGCTGGTTGCAGGCAGGTGGATGGGGATTGTTGGCAGGCGGCGCGCTGCTGCTGGGCGCCGGGATCGGGGTGCGCTATGCCGTGCCCAAGCGTCTGGTCGCGGCCATCATGGCATTTGGCAGCGGCGTGCTGATTTCGGCGCTGTCGTTCGAGTTAATGGATGAAGCACTCGAGACCGGCGGGCTTGCCTCGACGGCCACCGGCTTCGTGGTCGGCGCCGGCATCTATACGGGCGCCAACTGGCTGCTGGCGCGCAAGGGCGCCAAGCACCGCAAGCGCTCCACACCGCAGGAGGGCGCCGATCCCAAGGCGAAAGCCAGCGGCACGGCCATTGCCATCGGCGCCTTGCTGGACGGGATTCCCGAGTCGATCGTCATCGGCCTGTCGCTGCTGGGTGGCCAGGGTGTCAGCATGGCCATGGTGGCAGCGGTGTTCCTGTCGAACCTGCCCGAAGGATTGTCCAGCGCAGCCGGGATGAAGCGCGCCGGCCATTCGACCGGCTATATCATGGGCATCTGGGCAGCGATTGCCGTGGCCTCCAGCCTGGCGGCGACGGTGGGCTTCACGGTGTTTCACCAGTTCCCGCCTGAAATGCTGGCGGCAATCACAGCGGTGGCAGCCGGGGGCGTGCTGGCGATGGTGGTCGACACGATGATCCCCGAGGCCTTCGACGAAACCCATGATTTTGCCGGCCTGATCGTCGCGGCGGGGTTTCTCGCTGCATTTACACTCAGTAAGCTTTCTTCGTGAACTTGCCGTGCATTACTGTTTATAATCGGTCGTTCAAGCGACGCCACCTCCCCGGCGTCGCAACCTTCTTCCCATCCTGAATATGCAACCCCAGTTTTCCGGCGGCACCTGGCGTGACGGCGCGGCGCCGCTCGCACTGCGCTATCTGTTCGCGCTGTTCCTGTTCGTCGTGGCGCTGGCGGCCCGCTTCATGTTGGTGGACATCTTGCCGGCGCGCGGCTTCCCGTTCCTGTCGTTCTTCCCTGCAGTGCTGCTGGCGGCCTACCTCGCCGGTCTCGGGCCGGGCCTGCTGACCGCATTCCTGAGCACCTGGGCGGCCTGGGCATTTTTCATGGGCCCGCGTCTGGCGCCGGCCGCCATGGCGCACAGCGACCTGATCGCACTGGTTTTTTTCGCGTCGATCCTGGTGGTCGACTGCCTCGTCATCGAGCGCATGAACCTGGCCATGCGCAAGCTGCGCACGACCGGCACCCGTTTGCGCGAAAGCGAAGATGCGCTGGTGGCGCGCCAGGCCGAGCTGAGCGAAGCGAACCGGCAAAAAGACGTCTTCATCGCGATGCTGGCGCACGAACTGCGCAATCCGCTGGCGCCGATCCTGTCGGCAGCCCAGCTGATCGCCATGCGCGCAGGCAACGATGAGCCATTGGCCCGCGCCGCGGCCATCATCACGCGCCAGGGGCTGCAACTGACGCGACTGGTCGACGACCTGCTCGACGCGTCGCGTATCCACTCGGCCAAGCTGACACTGCAGGTCGCGCCGGCCGACCTGCGTGACGTGATTGGCAGCGCGCTGGAAACGAGCGCGCCGATGATCGAACAATCGGCCGCCAACTTCCAGCTGACGCTGCCGCCGCAGCGGATCCCTGTCGATGTCGACAGCACGCGCATCGCCCAGTGCGTGTCGAACCTGTTGCACAATGCCTTCAAGTTCTCGGGCAACCAGGGCGACATCCATCTGCACATCAGCACCGGGACCGACGGCATGGCGCGCATTCGGGTCACCGATACGGGCCGCGGCATTTCGCCGGACATGCTGCCCCGCCTGTTCGACATGTTCACGCAGGAAGGCCGCAGCGGCAACGATGGCAACAGTGGCCTGGGCATCGGCCTGGCGCTGACGCGCGACCTGGTCCTGCGCCACGGCGGCACGCTCACCGCGCACAGCGACGGCCACGGCCGGGGCGCATCGTTCGAGATCGCCCTGCCCCTGAGCACCGACGTGCACGCAACGGCCATTGCCGCGCCGGCGCCGGCCGCGCTCGAAGCACCCCAGCAGGCGCCGTCGGTGCTGGTCGTGGACGACAACGTCGATGCAGCCGAACTGTTGCAGGCGCTGCTCGCATTGCACGGCTTCGACGTGAACATTGCCCATACCGGCGCCGCCGCCCTGGCCGCGCTGGCGCACGATCGCTACCGTGTGTTGCTGCTCGATATCGGCTTACCCGATATGTCCGGCTACGAGGTCGCCATTGCGGCACGTGCGCAAGGCTTGCTGGACGACGCTACCTTCATTGTCGCGCTGACCGGCTGGAGTGACGCCGAGTCGCGCCAGCGCTCGGTCGATGCCGGCATTGACCATCATCTGAACAAGCCGGTGCAGATGGAAGCACTGTTGAACCTGTTCGATGCGCGGACATTGTCGACCAATCTTACAGTTTGATGAAGTGACTTCCGGTATCTTGACGTAAGCACCTGTTGGTATTGAGGAATTTGAACAGGCACGTTCCGTGCTTAATGGATATCGCAACAGCAGTATCCGAAAGTCGATGTCCCATGAATGTTCATCCAACCTTCACTACCACGGAGTGCTCTGTGAAACTGATCAAAAGCTTAAGGAATGTCGCCCTTGCCGCCATGCTGTTTTCTGCTGGCGTGGCCAATGCAGCGCTGTACCAGTTCCAGCTGACCGGTGACTACGCAGCCAGCTGGCAATTGAATTCGACCGTCCTGTCCGATCTCGCCGATGACGGCAAAGGCTTCGTCCTGTGGGACATTGCCGGCAATTTCCCCGACTCGTCTAAAGGTGTTGTGGACATGGCCTTTTACAACGAGGCCATCGATGGCGGCATGGAGATCATTGACTTCCATGGCAACAACTTGTTGTTCAGTGCCCTGGGGTTCCAGCTCTACACAGGTTCGGAAGACAATCCAACTTTCCGCCTGGGCACGTTTGCGCTGACCGAGTACCTGGGCGCTGGCAGATACTCCCTGACGGTCACGGATCTGGATGCACTGCCTGAACCACCGGTCGATGTGCCGGAACCGGCCAGTGCTGCGCTGCTGCTCGGCGGCCTGGGCGTCCTGCTCGCATCGCGCAAGCGGCGCCAGGCCAGGTAAGCATCGTGCTACCGGCAAGGCTGCGCTAAAAGCAGCCTTGCTATCTTTTCGGCATTGGCGGCGCAGCCACTGCACCCTGCGTGCGCAGATAGGCCACGATCTCGGCGGCCTGCTTCTCGCTCATGAAGCTGAGAAAGCGCATCTTGTTACCCGGCACGACCTTTTCACTGTCGCGAATGAACGCCACCAGATTCTGCTCCTTCCAGACGAAGCCCGCCTTCTTCAACGCCGGCGAGTAGGCATACGCAGGGGCGCTGCCCGCCTTGCGGCCCACGATCCCGTTCAATTGCGGCCCAAAGCCATTGCGGGCGCCCGCGCCAACCTCGTGACAGTTGGTACAGCGCGCGAACAGCCGGCGGCCGGCATCGACCTGGGCCTGCGCGGGTGCCGATGCGGGTGCCGGTGCCGCCAGCGCCTCCGCCCCTGTTCCCAGTAACAGCGCGACACCAATGATGAGCGCGCGCATGATCACTTCACCCGCTGCTTCTCGAGCTTGCGCGCCAGCGTGCGGCGATGCATGCCCAGCCGGCGCGCCGCCTCGGAGATATTGAAATCGGTCTCGGCCAACACCGCGTGGATGCGTTCCCATTCCAGCGTCTTGATCGACGTCGAGCGGTTGGTGACCTCGATTTCGGCGCTGCCGGCCACGTGCCCGAACGCTGCCTCGATATCGTCGGCGTCCGAGGGCTTGGCCAAATACTGGACGGCGCCGAGCTTGATCGCTTCGACCGCAGTGGCGATGCTGGCAAAGCCGGTCAGTACGACAATGAGCATGTCCGGGTCGTGCTCGTGCAGCAGTTGCACGCAGGCCAGGCCCGAGGTCTGGCCTTTGAGCTTCAGGTCGACCACGGCGTAGCCCGGATTGTGGTGCGCCAGGATGGCGGCCGCTTCATCGTGGCCGGTGGCGCCCAGCACGCGGTAACCGCGCCGCTCGAACGAGCGGCTCAGCGTGCGGGCAAAGGCCTCGTCGTCTTCGATGATGAGCAGCAGCGGCTCAGGGTTCGGCATCGTTCAGCTCCTCTTCCAGTTCAATGGCCGACATCGGCAGACGCAGCATGACCACGGCGCCGCCTTCCGGCCGGTTGGTCGCCGTCACCGTGCCGCCCAGTTTGCGCACGACGTTCACGGCCAGAAACAAGCCCAGACCACCACCGGGTTTACCTTTGGTGGACTGGTACGGTTTGCCGAATTGCGCCAGCATGCTGGGCGCAAAGCCGGGACCACGGTCGAGCACGGACAGCACCAGCGTACGCTCGTCGATGTGCGCATCGAAGCAGACCCAGTCGGGCGACGCTTCCAGCGCATTGTCGAGCAGATTGTCAACCGTCTGGCGCAGCGCCGAGTCGCTCGCCACCGGCCAGTCGTCGGCGATGCGGTTATTGTACGTGAATGCGCGCACCGGGCGGCTGGCCTGCCAGCGTTCGACCAGGCCATCGAGAAAGCCCCGCACCGTCGTGCGTTCGGCCGATTCGCCGCGCGCTTCGCCGGCCGACAGCAGGATGCCGCTGACAATCGACTTGCAGCGCTTGAGCTGGGTCTGCATCTCGGTCAGTTCGCCCAGCAACTCGGCGTCGTCACGAAAGGCGGGCATGCGCTTCCAGTCGCCCAGGATCACCGACACCGTCGACAGCGGCGTGCCCAGTTCATGCGCGGCGCCGCTGGCAAGCAGGCCCATGCGCACGATGTGTTCTTCTTCGGCCGCACTCTGGCGCAGCGCGGCCAGCTGCGTGGCCTTGTCGCGCACATTGTCCGAAATGCGTGAGACGAACATCACCAGCAGCCCGGCATTGAGCGCGAAGCAGACCAGCAAGCCCTGGACATACAGGCTGCCGATCCCGCGCTCGTGGTCAAACGGCAGCGCGAGCGGTTCGGCGAACGCCGCCAGCCCCGCCATGCAGGTGATCGTGATGACGACGATGCTCCAGGTCCACAGCACGTCGAGCAGCACGGCCGAGACGATCACCTGCAGCAGGTACAAAAACGCAAACGGGTTGGTGGTGCCGCCGGACAGGTACAACAGCACGGTCAGGCTCGAGACGTCGACCAGGATGGCCATGAACATCTCGCCGTTCGAGACCGGGCGGCGTTCGTGCCAGCGCAGGTGGCTGGCGATATTGAAGGCGATCAGGCACGAGAGCACCTGCAGCATGTGCACCAGCGGCAGCGCGATCCCGAACAGCAGGATCGCGGCGGCGATCGTGGTGACCTGGCCGATGACGGCGATCCAGCGCAGCTCGATCAGCTGCAGCATGTTCTTGTGGCCGGCTGCGAATTCCACGTTCGCAGCCGCCGCCGACGGCGACGTGCGCGCCGCCCTGGCGAAGAAATCCAGCGGAGATTGCATCGAAACCCGTCCGTTCAGTGCCCCGTGCGCGGCAATGCGGGCGGGACGTTAATCGTTGGCGTCGCGGGAGCGCTTCGCCTCGTAGCGGGCCACCCACCACCAGGCTGCGGCCACCATGAGGGCGAGAGCATACCAAGTCAGCGCGTAGACGAGGTGATTATTTGGGAACGAGATGACGGTCAGGCCGCCGACGGCGCGCTCGGGGGCGCCTGTCGGATCCTGGTTCTTGCCGGCGTCGACGAAAAACGGCGCCGTGCGGGCCGCGTCGAAGCCGCGCGCGGCGGTCAAGGCGAGGACGTCGCGCGAATACCAGCGGTTGCCGGCCGGGTCGTTGTCGCGCAGGAAGCCGCCTTTCGGCTCGCTGATGCGCAGCAGCCCGGTCAGCGCCACCGGCTCGCCCGTGACGGCGCAGGCATCAGGCCCGGCGGTGCGCGCCGGGAAGCGCGTGGCGATATCGCCCGATGACGGTATGAAGCCGCGGTTGACAAACACGATGTGGCCCTCGTCCGTGCAGAACGGCGTGAGCAGCCAGAAGCCCGCGCCCAGCTCGGACAGCGCCTGGACGGGTGCGGTGTATTGGTAGAGATAGTGACCCGACAGGGCAACGGCCCGGTATTCGTCGGATTCCTTGGAAATCTGCGGCCACTGCGCCACCGGAGGAAGCGCAGCAGGCGCCGCATGAACGCGTGCATCGACGCGTTCGATCAGGTCCAGTTTCCATTGCAGGCGAAACACCTGCCAGGTCCCCAGAACTGCAAACAGCACGAGCAGCAGCAAGGCCAGCACCGCCACCAGGCGTCGCACGAAGGGCGAACGCCGTGGCGGGGGCTGATCCTGCGCCGACAGGGTCGGCGGCTGCTGCGCGTGCATTACCACGGTCAGGTCATGTCGGAGGTGTTTTCAGCACCCATGCCCGGCATCATGTTGGTGTTCATGTGGTGCATGACCCAGATCGAGCCCGACATCACAATGACCAGCAGCACGAGGGTCAGGATCAGCGCCATCATGTTCCAGCCGCCTTCTGCCTTCGAATTCAAGTGAAGGAAGTAGATCATCTGGACCACCAGCTGAACTGCGGCGAAGCCGAGGATGACCCAACGGGTCGTTTCCGGGGCCAGCACATTGCCCATCACCAGCCAGAACGGAATCGCGGTGAGGATCAGCGACAGCGCGAAGCCGATCGCATAATCCTTGCCACTGTAGTGGATCTGGTAGCTGTCATGACCATGATGACCATGGTCGTGCTCGTTATGATGATCGCTCATGGCAGCACTCCCATCAGGTAGACAAAGGTAAACACGAAGATCCAGACCAGATCCAGGAAGTGCCAGAACAGCGACAGGCAGGCCAGGCGACGGAAGTTTTCCGGCGTCATGCCGTGCTTGGACAGCTGCACGAACAGGGTCACCAGCCACACGATACCGAACA
>Ga0308164_10001296_pt1 | contig 30198 bp, 29 predicted proteins | sample PhyTR2_FD_201031 | JGI IMG/M metagenome (GOLD analysis project Ga0308164, IMG submission 201031) | Phyllosphere microbial communities from UC Gill Tract Community Farm, Albany, California, United States - DLSLT.R2 | ecosystem: Host-associated > Plants > Phyllosphere > Unclassified | place: USA... | reverse complement strand
CAAGAAGTGGTGAGTAACCCGCAAGTGATCGAAGCCTATCTGGGCAAGGAGTATGACCATGCTCAAGCTTGAAAACATCCATGCCGGGTACGACGGCACCGAGGTGCTGCGCGGGGTGTCGATCGAGGTCAACGCCGGTGAAGTGGTGACCATCGTCGGTGCCAACGGCGCGGGCAAGACCACCACCTTGCGCAGCCTGTGCGGGCTGGTGCGCCCCACGCAAGGTTATATCGAGTTTGAAGGCCAGCGCCTCGATGGGCGTCGCCCGGACGAAATCGTCGGCGCCGGCATTACCTTGATTCCCGAGGGCCGCCAGCTGTTTCCCTTCGTCAATGTGCGCGACAACCTGCTCATGGGCGCCTATACGCGCAAGGCCAGGGCCGGCTACAAGCAGCGTCTTGAGCAAGTGCTGGAACTGTTCCCGCGGGTACGCGAGCGCCTCGACCAAGCGGCGGGGTCGCTGTCCGGGGGAGAGCAGCAGATGGTCGCCATCGCCCGTGGGCTGATGGCTGAACCGCGCTTGCTGATGTTCGATGAACCCTCTTTGGGTCTCTCGCCGCTATTGGTGGCCCAGGTGTTCGAGATCATCGACCGCATTCTGTCCCTGGGCACCACCGTTCTCATCGTCGAGCAGAACATCGTCCATACCCTGCGCATCGCCCATCGCGGCTATGTGCTGGAGAACGGCGCGGTAGCCTTCAGCGGCACGGGCCGCGAGCTGCTCGACAACCCCCACGTCAAACGCGCCTATCTGGGCCTGTGAAGGAGCCATGCCATGACCACTGAAGCCATGCGTTACATAGAACACCGCCCGGGCGGCAGCGCCGACGTTCTGCACCTGGCCACTGCCGAACGACCGCAGCCGGGGCCACTCGATGTGCTGATTCGTGTCGCCTATGCGGGGGTCAACCGCCCCGACGTGCTGCAGCGCTCCGGTAACTACCCGCCACCGGCCGATGCCTCGCCGTGGCTGGGGCTGGAAGTGGCTGGCGAGATTGTTGCCATCGGCGACCAGGTGCAGCAGTGGCGGGTGGGCGATCAAGTGTGCGCGCTCACGCCCGGGGGCGGTTATGCCGAATATTGCGTCACTGCGGCTGAGCATTGCCTGCCGGTCCCCGCGGGCCTGTCGCTGCTGCAGGCCGCGGCGCTGCCAGAGAACTATTTCACCGTGTGGACCAACCTGTTCGAGCGGGCGCGCCTGCAGGCCGGCGAAACCCTGCTGGTGCACGGCGGCTCCAGCGGTATCGGCCTGACCGCGATTCAATTGGCGAGCGCTTTCGGGGTCAAGGTGTTCACCACCGTCGGCAACGCCCAGAAGGCTCAGGCATGCCTCGCGGCTGGGGCTGCGCAGGCGATCGACTACCACGCCGAAGACTTTGTCGAAGTGGTTGCTCAAGCAACGGCGGGCAAGGGCGTCGACGTGATTCTCGACATGGTCGGCGGCGAATATATCCCCCGCAACCTGCAGAGCCTAGCCCTGGAAGGGCGGCTGGTGCAGATCGCTTTCCTGCAAGGCAGCCAGGTTGCGTTCGACGCGATGGCGATCATGCTTCGCCGCCTGACCCTGACCGGTTCCACCCTGCGCGCGCGCAGCCGTGAACAAAAGGCCGGGATTGCCGCCGCTCTGCAAGCACAGGTGTGGCCGCTGCTGAGCGAGGGCCGCTGCTTGCCGGTGATTCACGGCGTGTTCCCGTTGGCCGAGGCGGCGGAAGCCCATCGCTTGATGGAAAGCAGCCGCCATATTGGCAAGATCATGCTGGAGGTCGCGCCATGAATGAGCGCCATCAAGGGCGGGTGGTATTGGTATCGGGGGCGGGCAGTGGCATCGGTGCGGCTATCGCCCAGCGTTACTGCGAAGAGGGCGCGGGGGTGGCGATCATCGATGCTGATGCCGGGCGCGCCCGCGAGCAAGCCGAACGATTGCAGGGCGAGGGCTACCCTGTGGCCTGGCGCCAGGCCGATGTCGCCGACTTCGCGCAGTGCGCATCCGCTTGCGAGCAATTGGCCGAGGCGCTGGGGCCGATCGATACGCTGATCAACAATGCTGGCATCTCCCCCAAGCACGACGGCCAGCCCGCGCCGATCTGGCAGATGAGCGCCGAGGAGTGGGGGCGGGTGGTAGGCGTGAACCTCAATGGCGCCTTCAACCTGGTGGCGCTGTTGTCGCGCGGCATGGTCGAGCGGCGTTACGGGCGCATCGTCAGCCTGTCATCGGTGGCGGGCAGTGCCTACCTGCCCCTGGTGGCTGCGCACTACAGCGCCACCAAGGCAGCGATCATCGGCCTGACCCGCCACCTGGCGGGTGAGCTGGGGCCCTACGGCATCACGGCCAACGCCCTGGCCCCGGGGCGTATCGAAACGCCGCTGCTCAAGAGCGTGTCGGCCCAAGCCAACCAGGCGGTGGTGGAGCAGACCCCGCTGCAACGCCTGGGGCAGCCGTTCGAGGTCGCCCAGGCGGCGTGCTTCCTGACCTCGGCCGAAAGCAATTTTGTCACGGGCCAGGTGTTGGATGTGGCCGGCGGCTGGTTGATGCGCTGAGGCGGTTTGCCTATTTTACGGAGCTGGCAGCATGAACGAAATCAGCGGCACCACGCGGTTGTACGCGATCCTGGCCGATCCCATTCACCACGTGCAGACCCCGCGCTTGATGAACGCACTGTTTCGCCAGCGCGGCGCCGACCGATTGATGGTTGCCTTGCACGTGCCTGCGCTGGAGCTGGCAGAAGCCGTGGCCGGTTTGCGGCACTTGGCCAACCTGGAGGGTTTTATCGTCACGGTGCCGCACAAGAGCGCGATGCTTGCGCTGTGCGATGAAGTGTCGGCGCACGCGGCGCAGGTCGGCGCCGTCAACGTCGTACGCCGCGATGCCGATGGTCGCTTGCACGGTGATATCGTCGACGGTACCGGGTTCGTTGCCGGCTTGCGCAGCGCTGGCATCGAACCCGCCGGGCAGAGCGTCTATCTCATGGGCGCGGGCGGTGCGGCCAACGCCATTGCCTTCGCGTTGGCCGAAGCCGGTATAGCCCGGCTGACGATTGCCAATCGCAGCCAGCACAAGGCCGAAGCGTTATCGCAGCGGCTGCAGCGGGTCTATCCGCAGTTGTCCGTGGCGATAGGCAGCCGCGATCCCAGCGGCCATCAACTGGTGGTCAACGCGACCTCGCTGGGGTTGCGCAACGACGATCCTTTGCCCTGCGATGTTCAGCGCCTGAGCCCCGATCAAGTGGTAGCCGAAATCATCATGCAACCGCCGCTCACTGCCCTGCTGCAGGCGGCGCAGGCACGCGGCTGCAAAATCCATGAGGGTCTGCCCATGCTCAGCTCGCAGATCGAACTGATGGCCGCGCGCATGGGCGTACCCCTGCAGGAGGTGTCGGTATGAGCGACTACGACTACGTGATTGTCGGGGGAGGCACCGCCGGCTGCATTCTGGCCAATCGCCTCACTGCCAGCGGCCAATACCGGGTCCTGGTGCTGGAAGCCGGCGGCGAGCCTGATGGCTTCTGGATTCCAATTCCGGCAGGGTTCAGCAAGTTGCTGGTGGACCCGCGCTACAATTGGCGCTTCCAGACCGAGCCGGAGGAAAACACCCAGGGCCGAGTGATCGCGGTACCCCGAGGCAAGGGGCTCGGAGGTTCGAGCCTGATCAACGGCATGATCTACGTGCGTGGCCAACCGGGCGACTACGATGCCTGGGAGCAGGCGGGTGCCACCGGCTGGAACGCCGAGACGCTGCTTCCCTATTTTCGCAAGTTTGAATCCTACCCACAGGGTGGCGCCAGCCGCGGCCACGATGGCCCCATGCATGTGCATCAAGTGGCCGAGCGCTTCCCGGTGGCCGATGCTTTTCTGCAGGCGGCGGAGCAGGACGGCCAGCCGCGCAACGACGACTACAACGGTGATACGCAGGAGGGCTTCGGCTACTACCAGGTGTTCCAGCACCAGGGCCGACGCTGGAGCGTGGTCGATGCCTACCTGGCCCCGGCGCGCCGGCGGGCTAACCTGCACATCATCACCCATGCCCAGGTGCTGCGCCTGGACCTCGAAGGTCAGCGCTGCACAGGGGTAACCTACAGCGGGCCCCAAGGCGAGCAGCAGGTACGCGCCGCTCGCGAGGTGATCCTCTGCGCAGGCGCTATCCAGAGCCCGCAGATTCTAGAGGTGTCCGGCATCGGCCGAGAGGAAGTGTTGCGCACGGCTGGCGTCGCGTTGCGTCATCGTTTGGATGGCGTGGGCGAGAACTACATCGACCATTTCGCCACACGAATGAACTGGCGCCTGAACAATACCCTGACCCTCAACGAGATGGCACGCGGCTGGCGCTTGGGCATGGCGGCGGCGCAGTATTTCAGCCGCCGCACCGGCATCCTCACCTTGGGTACCGGGCTGGTGCATGGTTTCGTCAAGACCGACCCGGCTTTGCCCAGCCCGGACGTCCAGTACTTTTTCGTGCACGCCAGCTACGCCAACGCCGCCGAGCGCATCCTTGATCGCCATCCAGGCATGACCATCGGCGTCAGCCAGCTGCGGCCGAAATCGAAGGGCAGCATTCACATTCAGGCGGCTGACCCCAGTGTGATGCCGAGCATCAGGCCCAATTTTCTAGCCGTTGAAGAAGACCGGCAAAGCCTGATCAAAGGCATGCAGATCGCCCGGCGTATCGTGCGCCAGCCGGCCCTCAAGGGCTTGGTCGAAAACGAAACCAGCCCCGGCTGGGAGGTGCAGGCCGATGCGCAGTGGCTGAGCTTTGCCCGCGCTAACGGGCAGACGATCTACCATCCTATCGGTACCTGCCGCATGGGCACGGATGAGCTGGCGGTGGTGGACCCATCGCTCAAGGTCAGGGGCTTGCAGGGTTTGCGGGTGGTGGATGCAGCGGTCATGCCCTCGATGGTGTCGGGCAATATCCAAGGCGCGGTGATGGCGGTGGCGGAGCGGGCGGCGGATTTGATTCTGCAAGCTGCGGGGCAGTGAATCTGACCCCGATACGCTCCTGCTTTTGTCACCCCAGGCTGCGCCCGCCCATCCGAGTTTGCATCTGCTCGGCGATAGCGCGAGTGCAGTCCTGGATGGCAGTGATCGCTTGTTGCGCATCCAGCGCATGAAAACGATAGCTGGGCATGCTGACGCTCACACACGCGATCACACCCTGGCTGGCAGTCACGATCGGACAGCCGTAACAGCAGATATCTTCCTCGTTCTCTTCAATGTCGGTGGTATAGCCACGGGCGGCACTTTGCTCTATCTCGCCGATCAGTGCGTCCACATCGGTGGTGGTCTTGGCGGTGAAGGTGCGCATCTGCAAGGCGGCCAATGCACTGCGCACCTCGTCCCGAGGCTGCTGCGACAGCCAGGCCTTGCCCACGGAGCTTGAATACAAAGTCACCCGGGTGCCGACCCGTGAGGCCATGCGCACCGTACGGCGCGATTCCAGCTTGCTGATGTAGATCATCTCCTGGCCGCTGCGCATGGCCAGGTGCACGGTCTCGTCGAGGGTGTCGCGCAGGCGCTCGATGAACGGCTCGGCGATGACCCGCAGGTCCGAGCCCTCCCAGGCCTTGTACGCCAGGCCGATCAGCCGCGGCCCCAGGCCCAGGCGGCTATCGCCCCCCAGCTCAAGCAGCATGCCCTCGGCCAACAGCGCGGCGACGATCCGGTGGGTGGTGGGGCGCGGGTAGCCCAGGGTTTTCGACAGCTCGGTCACCGACGGTGGCTGGGGCGCATCGGAAACGGCCTGCAACACGTTCATGAACTTGGTGAAGGCCGCGGTTCCGGGTACATCGTTGTGTGCTGAAGCCATATCGAAGGTCTATGCCACCAGATACCCTCCGTCCACCGGCAGGATGGTCCCGGTGATAAAGGCGGCGGCAGGGCTGCAGAGGAAGACCACCGCATGGGCGATGTCTTCCGGCTGGCCCCAACGGCCCAGAGGGGTGCGTTGAAGAATGGGCTGCGCGCGTTGCGGATCCTGTTGCAGCGCGGCGGTCAGCGGCGTGGCGATCCAGCCCGGCGCCACGGCGTTGACCCGAATACCCTCGGCAGCGTACGCAATGGCGAGCGACTTCGTCAATTGCATCACCGCGCCCTTGCTGGCGCTGTAGGCCGGTACCAGGCCGCCACCGAAGAAACTCAGCATGGACGCGGTGTTGACGATCACGCCACCGCTGGCCGCGAGTTTCTCCCGGGCCAGGCGGCAGCAACGCATAGTGCCGTTGAGGTTGATGTCGATGACTTTTTCGAAGACGTCGATCTCGTGCTCCTCGACGCGGCGGATCACACCCGCGCAGTTGATCAGGATGTCCAGGCGCGGCAGCTCGTCGAACTGCGCGGCCAAGGCATCGGTGTCCGTCACGTCGATTTGCACCGCCCGCAGTTTCAAACCGCTGGGTACCTGCAATGCTTCGGGATTGAACCCGATGGCCAGTACTTCGGCGCCCAGTTCGGCAAGCATCAGCGCCACGCCGGCGCCAATGCCGGTGGTACCGCCAGTGACGACCGCCGTCTTGCCAGCGAACAGGTCAGGGGTGTAAGTCATGAGTGATGCTCCGCAACGGAAGGGGAAAAACGATCGGCTTGATCGAGCGCAGGGATGGGCTCCTTGACGAGCAACGCGTAAGCCAGCGCGCCGAGTACCGCGATCACGCCACTGGCCACCAGCGCGCCTTCGTAGGTACCAGTGGTCTGCACCACCCAACCGGTGATGATGGGCGCGAACGAGCCGCCCAGGTAGCCGCCGAAGTTCTGGATGCTGCCCACCGACGCGACCTTGCGCTTGGGGGCAATGACACTGACCATGGTCCAGCACGCGGCGCTGGCCAGGTTGATGAAGAACATGGCGATGGATATCAGCACCATGGCCCACACCAGGTCCGGCGTGTAGGCCGCTGGCACCGTAGCCAACGCGCCGCCCAGCAAGCCGATGCACACGGTCCATTTGCGCGACGTGATCACCGGCAAGTTGCGCCGTGACAAGTAGTCTGCGATCTGGCCGGCGCTGATCATGCCCAGAGCGCCGAACACATAAGGAATCGCCACCACCCAGCCCGCGTGCGCCACTGACAGCCCGCGGTCGTGCTCCAGATAGCTCGGCAACCAGGTCAGGTACAGCCAGACCATGTAGATCACCCCTGCAAAACCCAGCAACATGCCCCAGGTGGTGCGATGGGCGAACAGCCGGCGCCATTCGCGCCAAGTCATCTTGGCGCTGCTTTGTTCGAGCTCCTCGTGCTGGGCCAGGTGCTGGACGTCGCTCTGCTGCAGGCTCGACTCGTTGCGGTTGCGATAGCAGGCGTACCAGCCGATCCCCACCAACAAGCCGGCGATACCGGTGAACACGAACATCCACCGCCAACCGAAGGCCAGCATGATCGCCGTGAGCAACGGCGGTGCCAGGCAGGGCGCTATGCAACTGGAGGCGATGAACATACCGGTCGGCCCACCGCGTTCGCGCACGGTGAACCACTCACTGACCACTTTGGCGCCCGCGGGAAACAGCGGTGATTCGCCGATACCGAGCACCGTACGCGCCAACATGAACTGGGAAAAGGAATTGACCATGCCGCACATCAGCTGCGCCACGGACCAGAAGCAGATGCCGGCGCCGAGTACCAGGCGGTTGCCCAGACGGTCAATCAGCGCGCCCACAGGCAGTTGGGAAAACGCGTAGGCCAGCGAGAAAGCCGACAGCAGCAGGCCCATCTCGGTAGGGGTCAGCGCCATCTCTTCGCGGATGGAGGAGTTTGCGATCGACAAGGCGCTGCGGTCGATGTAGTTGACGAAGCCGGCAACGGTCAGAAAGGTGACCGCCATCCATTGGATACGCCTCAGCTTCGCGGATTTCGCGAGGGGAGCAGGCATGATTCTCTCTCTTTGTGATTATTGTCGAGACAGGAAACACACGGGCTGGACGGGGGCCGCCAGCCCTTTGAAGCGGTGTGGCATCAGCGAATGAACTGGTCGACGTAATCGGCGCCCAGGCCAACGCTTTCGTAGTACTTGCGGCACATGTCGATCTTGGTGAACACGTCTTCGTAGCCGACGTTCGCGCCCCAGGGGTCGACGTAGTACATGCAGCCCTGCACGTTGAACAGGGTGATCATTTCTTCCACACCCTCATCCACCACCAGGGTGTGGGTCTCACCTGGCGGTTCGAAGGCATAGCCGCCTTCGGTGGCCTCCCAGTCATGTTCCAGATAGCGCCAGCGGCCCTTGATCACATAGGCATGCACCGGGCCTGGGTGGCGATGGCGGCTCAGCACGCCGGACTTGCGTACCCGCAGCAGGTTGATCCAATAGCCGGCCGAGCGGTTCAGGCACAGGGGGCGGAACCACACGTTCTCCGCCTGTGGCACCCAGACACGCTCGTCCACCGGCACTGCGTTGGGCACGACCAGGTCCTGGAGCATGGCCTGTGGTTGGGGATGCTGGAACGGCATGCGCTTGAGTTCATCGGCGGTATACACGGGGGCTTGTTCGAGGCTGTCAGCCATTTTCTTGTTCTCCGTCCACAATGTGGAGTTATTGTCCACAATATGATTGATGCGGAGCGGGGTTCCTGTCAACCTTTGCTCACCGCTTGTTAGCGCGTCTGTCAGCAGCAGCGAAATAGCTTTGAAAGACACCAGGGATTGGTCTAAGGTTTGGCTGTATGTAGCGTTATGAGCAACCATGTTGCTCAGGGCGCAACAGATATCAGCGGTTCCATGCTATGCACGCTTATCAAGCCAACAATAAGAAAGGTGAATTCAACGTGGCCAAAGTCTATGTGACCGATTACGACTACCCCGATCTGGCGATCGAAAAATCCGTCCTCGAACCTATCGGTGTGGAGGTCGTGGGCCTTCAGGCACGCTCGGGCGAAGGACTGGCGCAGCTTGCTCACGACGCAGTGGGCCTGCTCCAGCAATACGCCCGGATAGACGCCGCCACTATCCGTGCGCTGCCCCAGTGCAAGGTCATCGCCCGCTACGGCATAGGCGTCGACATCCTCGATGTCGACGCCGCGCACCAGGCCGGCATCACGGTCACCAATGTGCCCGACTATTGCCTGGAGGAAGTCGCCGACCATTCCATCAGCATGGCGCTGACGATCATGCGCTCGATCCCGTCCTACGCTGCCGCCACCCGCCGGGGCGCCTGGCATTGGTCGGACTGGAACCGCCCGATACGGCGCCTGCGGGGCAGCGTATTCGGCTTTGTGGGGTTCGGCCGTATCGCCCAGAACATGGCGCGCAAGCTGCAGCCCTTCGGCCTTGAATTATTGGCCTACGACCCGTTCGTATCGGCCAGCCTCATGCACTCCCATGGTGTGCGCAAGGTCGAGCTCGATGCGTTGTTGCAAGGCAGCGACCTGATCGACGTCATGTGCCCGTATACCGCGGATACCCATCATTTGCTTGATGAACGCGCGTTTTCGTTGATGAAGAAAGGTGCGCTGGTGGTCAACTGTTCCCGCGGCAAGGTCATCGACAACGCCGCGCTGTATCACGCCCTGACGACCGGCCGGGTCGCCGCGGCCGCGTTGGACGATACCGAGGAAGAGCCAGCCAAGCAGGAGCAGTGGTCGCCCGCCGACAACCCACTTTTCGCCCTCGACAATTGCCTGATCACCCCGCATGTCGCCTATGTCTCGCAAGAGGCGCTGGATGAGTGCCGGCGTACCGCAGCGCTCAACGTGCGCGCCGTACTCCTCGGCGAGCCGCCGCTGAACCCTGTTCGTCCCTGATTTTTTCTGCAGCCCGATAGAGGACCCATTCCATGAGTATTACCGTCAACCCAAGCCCGCAAGTCGACCGTGAACTGGTCGCCCGTTTCGTCGCCATGGCCGACGTGATGTCGTTGTCCTGTGTGGTCAGCGACGCGTTGGAACGCGCTGGCACCCTGCGCCACGACATCAAGCCCAAAGGGGCCGACAAGAAGATCATCGGTACCGCGCTGACCGTACAACTCGCCGCTGGCGACATCGTCGACTGCCTTGAGGTGTTCACCGTGGCCAAGCCCGGCGATGTAATCGTGATCGACGCTTTCGGCGAGACCGAAACCTCGATCTGGGGTGGCTTGATGACCGGCCTGGCGAAGAACGCCGGCGTCGTAGGTGCGGTCATCGATGGCAGCTGCCGGGACACCGACGAGGCGCGTTTTCTGGATTTTCCCGTCTCGGCGAAAGTATCCGGTCCCCGCCAGGCGCACACCGCACTCAGCGGTCGCCGTGAACCCATTGCCATCAACGTGCCGATCTCCTGTGGCGGTGTGCTGATCTATCCCGGCGACCTGATCGTCGCTGATGAAATAGGCGTGGCCGTGGTGCCGCAAGCGCGAATGAAAGAGGTCTACGAGCGGGCGCAGACCATCGCGCGCAACGAAGCCTCCATGCGCGAACTGATCCTCGAAGGGGCCACCTTTCAGGATCTGCTCGCCAAGTTTGGGCGCATCTGAACCTGTATCCGAGCGCTGTTTATCGATCGTCGTCCAGCCTTACAAAATCCATAATTGGAGACGTTGACCATGATGATTAAAACCCCGGCGGGCGCACAAAGCCTGCCCAAACCCAAGGGCCGTAAACGTTGGGTAGTGCTGTCGTTGTTGTGCCTGTTGGCACTGATCAACAACATCGACCGCCTGGCGCTATCGATCGCCGCCCCAGCCATGCAGTCCGAACTGGGCTTGAGTGCCACCAGTATCGGCCTGCTAGGCAGTGCATTTTCGTTGTTCTACGCCTTGGGGCAGTTGCCCTCTGGCTGGTTTGTCGACCGCTTCGGGCCGCGCAAGCTGCTGGGGTTTTCGGTGCTGGTATGGAGCGCTGCCACCGCTGCCATGGGCTTTCTCGGCAACCTGCCAGGTTTGCTCGCCGCACGGGCTTGCCTGGGCCTGGCCGAGTCGCCATCGCTGCCCTCCACCAACAAGATCGTCACCCAGTGGTTTCCGAAAAAGGAACACGGCTTTGCCAATGGCTGCTGGGACTCGGCGCTCAAGGCGGGGCCGGCATTCTTCACTGTGCTGTTGGTATGGATAGTCGCCGAGTTCGGCTGGCGTGAAATGTTCATCGTCGCCGGCATCGCGGGCGTGGTGGTGGCGGGTGTGTTCATGGCCTGTTACCGCGACCTCGACCATTCGCCCAAGGTCACCGGTGAGGAAGTCGCCTACATCCGCCAGGACACACAGGGCGTAGTAGAGGAGGGGCCGCGCGTGCCTTGGGCGAGCCTGTTCGGCAAGCGTTCGATGTGGGGCATGATGGGTGGGTATTTCTGCAACCTGTGGGTGTATCAGATCTTTCTGGTGTTCATTCCGCTGTTCATCATCAACCAGTTCGGGGTCAAGTTTGCCTCTCTCGGTTTGATCGCCAGCGTGCCCTGGATCGGCGCCATCGTCGGCGACCTGGCCAGCGGCCTGATTTCCGGCAAGCTCAGCGAGCGGCCCGGTTGGACCACCCTCAAGGCCAAGAAAGTCACGATCGTCGCATCGATGCTGTTGCAGGCCGTGGTGCTGGCCATGATTCCATTCAACGGCCTGTTCGGCGAGGGCGCGGGGTTGGCGATCGCGGTCACCTTGATGGCGTTCGCGCTGGGCTTCAATGGAGCGGTGGTAGCCCACGCCTGGTCGCTGCCGTGCGAAGTCACCACGCCTTCGACCGTGGCTTCTGTCGGTTCGATTCAGAACTTTGGCGGCTTCATCGGCGCTACGTTGTCACCGCTGGTGGCGGGGCTGGTCATCGACGCCACCCATTCGTTCAACCTGGTGTTCTATATCTCGGCCGGGGTCGCCGTGCTCTCCGCGTTGTTCTACCACTTCGGCGTGCGCCAACCCATCGTCAGTGCCCAGGCACAGGGCCAAGCGCCCACTTCGGCTATCAAAGGAGCCCTGGTATGAAAATCGCCAGCATTCAGACCTACCTGCTGAAAAGCCCCCTCGAGCGCCCATTCGCCTACTCGCAGGGTTGGGTCACGGGGCGCTCCACCACCTTGGTGCGTGTCGTTACCGACTGCGGTATCGAAGGCTGGGGCGAGACCTTCAGCGTCGGCCTGCAGCCACCGGAAATCAGCGCCGCAGTGATCGACAGCGCGCTCAAGCCGCTGTTGCTCGGCCAGGACCCGTTAGCTACCGATGTGCTGTGGGACACGATGTATGTGCGCACCCGCGACTTCGGCCGCAAGGGCGTGGTGCTCGGCGCCCTAAGCGCTATCGATATCGCCCTGTGGGACATCCGTGGCAAGGCTGCGGGCTTGCCCGTGTGGCGCTTGCTGGGTGGTGCCTTTCGCGACCGCGTGCAATGTTATGCCACCGGGTTCTTCCGCACCCGTGGCCAGGGCCAGGCCGCAGACATGGCCGCCGAAGCGGTGCGCCACGCCGAGGCCGGGTTCAGCATCATGAAGGTCAAGCTGGGCTTCGGGCTGGACGACGATATCGCGGTCATGCGCGCTATCCGCGAGGCCACCGGTCCCGAGGTGCAGTTGATGATTGACGTGAATCACGGCTACGGCGCCAACGACAGTATTCGGCTGGGCCGTGCTTTGAATGACCTGCGCCTGCGCTGGATTGAAGAACCGGTGGTGCCTGAGGACCTGGCCGGCTATCGCCGCGTGCGGGACGCGCTGGATACGCCTATTGCTGGCGGCGAGGCAGAGTTCTCGTTGTACGGTTTTCGTGACTTGATCGCCGCCGGCGCGGTGGACATCGCCCAGCCCGATATCTGCCTGGCGGGTGGCTTCACCGCACTCAAGCATATCAATGTGCTGGCCCAGGCTGGCGGCGTGCAGGTCAATCCCCACGTGTGGGGCACGGCAGTGGGACAGTATGCATCGCTGCACATGATCGCCAATACGCCGACCACTCACTTCGGCCTGTTCGCCGACCAGCCGTTGTTCGAGTACGACACCTCGGCGCACCCGTTCCGCACTGCGCTGGTGGATCGCCCGCTGAGCCATGAGCAAGGGTGGTTGACCTTGCCCCACGAGCCGGGGCTGGGCTTCACTATCGACGAGGCCTTCCTCGCTCGCACGGCGCAGCGCTGAACCCGCGAACCGAGCCCTGGTGTAGCCTGCGCCAGGGCCTCAGCCATTCCAGCCAAGGTCGCGGGAGATCGCCTGGGCGGCTTCCTGCAACGGCACCAGCACGGTCTGCTGCATGGCGGCCAGGTCGCTTTTTGCCTTCAGCTCGATGATCGATGCCGCCGCCACCACATTGCCGCTCACGTCACGAATCGGCACCCCGATGCAGTTGATGTAGTCCTCCAGCTCGCCGTCATCGGTGGACCAGCCACGTGCGCGAACCGTTTCCAGCTCGCCCAGGTAAGCGTCCAGCGATTCGATGCTGGTGCTGGTGAAACGCTTGAATTCGTGGCCCGCCAGCAACTGATCGCGCACCTCCTGGGTTGCATAGGCAAGGATGGATTTTGCCACGCTGGCTGTGTGCAGGCACACCGCGTCACCGACCCGCGAGGTCAGGCGAATCGAGCGTTTGGGTTCGATCTTGTCGATATAGACGATCTGGTCACTTTGCAGCTCGGCCAGGTGCACGGTCTGGTCATACATTTCGCTCAGCTGTACCAGCCGGGGCCGCGCCAGGCGCACCAGGCTGTATTGGTCCTGGGCGTGGTAAGCCAGCGACAGCAGCGCCGGGCCGATGCCGTAGCGGCCGTCAGGCAGCTTGCGCAGCAGGCGCTGGGTAAACAGCACGTCCATGATGCGCAGGGCGGTGGAACGGTGCACATCCAGCCGGCGCGCGATTTCGGCGGGGGTCAGTGGCTCGTTGCCGATCAACATAAGGACTTCGATGGCGCGTTCGATGCTTTGGGACACTGACAACCTCGGGCAAAGCCATAATCATGATTTATCGCCGCGATAAGGATAGCGCGGTTCCACTCGCAGCCCTATCGCGGCAAGCTTCATCTCAGCGCTGGTCTCACTGCAGCGCATTGCACGTATCGATCAGCAGCGAGCGCACCCAGCGCTGCCCCGGGTCGTGGTGGGTGCGTTCATGCCAGGCCACAGTCTTGCTGAAACCCTGAATGGCCAAGGGTGGTTCGCGCATGGCAAGCCCCTCGCCATGGAGGGCCAAGCGTCGCGGTACCACGGCAATCGAGTCACTGACACGCAGGATTTCGGGCAGCACCAAAAAGCTGGTGACCGAAATAGTCACTCTGCGCGACCGACCCAGGGCCGCCAGCGCATCGTCGGTGACGCCCTGAAAGGCCCCCCCGGATGAGGACACCAGCACATGATCCAGCGCGCAGAAATGGTCAAGCGACAAAGTCTTCTTGCGTGCGGCAGCGTGTTCGGCGCGCATCAAGCATACATAGCTTTCGTCGAACAGCGGCGCGGCGTGCAGCCCCGGCGGCGTGCTGGCAGGGGTAACCAGGGCAAGGTCAACATCGCCGCGGTCCATCTGCCCAGCCAGGGCCTGGTTATCCACGGGCTGCACCGCGACACGAATGTTCGGCGCTTGCTGGCGCAGGGCGCTGAGAAAGGGCACCACGACCGCCCGCAAGGCGTAGTCGGTCGACGCGATGGTCACGGTCATGCTCGCCGAGGCTGGCTCGAAGGCCTGCGGCTGGAGAATGGCCTCGATATCACTGAGCAATTGCTTGACCGGGCTCGCCAGCTGCTGGGCGCGCAGCGTGGGCACGATGCCCCGCTGAGCACGCACGAACAACGGGTCGCCAAAGCTTTCCCGCAGTCGCGTGAGCATGCCGCTGACGGCCGGCTGGGTCAGTGCCAGCCGTTCGGCCGCACGTGTCACGCTGCGTTCATCGAGCAAAGCGTCCAGGGCTTTCAGCAGATTGAAATCAAGGTGTCTGATATCAGGATTCATGATGCTCTGAATAAAATATGACGATTGGCGTGATTTTAGCGTAGCAGCCACCATTAGCCCGGTCCATTACTTACGGAGTACATCACATGCACCAAATCATCTGGCCCGAAGGCTTTCTTCCAGGCTTCACCGAAAACTTCGTTTCCAACGAAGTCATCGTTGCCGGCCTGCAAGCCGCTGACATCTGGCCCTTGCTGAGCCAGGCACCGCAGTGGCCGACTTACTACGCCAACTCGGCGAACATCCGTTTCCACGACACCGGCCGCGAACTGGCGAATGGCGTGCGCTTCTACTTCGAGACCTTCGGCTTCCCGGTCGAGGCGCAATGCAATGAGTACGTCCCACCGGTTGGCGAGCAGCCTGCGCGAATTGCCTGGCACGGTTGGGCGGGCGAGGGCGACACCCGTTTAGACGTCCATCACGCCTGGCTGATCGAGAACCTCTCCGGTGGCCGTGTGCGCATCCTGACGCAGGAAACTCAAAAGGGTAAACCCGCCGAAGAGTTGGCCAAGGCCAAGCCGAACCCGATGATCAATGGCCATCAGGATTGGCTCGACGGCCTGGTCGGCGCCGCGCGCAATATCAAGGCATAAACACAAAGGAGTCATGATGTTCTATCGGGATCGCTCGACTTGCGCATGGCCGCGGTGGTTGATGGCCGCTGCGCTGCTGGCCCCAGGTATTTCCCAGGCAGGCGCTTTGCTGATCATTTCCAAGGCCGACCACGTGCTGGAAGTTCGTGATGAACAAAGCCTCACGCTCAAGGCGCGCGTTCCTATCGGACCTGATCCCCATGAAATCGAAGTGACTGCAGATGGCCGCCTGGCCTATATCTCGAACCCTGGCTATGGCGTGTTTCATGAGATCGATGTTGTCGACCTCGTGAAGAACAGGCCCTTGCCAATGATCGACACCTCGCCGCTGCTGGGCCCCCATGGCCTGGCGTGGGTGAAAGACCGGCTGTGGTTCACCGCTCAAGGCTCCAAGGCCTTGGGCCGATATGACCCGGCCGCCAAGCGCATCGATTGGATGATGGGCACAGGGCAGGACACCACCCACTTGCTTCACGTGACCCCCGATGGCAAGCGGGTGTATGCCACCAACTCGGGGTCGGGGACGGTCAGCCTGTTTGAAAACACGCTGGTGCCGCCATCGATGCCGCCCACTGGGGTGCTTCCTGCAGGTGCGAAGGCGCGCATGGACTGGGTACAGGATATCGTTCCCGCTGGCCCGGGTTCGGAGGGGTTCGATGTCGCTCCGGATGGTCAGGAACTCTGGACGGTCACGCCCGATGGCAAAGTCTTCATTATCAGTACCGCCGCCAAGGCTGTCATCGCCACCGTCGACACTGGGCTCGTGGGGGCTCACCGGATGAAATTCACACCTGACGGCAAGCACGTGCTGATCGTGAGTGTGAAGACCGGGGCTGTTGCCATATACGCGGCAGGCAGTCGCAAGCTTGAAAAACAATGGGTGACGGGCCGAGGCGCCGGGGTCTACATGGATGCCAAGGGCAATCGCGCGTTCATTTCCTGCACCCCCGACAATTTCGTCGCCATCGTCGATCTCAAGACCCTGACCGAAGTGGGCCGTATCGACGTTCCGCGCCCTGATGGCATAGCGATTTCGGGCGATTGAAGAGCACTGCGCAGCGGTGCGCCTGGGCTGGTAACCGCTGCGCGCTGGCTACGTTTTATGCTTGATCAACCTGTGACGGTGGGCCTTCAGCGCTTCGATGCTGGTAATGCCCATCAGCGCCAGGGTGATATCGGTTTCCGCGCGCAACAAATCAATCGCATCGCTCACCCCTTGCTGGCCGTTCACCGCAAGACCATAGGCGAATGCGCGGCCCAGCAGTACCGCGTCGGCACCCAAGGCCAAAGCCTTGACGATCTGGCTGCCCCTGCGAATGCCACCGTCGAACAGAATCTCCATGCGCCCATCCACCCACGCGGCGATTTCCGGTAACGCCGAAATGCTCGAGCGCGCGCCGTCCAGTTGCCGGCCGCCGTGGTTGGAGACAACGATGGCGTCGACTCCGGCCGCCAGTGCCCGCTCGGCATCGCGTACCGACAGTACGCCTTTGAGTACCAGCCGCCCCGGCCAGCGCTGGCGCAGCCAGTCGAGGTCCTTCCAGGTCATGCTGGGGTCGACGTTGCCCGACAGGTAGGAGGCCTGGGACATGAAGTCGCCTGCCAGTTCGGGGCGGTGTTTGACATTGCCTAGTTGCGCCTTGCCATTGCGCGCCATGCGCAAGCACCAGCCAGGCCGCGAGGCGAAGTCGAGCAGCGCACTGATGTTGAGATTGGCGGCGGTACGAAAGCCGTTACGAGTATCGCGCTCGCGCACCGAGGAGATGTCCGTATCGGCGGTAAGGAACAGGGTATCGATGCCAGCCGCCAGCGCATGGGCGATCAATTCCTCGGCCAATTGCCGGTCCTTGAATACGTACAGCTGAAACGCCAACCCTTTTGGCAGCTCGGCGGCCACCTGTTCCATCGAGTTGATGGAAAAGGTCGACAGGCACATTGGAATGCCTGCGGCTCTCGCGGCCCGTGCTGCTGCCACCTCGCCCTGTGGCCAGAACATTCCCGCGAAGCCTACCGGCGCGAGCATGAAAGGCAGGGCGTGATCGTTGCCCAGGATGCGCGTATTCAACGCTCGCTCGGTGAGATCGACCATGATCTCCTGCTCCAGCCACCATTGGTCGAAGTCACTGATGTTGGTGCCTAAAGTGTGTTCGCTGAAACTACCGCCGTCGATGTAATCGAAGAACATCTTTGGCAGTTTGCGGCGCGCAGTGCGCCGCAGGTCCTCTACGTTGGAATGGATCATGATCGGCACCTGAGCGGGTCAAGCATCGACATGGCGGTAAAGGTCGTCCTGGGCCTCGAAGCCCAGGTATTGCCGGGCGGTGCTGAGGTCCCAGTCCATGCCGGTGTTGTTCGATACACCGTTGACGATCACCGCCTGGCTTGGCCAGCCGCTGCTGTCGGCCACCACCGAAGCAATGAACAGGCGCTCCAGGTCGCCATTCGACAGCCACATATTGCGGAACCAGCGCAGCGCTCGTTTGGCGTCGTCATCCAACTGCGCTGCTTCGGCGCTGGAGGCCGGGGAGCCGGAGTGGGTGATATCGCGCGGGTCGTTGTCGCCGGTCAACGACCAACCGACGCGCACCGACACCGCGCTGAGTTTGCCCGCCGCAAGCTCGGCCACTGCAGCGCAGAGTTTTTCGCCCATGACCTTGGAAGTGCCGTAGGCCAGCGAATGCTCTTCATGAACGCCGTTGTACCAACGCGTGCCCGGCGCCGGGAGCAGATCGGTGGTCAGCAGGCCCGGTCCCATCTGTGCCGCCAACGGCTGGTCCTTGTAGGCGCCCATGGCGTGATTGGACGAGGCGAACACAAACCGCTCGACGTTTTGGGTCACCGCTTCGAGCAGCAGGTTGAGGGTCATGTCGTACGACGCCAGGGACTGTGCCCAGGTGGCGTCGGGCAATGGGTGCAGGGCGGCGAAGTGGATCACCGAATCGACCTGGGCCATGGCCTGGGTCCATGCTCCACCCCGCAGGGTGAGGTCACCTTTGATCAGCTCCAGCCGCTCACGCGCCTGCGCAGAGAACTTCGAGTAGTCGCCGCTGCGGTCGATGCCGATGACTTTCTTGCACCATGGCTGACGGGTGAGGGCTTCGACGACTTTTTGGCCAAGGTTGCCCCCCGCACCGGTCACCATGACCGTGCGCTGGCGCTGTTGTGTAGTAGGCATGCTGATTTTCCTTGTTCTTGTAGGGCTGCTAGGTCAGATGAATTGCAGGCACACGGCGCTGGCGATCGGGTAATCCTCGCCGACGTGGGTCAGTTCGCCGCTGTCCGGGTCGATACTGAAAATCCGGATCACAGCATCATCCTGCGAGGCGCAGAGCAGATGGCCGCCATCCGGCGAGAAGGTGAAATCGCGGGGCGTACGCCCACCTGAGGGCCAGGTGCCGATGGGCGTCAGGCTGCCGTCGTCGACGTCCACCCGGGCGGCGAACACGCTGTCGTGACCGCGGTTCGCCACGTAGACGAAACGTTCATTGGGGTGCAGGTGCATGCCACCGGCGCCGCTTTGGCCGTCGAAGTCGGGCGGCAGGCTGGAGACTTCGGCCAGGCGCCGAACCTGTGGCCCATCGAGCCGGTACAGGCTCACCGACGACCCCAGTTCATGGTTGACCAGCAGGTGCCGGCCGTCGGCAGTGAATGCCAGATGGCGCGGGCCGGAGCCTGGTACGGCAGGCAACGCCAGATCGGGCTCCGGATTGACCTTGCCCTCCTTGATCTCGTGCCTTACCACGGCATCGATGCCCAAGTCTGCCAGGTAGGCGAAGCGCCCGTCGGCACTGACCGTAGCGCAATGCGCGTGCGGGCCTTCCTGCCGTTCAAGGTTGGGGCCGTGGCCGCTACGTTGCAGTACGGTGGGGTTGTCGATCACTTGACCGTTGTCCTGCAGTGGATAGGCGAGGACCTCTCCACTGAGATAATTTGACAGCAGCAGCAAGCGCGTACTCGCATCCACGGCGATAAAGCACGGCCATTCCCCCGGACTGGAAATGCGCTGTTGCAGCTCCAGTGTTCCAGTACTGGCATCCAGGGCAAAGACATCGATGCCCGGATCGCCATCGGCACCGATCTCGCGCACGCTATAAAGGTGCCGGCGGTCATCGGATACACACAGGTAGGAGGGGTTGGTCAGGTCAGTCTGAACGCCAACCGAGGCCAGCGTCGCCTGATGCGGGTCGAAGCGCAGCATTTCGATACCGCGGCCGCGTCCATCGACATGGGGCATTTTCAGGGTGTAGGTACCGACCGCCAGTAAAGCGGTATTCGCAGTGCTCATGGTCATGACTCTCGCTGGGTTTTTATTGTGCTCCGCCGCGTCGGTACGGCAGGCGAGTATTCATTGTCCCGGCTTTCGCCCAAGGGTTTCACGCGATGTCATCGGGGGTTAAAGCATCCCGCCGGCCTTGCGGATGTTGTCGATCATTTTTGTACGGATGGAGCTCAGGTGGTTGCGCACCACCCGCTCCGCAGCGGTGTAGTCGCGGGCAACAAGCGCTTCGAGGATTTCCGTATGGTCGGCATGCACACGCTTGGGCGGTTCCAACCCTTCGAAGAAATGGCTGCGCATGATGTGCAGGTGAATGTTCAGGTTCTCGTAACTGTCCTTCATGCGTTGGTTGTCGCAGGAATCGATCATCACGGTATGGAAGGCCCGGTCGGCCATGGTGAAGCGCGGATAATCACTGAAGGTGTCGCCCTCGATGCTTTCACCCATTGCCTGGAGTAGCGCGGACATTTCCTCGACCACCTGTTGGTGCACATCGCTTTCGATGGCATGGCGCAAGGCGAACAGCTCCAAGGCTTCGCGAATCTGGAAAATCTCGACCAGGTCATGTTCGCTGATGCCGCGTACATAGGTACCGCGCCGGGCCTTGACCTCTACCAGGCCCTCAGCGGCCAAACGCTTGATAGCGTCCACCACCGGGGTGCGGCTGACGCGCAGTTCGGCGGCGATTTCTTCCACATTGACCTGCTCGTCGATCTTGATCAGCCGCGAAAGAATGCGGTCACGCACCGCGGCATACACCTGGTCGGTCAGGTGGGTGTGCTGGATCGGGGTCCATGTCGAGCTCATTGAATCTCTCCTGACAGCGTCGTAATCGCTGCTGCATTTTGCCATCGAACGCTGTTTGACATCACATCTAATGTCTAATATGTTACACGCCAGATGTGACATTGCAAGCGTCATCTCCAGACCAATAATAAAGAAGACTGCCCATGAAGAACAAAAAGATCGTCTGTGCCCTCGCTTTAAGCTTCTGCGCGCTATTCAACCTGCCCGCAATGGCTGCCGATGTAGACCCTGCGACTTTGATGAAGGGCCTTACGGTGCGTGAGGGCGACAATCCGCTGACCGCCGCCGACCAGTACAAGAAACCTGGCCCCTGGCGGATCGGTTTGAGCATCTGGGGCTTCGGTAACACCTGGATGACCCAGATGGTGCACGAGTCGCGCTACGAGGCCTCGCTGCACAAGGACATCAAACAACTGGTCTTCGCCGATGCGCAGTCCAAGCCGGCCAAGCAGATCGCCGACATCGAGGACATGATCGCGCAGAAGGTTGACGCCATCATCATCGCGCCGGTCTCCTATACCGCCCTCACGCCGGTCATTGAAAAAGCCGTCGCTGCCGGCATTCCGGTGATCATCCACTCCACCGAAATCGACACCGACAAATTCACCGTAGAGATCCAGGGCGACGCCAAGCATTTCGGCGAAGTGGGCGGCAAATTCCTGGTCGACACGCTGCACGGCAAGGGCAACATCTGGGTTCTGCGTGGCCAGGCCGGGATCGCCGCCGACACCCAGCGCTATGAAGGCCTGTTGGCAGGCATCAAGGGCTCGGATATCAAGATCGCCGCTGAGCAATATGGCGACTGGTCCTATAACAAAGGCAAGCAGGTGTGCGAAGCGCTGATGCTGAGCAATCCCGAGGTGGACGGGATCTGGTCGTCCGGCGGCGACATGAGCCGTGCCTGCATTGATGTATTCAAAGAGTTTGGTCGCCCGGTACCGCCCATCACCGGTGAAGGCAACAACGGTTTCCTCAAGGCCTGGAAAGACAGCAATGCCAACTCCATGGCAGCGCTGTTCCCTTCCGAACAAGGCTCGGCCGGTATTCGCGCCGCCATCGCCCTGCTGCAGGGCCAGCAATTGCACAAGCGTTATGTCGCGTTGCCCGATCCGGTCACCAAGGCCACCTTCGACCAGTACTACCGTCCAGATCTCAACGACAACTACTGGGTACCAAGCGGTTTGCCGGATGACCAACTGAAAAAACTCTACGGCAAGCAGTGACAGACCGGGAGATCGGACGATGCAAACCCTTATTGCGGCGCGCAACATTTCCAAGCGCTATGACGGTGTACCTTCATTGACCCACGTTGGGATCGAAGGGAAGGCCGGTTCAATCCATGCGGTCACCGGTGAGAACGGCGCGGGCAAGTCGACCTTGATGAAGATCATCGCCGGCGTGGTCAAGCCATCGGAAGGTGAACTGTTCCTTAACGGCAAGGCGGTGACTTTCCGTTCGCCCCTGGATGCGCTGAATGCGGGTATTTCCACGGTGTTCCAGGAATTCTCGCTGGTGCCCAACCTGACGGTGGCGGAAACCATGTTCCTGGGCCGCGAACTGCGTCGTGGGCCGCAACTGGACCGTGCGGCGATGAACGCCGCCGCCGAGAAGGCATTGGCCCAGGTGGGGCTGGCCATTGACCCGCGGCGCAGCGTCGGCTCACTGACGGTGGCAGAGCAGCAGTCGGTGGAAATCGCCAAGGGGTTGACCGTCGATGCCCAGATTTTCATCTTCGACGAGCCTACCGCGGCCCTCAATACGCAGGAGGTGGCACGCCTGGAGATCCTGCTCAAGGCACTGCGTGACCGTGGCAAGTGCATTTTTTACATCTCCCACCGCATGCGCGAGATTTTTGAGCTGTGCGACACCGCCACGGTGCTCAAGGACGGCAAGCTGGTGGGCAGTTACCCCACTCGCGAGCTGAACGCCGACCGCCTGTTGTCGCTGATGGTCGGCCGCGATTTGGCCCAGCTGTATCCACCTAAGGCCGACAGCCTCGGCGAGACGGTGCTGGAAGTGGCGCAGCTACAGGTCGACAAGCAGGCAGCGCCGCTGGCGTTCAACCTGCGGCGCGGCGAGATCGTCGCGCTGGCCGGGCTGGAAGGGCAGGGCCAGCGAGAGATCGTGCGCACGTTGGCGGGCATTCAACCGCAAGGCAAGGCGCAGATTGCCATTCGCGACCTGCAGGGCAGGATGTCGCGTTTCAGTGCTGGCGGCGGCAGCGCCCGTTCGCTGCAGCATGGCATGGCGTTCATGCCCGAAGACCGCAAGGCCGAGGGCCTGTACCTGGACTTGCCGATCCACGCCAACCTGACTCTGGGCATTCACCAGCGCCGCCGTCCGTGGGCGCTGGCGCGGCGCTGTTCGCAGGTAGTGGCGGGGCTGGTCAAGGACCTGAGCATCCGCACCAGCAGTACTTCGCTGGCGGTGATCAGCCTTTCAGGGGGCAACCAGCAGAAGGTGATGCTGGGGCGCTGGCTGGCGGTGGGTGCCAAGGTCTTGCTCATCGAAGAGCCGACGCGGGGCGTCGACGTCGGCGCCAAGACTGAAATCTATAACGCGCTGCGGGCGTTCTGTGCCCAAGGCGGGGCCGTGCTGTTCACCTCCCGCGAACTGCCCGAAGTGATCGGCGTCGCCGACCGCGTGCTGGTCATCAAGGACCATACCGTCGTGGCCGAGCGCAGTGCTGGGGCCATTACCGAAGAAGACATCCTGCAGGCTGCGGTAGGCAACCATGCGGGAGGGGGGCATCGATCATGAAAACCCGTTACGCCGGCCGCATCGGCGGCCAATACCTGTCGGCGATTCTATTGGTGATCGCGCTCGCCGTGCTGGCGGCCTGTTTCGCGCAGTTTCGTACCGTGGAAAACCTCGGCAACCTGCTGGTCCAGGCCACGCCGCTATTGGTCGTCGCCCTGGGCCAGACCCTGGTGATTCTCACCGGTGGCCTGGACTTGTCGGTGGGGGTGATGATCAGCCTCGCCACGGGCTTGATCGCCAACACCGAATCGCCGGTGCTGGGGGTTGCCATGGTGCTGATGGCCGCAGTATCGCTCGGTTTGATCAACGGCGTGGGCGTGGCGCGCTTTCGGGTGCATCCCATCATCATGACGTTGTCTAGCGCGACGGTGCTGCAGGGGATCGTGCTGATCATCCTGCCGACACCCGGTGGCGCGGTTGCCCCGGGACTGGTCACTGCGGTGAATGGCAGCATGGGACCGATGCCCTTGGCGGTGTTGTGGATAGTGGCCGCCGTGCTCGGCGGGTGGTTCTTGCTGCACCGCACACGCTTGGGGCTGCACCTGTATGCCGTCGGCGGCGCGCCGGACAATGCCGCGTTGGCCGGGGTCAATGTGTCCTGGACCATCGTGCGCGGCTACGTGCTCTGCGCCCTGTTCGCGGCGGTGGCGGGTATCTTTCTGGCGGGACGCATTTCTTCGGGCGACCCATGGGTTGGTACCTCTTACGGGCTCGACTCGATCGCTGCCGTTGCCTTGGGCGGTACCCAGCTTACCGGCGGTATCGGCGGTGTCTGGGGCACCCTGTGCGGCACCTTGCTGCTCGGCCTGGTGGGCAATGGCATGAACCTGGTGCAGATCAATCCTTTCCTCCTTTCGGTGGTCAATGGCGCCTTGTTGCTGGTCGCTGTGTGCCTGCGTCGCCGTCAACAGCTGGGACTCTGAGATATGAACATCATTTCAAGCTCGAGCACTGCGTCGGTTGCCGCGCAGCCGCGCCCATCCTCGCGCACGCTTGGGCGACTATTGACCGCCATTGCGCCTTCGATCTGGGTATTGATCCTACTGGTGGGCTATTGCGCGGTGCTCAAGCCGATGCTGTTGCAAATGCCCTTCCAAATGGTGATTTTCCGCCAGGCCGCGCCGCTGGGGCTGGCGGTGTGCGCGCAGTTGCTGGTGATGCGCTGCCGCTCCATCGACCTGTCACTGGGCGGGATCTTCCTGCTCACCAACTTCGTCTCCACCACGGCGCTGGTGGCAGGGCTGCCGCCGCAGTGGGCGATTGTGCTGCCTCTGTTGGCGGGGGCAGCCGTGGGCGCCGTCAACGGCGTGTTCATCACGCTGTTCCGCGCTTCAGCAGTCATCGTGACCTTGGCCACCGGTGCGATTCTGGTGGGCATGGTGTTGTACCTCAGCACCGACAATGCCCCAGGCTCGGTACCACAGCTGATCAAGGACATTGGTCAAGGCCGGCTCGGGCCGGTGCCGATCGCCGGGTTGGTCTGGCTGGCGGTAGCGCTGATCCTTGGCATCGTACTGCGGGTGATGGTATTCGGCCGCCTGATGCAAGCGGTGGGCAGCAATCCGCAAGCGGCGACCCTGTCCGGCTTGCCGATCCGTCGCGTCCTGTTGGCATCGCACATTGCCGCCGGGGCGCTGGCAGCCGGAGGCGGGTTGTTGCTGTCCGGTTATGTCGGGGTCAGCACATCGAACCTGGGGGGCGACGTGGTGATGAACTCCATCGCCGGGGTGATACTCGGCGGCGTGACGTTCGGCAGCGGCCGCGGCGGGATGCTAGGGCCTACCGTTGCGGCGTTTGCCCTGACGCTGTTATTCAACATTCTCAACGTATTCGGCGCAGGCGAGTCCGGCAAGTTGATCGTCCAGGGGCTGGTGATCGCCGCCGCGGCGATCCTTGCGGGAATGGCCCAGAAAGGTCGCCGCTGATTTTTTTCAAGGTATTCGACGGATCTCTGACATGAATAACAATAATACCTACGACGCGATCGTCATTGGCGCCGGCTCGGCAGGTTGCTTGACTGCGGGCCGCCTGGTGGCGGACCACGGCCTGCGTGTGTTGCTGCTCGAAGCGGGGCAGGGCGATCGCCACCCGCTGATCCACATGCCTGCCGGTTTTGTGAAGCTGCTCAACAACGAGCGCTACATGACCTTCCACAAAAGCAGTCGGCACCCGCACTTGTTCGACCGCCAGCCTTCGATTCCCCAGGGCAAGGTGTTGGGCGGCGGCAGCTCGGTCAACGCCATGGTCTACATTCGCGGCCAGGCGCGCGATTACGAAGACTGGGTCACTGCCACCGGTACCCGCGACTGGAGCTTCGAGCAGCTGCTGCCGCACTTCACGCGCATGGAGGGCAACGGCACCTTCAACAACGCCATGCATGGCGTGCTAGGGCCGCTGAAGGTGTCCGATGCCGCCCACCCCAGCGATCTGTCACAAGCCTTTGTGCTGGCGGCGCAGGCAGTCGGCATCGGCCATAACGCCGACTTCAACAGTGGTGTGCAGAATGGCGTGGGCTTCTACCAGCTGACCACCCATAAAGGCCGCCGCTGCAGTGCGGTAGATGCCTTCCTCAAGCCGGTGTTGAACGACCCCAAGCTGACAGTCGTAACCGCCGCGCGCGTCAACCGCGTGCTGATCGAACAGGGTGTCGCGACGGGCGTCGAGTATGTGCATCACGGCAAGGTCTTGCGGGCGACCGCGCCGAGAGTGATCGTCACGGCGGGCGCCCTGGTCACGCCGCAAGTCCTGATGCTGTCTGGCGCGGGGCCGGCTGCGCAACTTCGTGAGCACGGTATCGAGGTTAAAGTCGACCTGCCGGGTGTGGGCGAGAACCTGCAAGACCACCACGAGGTACCGGTCCTTGCGTTCTGTAATGGGCCTTACGGCTACTACCAGCAGGACAAGGGCTGGAACCGAATCCGCAATGGCTTGCAGTATCTGGCGTTCGGCAGTGGGCCGGTGACCTCCAATGGCGTCGAGGCCGGAGCGTTCTTCAATCCTGACGACTCTGAAGGCGCGCCCACGGTGCAATTGTTCTGCGTGCCCTCGGTTTACCTCGACCCAGACGTCACGGACCAGCGCGCCACGTATGGCATCACCCTCAACAGCTGTGTGCTGCGCCCGCGCAGCCGTGGCCGCGTGACCTTGGAGTCGGGAGACCCGGCAGCGTCACCCATCGTTTATCCGAACTACCTGCACGACCCCGAAGACATGCGTCAATCAGTGGCGGGCATCCGCAAGGCACTGCAAATCATCAGTGCCAAGCCGCTGGCGGGGATGATGGAGCACCTGGTATTCCCGCCGGTTCCCGACCCTGACGACGCCCTCCTGGAGGAGCACTGCAGGCGCAGCGTCAAGACCGTCTACCACCCCTGCGGAACCTGCCGAATGGGGCGTGACGGCGACCCAATGGCAGTCCTCGATACGCAGTTGCAGGTGCGTGGGGTAAAGGGCCTGTACGTATTCGATGCCTCGGCATGGCCGAACATCATCAGCGGCAATACCAACGCCACCACCTATGCCGTCGCTGACCGCGGCGTGGCATTGCTGATGGGCGAAGCGCTGCCTGGCGCCGCCGCTGTTGTGCCGAAAAGGGCACGTGATGCCGTGAGCCTGTCATGAGCCGGGAGGTGAAATTGCGCAGTAGCGTATTTCCCTCGCGCTACCTGCAAGGTGCGGGCGCGTTGAGCCGGCTCGAGACTGAACTGGCGGTGCTAGGCGTGTGTCCCGCTTGCCTGGTAGATCCCGCGGTAGAGTTCATCATTGCGCCTGCTGTTGCGCGGTTCGATGCGCCTTTGCGCCTGTCCGAGGGTGCCTGCACGCTGTCGTCGATTGCCGCCACGGTGGCCTGGGGCAAAGATGTGGGCTGCGATGTGCTGGTCGCTTTCGGTGGCGGCAAGGTTATCGATACCGGCAGGGCGGCGGCGGACGAACTCGGCGTACCCTTTGTCTGCGTGCCCACCGTGGCGGCATCGGACGCTCCGTGTTCGGCGCTGGCGGTTGTCTATGACGAAAAAGGTCGGGTACTCGAAGACCGCTTTATGCGCCGCAACCCCGCGCTGGTGCTGGTGGACACGCAGATTCTGGTGCGCGCGCCGGTGCGCTTCTTCATCAGCGGTATCGGCGACGCCTTGGCCACCTGGTACGAAGCGGATGCCTGCCGGCGTTCCGGGGCCAGCAACCTCTGTGGTGGAACCGGCACTGCGCTGGCTCATGCCGCCGCGCAGTTGTGCCGCGACACCCTCTTGGCCCATGCCGTGCAAGCGGTTCATGACTGTCGCGGGCAATACGTGACCGCCGATTTCGAAGAAACGGTCGAGGCCTGTGTGTTGCTTTCCGGGCTAGGGTTCGAGTCGGGCGGGGTGGCCGCCGCCCATGCCATCCACCATGGGCTGGCCGAGTTGGACGAAACCCATGGTGCCTTGCATGGGGAAAAGGTCGCGATCGGCGTATTGGCATCGCTGTTCCTCACCCTGCACGGAGCGCCGGAGCGTCACGCGCTCTTCACTTTCTGCCGCGATGTCGGCCTGCCCGTAACCTTGGCGCAGGTCGGCCTCAACGGCTCCAGCGACGAGCAGCTGCACGCTGTAGCCCGGCGCGCCTGCCGCGCGGGCGAAATCATGCACAACGAGCCACAGCCGGTGACCGCACATGCGGTGGTGGCCGCGTTGCGGGCGATGGATCGCTTCGGCCAGCAAACCCTGGCGTCACAGCCTTGAATCCGACATAAAAACAAGTATCAGGAGTGGGTCATGCAGCAAATTCTGCAAAATTACCGGGCCGATCTGTTCGCCGGTCAGCAGGTATGGGTTTCAGGCGGTACCAGCGGTATTGGCCTGGATATCGCCTTGGGCTTTGCGGGCCTGGGGGCCGAGGTAGTGGCGACAGGTTCGTCTGCGAGCAAGATTGCACAACTGCGCGAAACGCAACCGCAACTGCAGTGTGAACGTCTGGACGTCACTGATGCCGCCGCCATCACGCGCTTCGCCGCCGGCTTGTCGCGCCTTGACCTGCTGGTCAACGCTGCCGGTATTTCCCGGCCTGGGCAGGAATATGACGATGAGGTGTTCGTGCAGGTACTCGACACTAACCTGATCAGTGTCATGCGCCAGTCCATGGCCGCGTTGCCGTTATTGGAGCAATCGCGGGGCAGTATCATCAATATCGCCTCGATGCTCAGCTACCTGGCGGATGCCGAAGTGCCGTCTTATTGCGCCAGCAAAAGCGGCGTGCTTGGCCTGACCCGCGCCTTGGCCCACCGCTTCGGTGCCCAGGGTGTGCGGGTCAACGCCATCGCCCCAGGTTACCACCGCACGGCCATGACTGAAGGCCTGTGGAGCGATCCTGCGGCCGCCGACAAAATCGCCCAGCGCACCGCGCTAAAACGCTGGGGCGAATCCGAAGACCTGCTCGGCGCGGCGGTGTTCCTGGCCTCTAGCGCGGCGGCCTACGTCACGGGCGCCACCTTGCCCGTCGATGGTGGCTACGTCAGCGGCTGACCCCACCCTTTTTCCACGCGGTACCTCCGGTTGGCGTCATTCAGACGCCAACGGATTCGTTTGCTCGAAAAACAACAACAAAGGGCTGATACACATGAACAAGAAGATGACCTTGGCCGCAGTGCTGACTTTGCTCGGGGCTACTCAGGTGCAGGCGGACGATTACACCCCGGACGGCTTCCTGCTCGGGGATTGGGGCGGGGCGCGGCATCAGTTGCATGATCAGGGCGTGGACTTTCTGGTGACGTATGTCAACGAGCTGGCCTACAACACTCAGGGCGGTGATAAACAAAAGGGCACCTACGCTGACCAGATCATGCTTGACGGCAACCTCGACCTGCAAAAAATTCTGGGCTGGAACGGCGCGCAGCTACACCTGACGCTGACCAACCGCAACGGCGAAAACCTTAATACCGAGGCGGGCCTGGGGACCGTCCTCAACCCGCAGGAAATCTATGGCTACGGCAGCGTTACACGGATCGCGCAGTTCTACTACCAGCAGAGCCTGTTCGACGGCAAGGCGACCCTCAAGCTTGGCCGCCTGCCCATGAGTGGTGACGTGTTTCCCTTCTCCTGCAAATTCGAGAACCTGACCTTCTGTGGAACGGTGCCGGGCTATATCACGCCTAACTGGTATACCTGGCCGGTCAGCCAGTGGGGCGGCGTGTTCAACGTCAATGTCACTGACGAGGTCTCGCTGCAGGCCGCGATCTACCAGGTCAACCCGCGCTTCACCGAGAATGCCCAAGGGCTTAATTTTGGCAGCCCGAAAGGCACCACCGGGTACCTCGGCGTGCTCGAAGCGGGTTGGACGCCCAAGGTCGGTGGCATGCCTGGCAGCTATCGCCTGGGCGTGTGGCACAACACCGGTGAGTTCGACGATGTGTACCGCGACAGCGCCGGCCAGCCGATCGGCCTGACCGGCGCCACGGCGGAACGTGACGATAGCGCTTCGGGTTATTACCTGATGGGCCAGCAACAGGTGTGGCAGGACCCGGGTGCCACTGCCCGCAAGCTTTCGCTGTTCGCCAACTACATTCAATCGGACCGTGATGTGTCCTACGTCGAGCATAGCTGGCAGGCGGGGCTGTTCCTCAGTTCGCCGTTCGCGTCGCGGCCCAATGACGAGATTGGCCTGGCGATCGGTGGGCTGACGGTCAACGACCGCTCCGCCGAGCGCATTCGCCAGAGCAATAGCCTTCTGCCTGTGGGGGCGACGGGGCAGCCGATTCCGCAGAGCGAGTATCCCGCCGAGCTTTATTACGGGATTGCCGTCACCCCCGCGATTACCGTTCGGCCCAACGTGCAGTATGTGAAATCGCCGGGTGGGGTGAGTGGCAACACTGATGTGGTAGTGCTGGGGGTCAAGACGGTCGTGAGTTTCTAAGCTGAATGAAAAAGCCCGCCACTTCACAGTGGCGGGCTCTTGCTTGATTGCGATGGCCCAGTCAGACGATAG
>Ga0308164_10001295_pt1 | contig 30200 bp, 24 predicted proteins | sample PhyTR2_FD_201031 | JGI IMG/M metagenome (GOLD analysis project Ga0308164, IMG submission 201031) | Phyllosphere microbial communities from UC Gill Tract Community Farm, Albany, California, United States - DLSLT.R2 | ecosystem: Host-associated > Plants > Phyllosphere > Unclassified | place: USA... | reverse complement strand
ACCACTCGGGTGTTTTGCAAGATGTATTTTTGTATACACAAAAAAATCTTGCGCCCTTGAGGTCGGGTATTTCCTCGGAACTCGGAAATACTTAAAACACTAATAAATCATCCAAAAAATCTGCAATATCAAATTGGTAATACATCCTAAAAAAGCAATAATCTAGGGAATTCTAAATGGACCACGTTTTGAACACTATGAATATGCGAGATTAAATCAATAAGTAAGGTATTCCTAATGCAGAGCAAAGAAAGCTAGAAATAGAAATGCTTTTTTTTAACCTATAATTATAATGGTAGTAGTAAAAACCTTTTCAAAGTCGGAACTTATCTAAGTTTCGAGTAAAATTAGAATGGCGAGTGCTCATCCGTGGCTTGTGGACCCCACCATAGCGTAATGCTAATTTGCTTCTACCGATAAAATTTTGATTTCAAAAATGATCCGAATCACTATTGTGAAAGAAAAAGGTGTAAATCCAAATTGCATTATTCCAAAGCAGTAAATATGGCAAAAAAAAACACGTGATCCCGAACGTAATATACAAATGTTCATTTGACGTGTAATTAATTTCAGGTTTATCCACAGCTTATGAGACATCTTCCGATAGACCGAATGACCCCTGAGAAATTAATGGAAATGTTAAAGAAAAAAGGAGTAAAAATGTCTATAAATCAAGCGAAGGAAATCTTGGATTTGCTATATATTTTAGCTATTTTGGAAGTAGAGCAAGTTTTAAAAAGATGATTACAGCAGATTTATATATAAGAGTAAGTACTGATGAACAGGCTGATAAGGGATATTCTCAACGCAACCAAGAAGAGGTTTTACAGAAATATTGTTTCGCCAGAGATATCAAAGTGAGGAAAGTTGTTTTTGAGGATCATTCCGCCAAAAGCTTTATACGCCCTCCCTGGCAAAAATTATTGGCTGATCTAAAAAAGAAAAGAGGACAAACGGATTTGGTACTTTTCACCAAGTGGGACAGATTCAGCAGAAATGCGGGGGATGCCTATCAGATGATAAAAATATTGGGTGATCTCGGTATAGAGCCGCAGGCCATTGAGCAGCCTCTTGATATCTCCATCCCTGAAAACAAAATGATGTTGGCTTTCTATCTCGCAGCTCCCGAAGTTGAGAATGATAGAAGAGCACTCAATACTTTTCACGGAATGAGAAGAGCAAGGAAAGAAGGGCGATGGATGGGGCTGGCGCCCATAGGTTATACTAACAAGGTAACCGAAGACGGGCGAAAGTATATCTGTCCTGTAGAGCCTCAAGCATCAATAATGAAATGGGTATATGACGAATTGTCTACGGGTAAGTGGTTCATTGATCAGATCTGGAAGGCAGCATCGGATAAAGGGCTTAAGACAGGTAGAAAAAATTTTTGGCAGATTATTAGAAATCCCATTTACTGCGGTAGGATACCTATTGCGAAATATAAGGAGGAGGAGGCCCATACTGTTATGGGGCAACATAAAGGGATAGTTTCGGAAAGCATCTTTTATAAAGCTATGGATGTTTTGAACGGCAGAAACAAGCCAAAAAAGACGACTATATCTTCTCCTGATGTGCTTCCCTTGCGTGGCTTTCTGATATGTCCAAAGTGTGGCTACATGCTTTCAGGTAGTGCTTCAAAAGGTTACAGCAAGCACTATCACTATTACCATTGCTTTTCGAAGTGTGGGGTGAGATATAACGCTGAAAAAGTCAATAAGCTTTTTGTGGAGGAGTTAAAAAAATATACTATAGATCCGCTGTTGCATGCGGCATATGTAATGATTTTGAAACAGGTTTACCAAGCTTTTTCAAGTGAAGATAATAATCAATTGTCAAATGTAAAAAACCAGTTGGAGGAGTTTAATAATAGAATTTCGAAGGCTAGGGACAAAATGCTCAACGATGTAATTCTAGATTTTGAGTACAGGAAAATCAAATCAGACCGTGAAAGAAATATCCTTATTCTTGAAAATAGACTCATCGATTTATCCAGAGGAAAAGAGAATATTGGCGAATTAATCGGAAAAGCGACTGGGTTGCTCAAAAACCTTCATGAAACATATATAGAGGCGGATTCTGAAGGAAAGAGGCGGCTAATTAGTTCGATCTATCCCCAAAAACTCACTTTTGACGGAACACAACATCGAACTGTTCGAATGAATGAGGCGGTACGCGTTCTAGGTACTTTAAAGGCCGTTTTTGAGGGCAAAAAAAAGGGGCAAACCAAACATAAATTTGATTTGCCCACTATGGTAGCGGGGAGCAGGATCGAACTGCCGACCTCAGGGTTATGAATCCTGCGCTCTAACCATCTGAGCTACCCCGCCGGGTAAAAATATTTGCTTATATTATCAAATATTTAGGTGGTTATTTTTTGGAGTTGCAAATATAGAATAAATTACCTTTCTTTAGAAAAATAAATAAAAAAAAGTAGTCCGGAATTTATTCTGGTAATGAGTTAACATGGCAGAAAAGAAAAAATTTACGCTGGAGTACGAGGTTAAATCGTCACCAAGAATACTGTATAGTTTTATAAGTGAGCCAAATGGCTTATCGCAATGGTTTGCAGATGATGTAAATTTTCGTGATCAGGTTTACACATTTACGTGGGATGATGAAGAGCAAAAAGCGAAGCTGGTTTCAATTAAAGAGAATAAACTGGTTAAGTTTAAGTGGCTTGATGACGAGCCCCAATGCTACTTTGAAATGGAAATAGTTCAGGATGAACTTACCAACGACGTAGCACTTGCAATTACCGATTTTTCTACAGACGAGCTGCTTGCTGAAAAAAGACTTATATGGGATAATCAAATCGATTACCTGATAAGCGTTTTAGGTGCATAATATTATTATGCTTTGTTTACCTTTGTAGGGTGAAAAAAATACATCTTTTAGTAATTAAAACATTCATAAGGCCATTTATTGCCACATTCTTTGTGGTAATGTTTATCCTTTTAATGTTTTTTCTTTTTAAATATGTAGATGATCTGATTGGCAAAGGCTTCGAATGGTATACCATTCTCGAATTGATGTACTATCAGTCGATGGTGCAAATTTCAATGGCTTTGCCGCTTTCCGTATTGCTCTCATCTATCATGACTTTCGGAACATTGGGCGAAAATTATGAGCTTGTAGCCATAAAATCTGCAGGAATTTCACTGCAAAAAGCAATGCAGCCGCTTATTGTTCTCATACTTTTATTAACTGCAGGTTCATTCGTATTCTCCAACTACATTTTACCAAAAGCAAATCTTAAGTTCTACTCTTTAATGTACGATGTAAGAAATAAGAAACTTGCATTCCTGATAAAACCCGGCGTTTTTAACAATAGCATACCCGATTATTCTATTCGCGTAGATAGTAAAGATGAATCAGGAAAAATGCAGGGAATTATGATTTACGATCATAAAGGAACTAATGGAATTCCTAAAATTATTATGGCTAAGGAAGGTGAAATGATAAAATCTGCAGATGGAAAATACCTTGTTTTCAATCTTAAGAATGGCGTTACATACGAAGAGCAATCCAGCAACAATGGCATTTATAATCCACGGCAAATTTTATCGCGAAGCAGATTTAAAGAGACCGAGCCAAAGTTTGATATGAAATCTTTTGATTTGAGTAAAACGGATCAAAATGCTTTCGGCAACAGTACTGTAATGCTCAATTTGAAAGGAATTTTAAAGAAACAGGAATTGCTGAAACGGCAGATGGATACCCTGAACCGGAATACCGCCAGAACATTGGGAAACAACTTTAAACAAAGTAATATTGCAATGGGCTACAGTAAACTCAAAGTTGCACCCAAGGTTATAAATAATGCAATTTTAAAAAGTATACCCAATGGATTTAGGTTGCAAAGTATCCAAAATGCCGCGAATACGGTTTCAGTAATGACTCAGAGTTTAGCTAATGGTGCGCCGCGACAAGAAGATTTAAGAGGTGAAATTATTTTTACCAGTGTAGAATACCAACGAAAGTTTACCTTGGCAGCTTCCTGTATTTTATTGTTTTTTATTGGTGCGCCACTCGGTGCAATAATTAGAAAAGGAGGGATGGGGCTGCCAGTGGTTATTGCTATCGTTTTCTTTTTAATTTATCACATTGTAACAACAGTCGCAGAAAAATCGGCTCGGGAGGGTTCTATTAATCCCGTATTCGGGATGTGGATTGCTTTTATATTGCTCACACCTCTGGCTGTTTTTTTAACTTATAAAGCAACAGTAGATTCAGCACTTTTCGATATCAATTATTACAAACAATTTTTCGTAAAGCTCTTTAGAATCAAGCAACGTTAGGCCTTTTTCCTTTACTTCTAAATGATATATAAACTTAAACATATTGCTGAATAAGGTTGTACCTTTGTATTGATTGATGGACGGACTTAACAGTTCAGGCCATTTTGTAATTGATTAAAATGCAAACAAAATTAAACACCATACAAGAGGCTATTGATGATATCAAAGCCGGTAAAGTTATAATCGTTGTCGATGATGAAGACAGAGAGAATGAAGGCGATTTTTTAACTGCTGCAGAAAATGCAACACCTGAAGTAATTAATTTTATGGCTACTTACGGGCGTGGGTTAATCTGTGCTCCCTTAACGGAGGAACGCTGCGATGAACTTAACCTGAATTTAATGGTTGGTAAAAACACCGCCGCTTACGAAACTAACTTTACTGTTTCTGTCGATTTGGTTGGCCACGGTTGTACTACCGGAATCTCGGCCAGCGATCGTTCGAAAACCATGCTGGCACTCGTTAATCCCAATACAAATCCCGATGAGCTAGGCAGACCAGGTCATATCTTTCCTTTAAGGGCAAAGGATGGTGGTGTAATCAGAAGGGCAGGCCATACAGAAGCTGCGGTAGATTTAGCCAGATTGGCAGGAATGAAACCTGCAGGTGTTCTTGTAGAAATTTTGAAAGAAGATGGTGAAATGGCTCGTTTGCCCGATTTGTTTAAAATCGCCGAACAACATCAGCTTAAGATAATTTCTATTGAAGATTTAATTGCTTACCGATTGGGGATTGACAGCCTGGTTAAACAAGAAGTTACAATCGACTTACCTACTGCTTGGGGCGATTTTAAAATGACTGCGTACACGCAACTCGATAATAATGCCACACACCTTGCAATTTTTAAAGGTGAGTGGAAAGAAGATGAGCCTATTTTGGCTCGTGTCCATAGTTCTTGTGTTACCGGTGATATCTTTGGTTCATGCCGATGTGATTGTGGCCCTCAGCTTCACAAAGCTTTGGAGATGATTCAGAAAGAAGGAAAAGGTGTTGTAGTATACATGAACCAAGAAGGTCGTGGGATTGGATTAATCAACAAACTTCGTTCTTATAACTTACAGGATGCAGGCTTTGATACCGTTGAAGCTAATATAAAATTAGGCTTTAAAGGAGATGAACGCGATTATGGTGTTGGTGCGCAGATTTTAAGGTCTCAGGGCGTTACGAAAATGCGCCTGATGAGTAATAACCCGACTAAACGTGCCGGATTAATTGGTTATGGTTTAGAGATAGTAGAAAATATTCCCATCGAAATTGAAAGCAATATTCATAACGAACGTTACTTGAAAACCAAAAGAGATAAAATGGGTCATTCCATTATGAAAGGATAAATATTGTTCAATTGGTAATTCTAATTTCGAATTACCAATTGAATTATCTCTTTTGATTATTTTTTGCCTCGTTAATAATTGCTTCTTTATTAATCGTTTTCTTAACAGGCTGTTGTTCTGCGGCTTTCTTCCTCAAGTTTCTCCTGTAAGCACCCGTAAGTTTTTGTAAAAACTCTTTAAAAGTATCAAACTGTTGTGTGTAAACCAAACCAACAGAAGTTACATTAGCCGTAGGACTTATACCGCTATTCAGGAAAATACTCTGTTGCGTTGGTGGTTTATTTGCAAGCTTTCCTGTTAAACTTCCATCTTTTCTGATTAAAAATAAAGCCTCTACTTCGCTACCCACATTGTTTTTCGAGAAATCGATTACGGTAAAGTCATTTAAACTATTTCTGTCAACAATTCCGGCATTTACAATTAAACGATCGTTAAAAAATTTAAATGATGCATTAGCCTCACTTAAAGATTTTACGTTTAAATCTACAAAGTTCAGATTCAGCGAAGAGAGCACATTATTAAACTGATTAAACACAAGCTCGGTAGCCGTGCTCGATACACTGGAACCTAGTTGCTTGCCAATTGATTCTCCACCGTTGCCGGGTGCAAAACTTCTTCTGATAATTAAACTGAAAGCCTGAAGATTCAAATTGTTCTGATCACTGAAATAGGTTTGTAACTCTTCTTTAATTGCAGGGTTCGACGGGAAGTTAATGTCCAGTTTAATATCGGGTTGCAACAACAAACCGGTTAAACCCATTTCGACCTCGGTGTTAACCCTTTGGTTCGCATTAGCGCTCGCATCGCGATTGGCAGCTTTAAAAAGCTCGTTCAAACTTGCCCTTAATGCGTAAACTGCTTTAAGATTAATTTGTGCTGCAGTCGGGTTGCCCGTCCATCTGATGGTTCCTCCTTGTCTGATCTCGAATTTTTTATTGATAACCTCTTGGGCGGTAAAATCAAAGCTTCCGGTTTCAATAATGTAATCTCCCGACATTTCGAAATCACCCAGACTGTTAATGTTTAAGTTAAGCTCGGCATTTCCTTTACCGCTCAAATTACCCAAAGTTGTGTAAATGTTTGCGGTAGTATTAGGATCGATAGTTAATTTAAAAGTCAAAGTAAGGCCATCAAAGTTCGTCGCTTTTTTAACAACTTTCGCCGAATCTCTGCTTATAAAATTTATGAAGTCTTTGTCGGCAACGGTTTCAGAACTATTGAGCGGCAAGTTGAAAACCGTTCCTTTTTCAGTTTTTGCTTTAATGTCAATCTTCATTTTGCTGGTTGGCCCGGTAAAGTTGAAGGTACCGGTTCCGTACGCTTTTCCGTAATAAACTGAATTATCTTTAACAGTAGTATTAAGCGCCATAAAACTATCAGCTGTTACTTTAACGCTTAACGTCGGATCGTTAATGTCATTCAAGTCTACAGAGCCATTGGCCGTAGCTTCGTGCCCTTCCAAATCGGCAAGCTTGAAATTATCCAGATTTATTACGCTGTTTTCTACCTGAACATCATCACTGATTACGTAGGTAGTTTTAAGATAGTTCACCATCAACTGCCCTTTATCGAAAGATAGCGATCCGTTTATTTTTGGATTGTCGAGTTTGCCTGTTACGGTTAAATCAGAAGAAATATTTCCTTTCAGATTGGAAACAAGTGTTTTAACAAAAGGCTCAAAAATTGTGAGTTTGCTATCGTCCATTTTAACTTTTAGGTCGATTTCACTCTGTTCCAAATCTATATTTCCAGTAAGTTTAAAGGTTTCAGAATCGTCGGCCATTATTCTTGTGAAAACATTGATTTTATTTTTATCGCTGTTAAACGATGATGTATCTGTGAGCGATCCGATGTAGATGTCGTTAAAATTTAATGAGTCAATTTTTACATCATCGGTAATTCTTGGCGATTTCAATATGCCATAGAGGTCCGTTTTACCATTAACATTTCCGCTCAGTTTTACGCCAAAGCCTTTGGTGAATGGGTTAATGGTGCGAAGGTTAAAATCTTTAAAACCAACCTGTAGCAAATCTGCAGGATCATCAGAAATCAATCCGTCGACCGTAATTTGCTGGTTGCCATTTGTTAAATCGAAGTTCTTAACTTCCGTTTTACCATTGTTAAGGATAATCCTAACTTTTTCCTGAATACGCCATTCTTCGTTGTTGATTTTCAGAATTGATGGTAAAATACTCAATCTTGCGGCAGTATCCTTATTCTTTGTAAACTCAACCAAGCCGTTTAAATCCAGTTGATTTTCTTCTAGCGAACTCGACATTTTTAAGTTGAAAGCCAAACTGTCATTTCGTAAAATGTTCGAAATGTTTACGTCTTTGATAAATAAACTATCGTTAATCTGAACCCGATCTGAAGTGATGTTTAATTGCAGCTGTTGAGGAGTTGTGTTTTCATCGACAATGATATTGTTAACAACAATGCCCTGGTATTTCAGGTTTTTAACGAAGCCGTTAAGCGTTGCCGTATTATTTCTTGAATCGAAATTGCCTACAAAATTTGCGCCTTCTGCCAGTTCGAGCCCGGGCGAAACCAATTGTGCCAGAGGTTCAAATTTCTTTACCTTCAAGTTGAACTGAAAAATTTGTTCGTTATACTTTATAATTTTTGTTTGGAAAGACGGGACGTAGGTTTTAGCGATTGCTTTATAATAAGAACCGATTGAATTAAGATCGTATTTCCCGCTGATGCTTGCGTCGAGAATATCAGATTTAATTGTCAGGTTTCGATCAACGCCTACACCACTTGCCATCAGTTCAACTGAATCTATACTGTAAGTGCCTTTTGGGTTTTTTAGTGTAATCTCCTGAATGCGTAACCTTCCCTCAATATTATTTAAATCCGTTCCAGAAAAGTTGGTGCTGAACTTTGCATCAACTCTTAACGAATCTTTAAGTAAATGCAAGGCTTTTAACTTTGCTCCAGAGATAGTTGCATTAAAGTTAAATACAGGCAGCTTTGGATTTAGATTTACGCCGCCATCAAACAGCAGCTTTATATTCTTGTCGTTTATGCTTAAATTTCCGTTAAAATATTTTTTATCAAAAGTTCCGTCTATTTTAACATTTCTGTATCGGTAATTATTAAAATCAATATACTCAACCTTTCCGTTCAGCTTCTCGGTTAAATGTTTTAATTCAGTTCCCCTTCCTTTTACATATAATGATGATGTTATTCTCCCTAAACTCTTTTCATCAATCAAATTGCCAAGATTAAAATCATAGGTTTTTACATTTCCTGTGTATGAAGGCACATCATTTTTGTCGATTTTCATATTAACGTCAGAAACGATTCTTCCGAGCTTGGTTTTGAATTCGCCATATGCAATAAAGTCATTTTGAAAACCTGTAAAACTTCCATTGAAGTTGATGTTGCCAAACTTGTTAACGATCGCGGGCACTATTTTTTTCTTTTTGCCGGTAATACCCGAAAGTACTTCGTCTAAATCTGTTTTATTGGTTCCCGCCATGTCAATTTTGAGATCCATAAATGTTTCTTCCCATTTGGGTAAACCTTTAATCACAAAATCGCCTTTTATGTAAGTAGCTTTGCCCGATTTAACAGATAATTTCTTCGCCCGAAGATTATTTACCAAACCAGTTATTTGACCGTCAACATCCAAATCAAGTTTCATGGTGTTGAGTTCCGGCGCAAAAAATGCAATGTCCTTCGAGGTGATGTGGCTATCTTTAAAAATCGCCTTCATCCTCACATTATCTATGTATTTATTAAAATCCTTGAAGGAGTTAAACTTCATCTGATAATAATTCGTTAGCCGGCTTTGATTTGTAACAAGTAATAGATTTTTCAGCTCAATCGCGTTCGAATCTACCGTAGTTTCGGCAGTAAGGTTTTTTAAATAAAACCCGCTTTTCTCCCTTAAGGTTAAGTTTTTAATATTGGTTTTGAAAAGATGATTTTTAGTATCCAGCCCTTCCATAATCACGCTTAATTCCTTTACATCAACGTTGTCGAAGTTTACGCTTTTACCTTGCGTTAAATCTTTAGCTTTAAAGTTTTTGTATTTAAAATTCAGCTTGTTAATGATGATTCGGCCAAAATCTATCTTATAAGGTTTTTTAGTAGAATCTTTTACACTTGGTTTACCCGAATCGAAATAATTTATGATGAAATCGAGATTAGAAGAATTATCTTTGAAATCTTTTAAAAAGAAGGTCCCGTTATTGATTTGTACGGTGTTGATATCAATTATCTTCTTTTTAATGGATAATTGATTAATATCAACCATGAAGGCGGGCGTGCTTAAAAGCGTATCTTTCTGTAAATCCAGCACGAGCAAATCTTCGAGCACGATGGATTTGAAAGGCTTAATGTATAAGCTTTTAATTGAAACGGTTGTATTAAGCTCTTTTGAAAGGTAGGCAGCTGCTTTTTGCGCAAAATAAGTTTGAACAGACTTAAATTGTAACGAAAAAACGAGAAGCGCCAGCAGCAAAATTATTGATGCAATTACCCAAAGGAGTATTTTAAATAGTTTTTTAATAATTTTGCAGCTTAAATAAAATTAATTTGTCTGTTATACTTGCTATCGAGTCCTCTTGCGATGATACTTCAGTCGCTATTTGTAACAACGGCAAAATTACGGCCAATGTTATTGCAAACCAAACAATTCATGAAAATTATGGTGGTGTAATCCCTGAATTAGCTTCAAGGGTACATCAACAAAATATTGTACCTGCTGTAGAACAAGCGCTAAAAAATGCAAATGTTACAAAACAGGACATAAATGCGGTTGCCTTTACTCGCGGACCCGGTTTATTGGGTTCGCTATTGGTTGGCGTTTCTTTTGCAAAGTCTTTCGCATTAGCGTTAAATATACCGCTAATTTCTGTCAATCATATGCATGCGCACATTTTGGCGCATTTTATTGATGATCCCAAACCGAATTTTCCCTTTTTATGTTTGACCGTTTCAGGTGGTCATACACAAATTGTTTTGGTTAAAGATTATTTCGACATGGAAATTGTCGGCGAGACTTTAGACGATGCCGCAGGTGAAGCCTTCGATAAAACTGCAAAGATTCTTCAACTGCCTTATCCGGGTGGTCCTTTAATTGATAAACATGCTCAGTTGGGTAACCCGAAAGCTTTCAAATTTGCCGAACCTAAAATAGATGATTTGAACTTCAGTTTTAGTGGTTTTAAAACGTCCATCCTCTACTTCATCAGAAAACAGGAAAAAGAGAGCCCTGAATTTATTGCCAAAAATTTAAATGATATTTGTGCGTCTGTTCAATACAGTATTATTCAGATTTTGATGGATAAACTTAAAAAGGCAGCAAAGCAGTATAATGTAAATGAGATTGCGATAGCCGGTGGTGTTTCTGCAAACTCAGGTTTAAGAAACACATTACAGGAAATGGCTGTTGAATTGGGTTGGAAAGTGTACATCCCTGCGTTTCAATATTGCACCGATAATGCCGGTATGATTGCCATTGCAGGTTATCAAAAGTATTTGAAGGAGGATTTTGTGGGGCAGGAAGTTTCGCCAATGGCGAGAATGGAATTTTAAGAATACTTAACTTAAAAAATTGTTGATTGTTAAATTGTTGGTTGATTACTGAATTTGCCAACTGAAAACTGAATTATGACCGGAGCATCATTAGTATTTTGGATAGTTTGTGCAATTCCCTTAATCGGGATTTTATATTATCTGATTAGAAAAGATAAGAATAAAATGAAAGGCAGTTGGGGTGTTATCATTCTCGGTGCTTTATTAATCGCAGCCATATTGGTTATCGTTTATGTAACTAAAGATTTCAATGCGATTTTTAGTCAGGACGGAAATTAACAGGACGATAATTAATCTTTATATAATCAAGAAATAAAAAAAACGCCAAATTGATTTTCAATTTGGCGTTTTGCAGAATGATGTTTTTAAAATCTATTTTTCTTCTAATTTATCACCTGTTACTTCGGCTTTAATTTTAACTTCTAATTCATCTGCCAACTCAGGGTTGTCGCTTAATAATTGCTTAACGGCATCTCTTCCTTGTCCTAATTTTGTGTCTCCGTAAGAGTACCAAGAACCGGCTTTCTTAATGATGCCGAAATCTACACCTAAATCTACGATCTCACCGTTTTTAGAAATACCTTCTCCGAACATCACATCAAATTCAGCAATACGGAAAGGCGGAGCAACTTTGTTTTTAACGATTTTTACTTTAACACGGTTACCCGAAACTTCATCAGAATCTTTAATCTGAGAAATACGACGAATATCCAGACGAACCGAAGCATAAAATTTCAATGCGTTACCACCAGTCGTTGTTTCAGGATTACCAAACATTACGCCGATTTTATCACGCAATTGGTTAATGAAAATACAGCAACATCCGGTTTTTGAAATTGTTCCGGTTAATTTACGTAATGCCTGACTCATTAAACGGGCATGTAAACCCATTTTGCTATCACCCATTTCGCCTTCAATTTCACTTTTAGGAACCAATGCAGCAACGGAGTCAATAACGATAACGTCAATAGCACCCGAGCGGATTAAATTATCAGCGATTTCTAAAGCCTGCTCACCATTGTCTGGTTGAGAGATTAAAAGATTATCCGTATCAACACCCAATTTCTTTGCATAGAACTGATCGAAAGCATGCTCTGCATCAATAAATGCGGCGATGCCACCTTTTTTCTGAGCTTCAGCAATAATATGTGTAGCTAAAGTTGTTTTACCTGATGATTCAGGGCCATAAATTTCTATAACTCTTCCTTTAGGAATACCACCAATACCCAAGGCAATATCTAAACTGATTGAACCTGTAGATATGAAATCAATCGGTTCAATAGCGGTATCGCCAAGTTTCATTATGGTGCCTTTACCATAAGATTTTTCTAATTTATCCAGCGTTAACTGTAGGGCTTTTAATTTATCAGGATTTGCGCTTGCCATGTTTTATTGTTATTTGATTTCGTAAATATAATTGAATTGTCGGCTAATATGCTCTTATGTTTATAATTTATAATACTAAAGTATTTAGCTAAGTTAATTGTTTTTTAGCTAATGTCAATAGTAAATTTAAAATAAGTTTAGGCACTGTGTTTGTCGCGTTCATTTTTTGCTTGCATTCGCTCAAAATACCTGCACATGTAAGTTATTTCGCATACCTCACATTTCGGACTACGAGCAACGCAAACGTATCGGCCATGCAGAATAAGCCAGTGGTGCGCAATATGGATATCATGTTTAGGGAGGTTTTTTACTAAGTCTTTTTCCACAGCTAACGGAGTTTTACCGTTTGTTAAACCCAATCTGTTAGCTACACGGAACACATGTGTATCTACAGCCATAGCAGGTGCGTTGTAAATTACCGATGCGATAACGTTAGCGGTTTTGCGACCAACGCCCGGCATTTTTTGTAGATCATCAATTCCCGAAGGCACCACTTCGTTAAAATCGTTAACCAAAATATTAGCCATGCCCACCAAATGTTTGGCTTTATTATTTGGATAACTGATGCTTCTTATGTAATCAAAAACGATATCTGGAGTAACTTCTGATAAGCTTTTTGCGTTTGGAAATCGCTGAAAAAGTGCCGGCGTAACCATGTTTACCCGCTTGTCGGTACATTGTGCCGAAAGTATTACAGCAACCAAAAGTTGATAGGGGTTATTGTAATGTAATTCGGTTTCGGCATCGGGTTGCTTCGCCGAAAAATGTTCCACAAAAAGTTTATAGCGTTCTTTTTTAAGCATCCGCAAATATAGCGAGCAGATTTATAACGAATGGTATTATTAGAAAATCAAAATATGGGCATTTTGGAATAAGCAGTCCCGCTTTCTGCTTCAATCTTTTACCCCTAAATCCCCTGAAGGGGACTTTGCCTGAAGCCCCTTTAGGGGTTGGGGTAAAAGTATTTTCGCTGCAGTCGGGTTTATCGGGCAAAACCAGCAATTCGAAACTAGCTCTTAAAAGCCAGAATTGGGCCGGGTAATTTTATGTAAAAGGCACAGGCTGTATTTTCTAAACCTGATGGCAGCGGCAGCTCCCGATATTTCATCGGGACTACAGCGAACAGCAGGGCGAACATTTTTTATGTCGAACTATCCGTTGATTTACTGAAAATAGTTAATGAAATACCGGCGTAGAAACTTTAACCTCTTCCGTAATTTCTTGTCTGCTTTTTATTAGCCAGAAAGCAAAAAAAGATCCCACTAAAGCCATTGCTGCGCCAACATATGCAGGAGAAGTATAGTCGAAACCGTAAACGAGAGGCAAGCCACCGAAGAAAGCACCTAGTGCGTTACCAATATTAAAACTCGCCTGACTTGCCGAAGCAGCCAACATTTCAGAGCCTTTTGCAGATTGAATCATCAGCATTTGAATTGGCGCTGCCAACGCAAAGGAAACTGCTCCTGTAATAAACGTCATGATTAAAGCTAAAGGCTGATTGGCAGATACAAAGTGAACAATAACCAGTGTTACAACCATTGTTAACAGTAAAGCTACAGATGCTTTTGCCGGAGAAAACTTATCGGCTAAAACACCACCAATGTAATTTCCAACCATCATACCTAACCCAGCGAGCATTAGTATGTAAGTAACAGCATTCGGCGAAAAGCCGGCAACATCTGTCATCAATGGTGCAATGTAACTATACCAGGTAAATAAGCCACCAGTTCCGATTGAAATCATAAAGATGATGATCCAGGCATCACGTTTTTTAAAGAAACTTAATTCAGCTTTTAAGTCGCGATTTTTGGTTGCTTCTAAAGCAGGTAGCCACAATTTTAGACTCAAAAGGGTTACAAGTCCTACGAAAACAACAACTGCGAAAGAAATCCTCCATGAGAAATTGTGCCCAATAAAAGTACCAAGCGGAACTCCAACTATATTTGCAATGGTTAAACCCATAAACATCAAAGAAACTGCTTGAGCGGCTTTCCCTTTTGCAGCAATACGACTTGCAACAACAGAGCCCACACCGAAGAAAGCGCCATGTGGCAAACCAGAAAGTAAACGGGCAATAAATAACGTGTTAAAAGTAGGGGCGAAGGCAGAAAACGCATTAAATATAGTAAACATTACCATTAAAGCGATTAAAATCTTCTTTGGTGGATATTTACCTGCAATCATTATTAAGAGCGGCGCACCGATCACCACACCCAATGCATAAGCCGAAATTAAATGACCCGCTTGCGGAATGGTAACGTTTAAATCTTTAGAGATATCGGGCAATAAGCCCATCATTACAAATTCTGTAATGCCGATGCCTAAACCACCAAGTGTTAAAGGGATTAAGTTCTTGTTCATGTTGTACTTAGTGTTAAAGTTACACTAAGCAAAGGTAGCGCTTTTACACTATGGATTTGTAATTAAAGTGTAAATCAAAAAGACAAAAAAAAGCTGCCTCACTCAGTGCGGCAGCTTTTTTAGCTCGTGTAAATTTTACTTCGTTTTGCTGTAAGCTAAAATCCTGTTGATTGTATCATCCGAAGGATTTTTAATCAGCCCGTCTAACTTACTTTTGATTTGATCATAAAATAAGTCGATTTCCGCATCAGATTCATTATCAGTAGTAGACTGAAACATGTTTTGGGTTGGTAAATTTACATTTGTTTTTGATGTAGAGGTTTTTGTCATAAGCAACTAAAAGTTTTTGTTTTATAAACTTAACGATAGTTGAGATGCTTTATTTTAATCCCTAAAACATTTTATGTAAAATTAATGTTACCCCTTGTAAGTCATCTCCTTTGTTTTAAGCATCTTACGAAGATTGCTCAACGCATATCGCATACGGCCCAAAGCGGTATTGATGCTTACATCAGTTAAATCGGCAATTTCTTTGAAGCTCAGGTCTGCATAATGGCGCATTAAAAGCACTTCTTTCTGCTCATCAGGTAATAGATGAATCATTGCCTTCAAGTCTTTATGCGTCTGATCCCGAAGCATTTTTTCCTCTGCACTTTCATCATAAAAGTGTAGCATATTAAATACATCCATTCCATCAGAACTTGTAATAATCGGCGTTCTTTTTTCCTTCCTGAAATAATCGATAACCAAGTTATGTGCAATACGCATTACCCAAGGTAAGAACTTGCCTTCCTCGTTATATCTTCCCGATCGCAAGGTGTTTATTACTTTGATAAAAGCATCTTGAAAAATATCCTCTGCCAGATATTGGTCTTTAACCAATAAGTAGATAGAGGTATAAATTTTACTTTTATGTCTTCGTAAAAGTTCCTGCAATCCATTCTCGTTCCCGGCAACGTATAACTTTACCAGGTCCTGATCATTATATGATTGTAAATTCATAGGTTTACCTACACTAAATCCCGTACTATTTGCTAAAAATTAATTTGTAGAAGTTTAATTTCTATAGCTGCTCTCCTATGTTTTTTGAATGTGTTAGTTTGGTTCTGAGGTTGTTAATATTCAAAGAAAGTGTTTTTTTTATCAAAAAACAAAAAATAAAATGTTAAAAAATAAATTAACCGTCTCAGTACCCTATTTTTGTATATTATTTATAAAACCCGATTATGTTAAAAAGGGTTATATTTTATATCTGTTATAATACATGAGCAAAAAAGAAGCCGAAAAAGATCCGCATAGAAATATTATCATAAAAGGTGCCCGGGTTCACAACCTTAAAAACATTGATGTTGCCATCCCGAAAAATAAGCTAGTTGTAATTACAGGTATGTCGGGGTCAGGTAAATCTTCTCTCGCTTTCGATACTTTATATGCTGAAGGGCAGAGGCGTTACGTAGAGAGTTTATCAAGTTATGCCCGTCAGTTTATGGGCAGAATGAATAAACCCGATGTAGATTATATTAAGGGTATTGCGCCTGCTATTGCAATTGAGCAGAAAGTAATTACCTCGAACCCGCGTTCTACGGTAGGTACCTCTACAGAAATTTATGATTACTTGAAATTGTTATTCTCCAGAATTGGGAAAACAATATCTCCGATATCGGGTAAAGAAGTTAAAAAAGACTCAGTAAGCTCTGTGGTTGATTATGTGAGCGCATTACCCGAAGATACAACAGTAACCATTTTTTGTCCGCTTTACCCGCATAACAACAGAACCATTAAAGAAGAATTAGCAATCTTATTGCAAAAGGGTTTTTTAAGGGTTTTGATTGATGGTAAGATTTTAAAAATTGAGTCTGTTTTAGATGATGCTGAATTCAAGGATGCTGAATTAACTGATGACAAAACCGTTCAGATTTTAATTGATAGGGTTGTAACCAATAAGGAAGAGGAAACTTTAAGTCGTTTGGCAGATTCTGTCCAAACAGCTTTCTTTGAAGGTAAGGGTGATGCTTATGTAGAAGCCGAAGGCAAAACCAAACATTTTAGCGATAGATTTGAATTAGATGGAATGCGTTTCGAGGAGCCAACACCTAATTTTTTCTCTTTTAACAATCCGTATGGTGCTTGTAAACGCTGCGAAGGTTATGGAAATGTAATTGGCATCGACGAAGATTTAGTTGTACCGGATAAAAGTAAAAGCGTTTATGATAATGCAATTGCGCCATGGCGTGGTGAAAAAATGAATATTTGGTTGCAAAATTTTATTAAGGCTGCACCAAAATTCGACTTTCCCATTCACAGGTCATACAGTGCATTAACGGAAAAGGAACAGCAATTACTTTGGACAGGAAATAAGCACTTTGCAGGCTTGGATGCTTTTTTCAAGGAATTGGAAGAGCAGACCTATAAAATTCAATACCGTGTAATGTTATCACGCTACAGGGGAAAAACTACTTGCCCTGATTGTAAGGGCTCTCGCTTGCGCAAAGATGCCTCTTACGTAAAAATTGCAGAGAAGTCGATTATTGATGTTGTTCTAATGCCTTTATCGAAAGCATTGGTGTTTTTTAACGAATTGAAACTGAATGCAAATGATGCCAAAATTGCCAAGCGATTATTGGCTGAGATAGATAACCGCTTTCTTTACCTGAATAATGTCGGGCTGGGTTATTTAACATTAAATCGTTTATCAAACACTTTATCCGGAGGTGAATCGCAAAGGATTAACCTCGCCACATCATTAGGTAGTAGTTTGGTTGGTTCGATTTATGTTTTGGACGAACCAAGTATCGGGCTGCATCCCCGCGACACCAATAAACTTATTGAAGTTTTAATTTCATTAAGAAATGTAGGCAACACGGTAATAGTTGTTGAACATGAAGAAGAAATGATGCGTGCTGCCGATTATATTATTGATATTGGCCCGGAAGCGGGAACCCACGGCGGAAATCTTGTCTTCAGCGGAGATTATCAAGAGATTTTAAAAGATAAAAAGAGTTTAACCGGTCGTTACCTCGCTGGGATTGAAAAGATTGCCATACCTGAAAAGCGAAGAAAATGGAAAGATCATGTGCTGATTAAAGGCGCAAGAGAAAACAACCTTCAGAATATTGATGTAAAATTTCCACTTGGTGTTTTCACAGCAGTAAGCGGTGTTTCTGGGTCAGGAAAAACGAGTTTGGTTAAGAAAATTTTATATCCTGCTCTGCAGAAAGCAATTGGTAATTATTCCGGAGAACAAACCGGAACGTATGATGGTATTCTCGGAAATTATGATTTGGTTAGCGCCGTTGAAATGGTCGATCAGAACCCGATTGGTCGTTCAAGCCGTTCTAATCCGGTTACATATGTAAAAGCTTGGGATGATATCAGAGCATTGTTTTCAGGCTTGGCATCAGCTAAAGCGGCAGGCTTAAAACCTGCAGCGTTTTCTTTTAATGTTGAAGGTGGGCGTTGCGATGTTTGCCAGGGAGAAGGCGAAGTGAAAATCGAAATGCAATTCATGGCTGATATTTACCTGCCTTGTGAAGCCTGCGGCGGAAAGCGTTTCAAACAGCAGGTTTTAGATGTAACTTATAAAGAAAAAAATGTATCCGAAATTCTGGATATGACCATTGAAGAAGCTGTTGAATTTTTTAGAGATGAGCAGAAAATCCTGAATAAGTTAAATCCCTTGGTTGATGTAGGTTTGGGTTATGTTCATTTAGGACAATCTTCCAACACATTATCAGGTGGCGAAGCACAACGTATTAAGCTGGCTTCTTTCCTGATCAAAGGAAATAACGCAAATAAAACGCTGTTTATTTTTGATGAGCCGACAACGGGTCTGCATTTTCACGATATCAAAAAACTTCTTAAAGCTTTAAACACTTTAATAGAACAAGGCAATACGATTTTGGTTATTGAACACAATATGGACATGATTAAATGTGCCGATTGGGTTATTGATATCGGTCCTGAAGGTGGTGATGGCGGTGGGCAGTTAGTGTTTGAAGGCGTACCTGAAGATTTGGCTAAAGCGAAAAATTCTTATACAGGGAAATATTTAGCATCGCATTTAAATTTAAATACATAATTTAGGCAATGCTTTTTCTAACGTTTTTCATAGGCATCGTACTCAACGCAATGGGTTATATTCCTCCGGGCAATATTAATCTTACGGTAGCACAACTTGCTATTAACAAGGGTATGCGGCAGGTTTGGTACTTTATCCTTTCATTTTCCTGTGTAGAAATATGCTTTACATTTGGTATGATGCGCTTTGCCCGCTGGGCAATGAGTGACATCAATCCGAATGCCGCAGTTAGTGAAGTTCGGCTGGGTACGCTGGTTGATTGTTTTATGATTCTCATGTTTATTGTAATGGGAACCATAACCTGGGTAAATAGAAATAAGGTGCCGAAAACAAGTGCCAAAAAGGATGATAAGCGAAGCGGAAGTGTTTTATACGGATTAATATTAGGCGTTTTAAATCCTGTTCAAATACCTTTTTGGTTATTTTTTGGCAATTATGTAATCCTTCATGAATGGATTAAAACCGACTATTTATCTTTGATAATTTTTAGTATCGGCTCAGGCGTTGGTTCAGCATTAGCACTGTATGTTTATGCGCATTTTGCAACATTTATACAGGAGAAATTTGCTTTGAGCAGTCTCATTATCAATAAATCTATCGCTATATTTTTATATGTACTGGCCGCTTATTTGGTGATCAAACAATTAGTGATTTTGTTATAAAGGAAACTGTTTCATTGCCAGGTTAGCTGTAATGATGTTGGGGGTTCTCAGATTCCTTCAGTTTAAATTTATTATTTAGAAATGAAAGCGCAGTTTTAATGGCGGCTTTCAGTCCCGCCAAACACTTTACTCCACTGCGTTCCGTGTTCGTTTATGTCGGGTTTAAATACAACGTTTGTGCATAAAACCCACCTAAATAGTGCTAAATTAAGTTAATTAGCCCCGGCATAACGAAAATCCTTTTGATTGCTCAAAACTTTAATCTTTCCCAAACTTAAATCAAAATATTGGAGTATTGGCGGGACTACTCTGACCCAGGTTTCACTGTCTTTGCGCTACAAAATATTTAATAAGCCGTAGAATTAGTTTTGTGACTGTAACCCGTATTTATTCCTATTTCAAAAACTCTACATTCCAAATTTTTTCTGCCTTGCGGCCAATGAGCCAAAATGATGCTGCAAGCACTGCAAAGAATAATGCCTTGTGCCAGCTATCCCAAAAATACTCGAAATAACGCGTGTAAAGGTTAAGAAAAAGAAAGGTAATACCGAACTCGCGGGCAACATCATCATGGTATTTTAAACCCAATAATCTTGCAGCCACGCAAACCGTTGCAGAAATTAGTGCCCAGTAGAACAAACTCAACTGCCTCACGGTGTACCATTCTTCGAGGCTTGCAAAGTTTCCGAAAACCGATAAAGCCCATAAGGCAACGAAAAGATAAACCATCCCTGCAATATAAGTTACTTGAAAGAAGTGCTGCATTTTCGGACTTACCTTCATGATGAATGAAGCAGCAGTTAATATTGCTCCGAAAATCACAAAACGTAAAGGATAGTTCATTCCAAGAAAATAGTAATTCCAACGACTTAAATAACCAGTTTCAGTACCAAACCATGCCCCGAGCGATATTAACGCAAAAATCCATATTAATCTTGAATTAAAAACAAAGCCCAAAACACCATAGATAAAAACTGAAATCAATATTAAAATTGAGAAGTTACCCGAACCGTTATCTATTGCCTTTCCAAAGTAAGCGATTGCATTAGCTGTGAGAAGAATTCCCGAAAAAATTATTGCCTCATTACTAAATTTAAGGTGTGATAGTTTTCTCTTCCTACGGAAACCTAAAATATATAACCAGGATGCGAGTCCGCCTGAAACAATTGCGATAACGATATTTGGCGTATTGTAAACCCTTTTTAAGTAATTTAGGATGGAATTATCAATCAATAGAGAGCCTAAAGCAATGAAGCCGCAGGCAAGGGCGACCCAAAAAGCGTACTGCGCCAAACGTAACCAGTCGAAGTTTTTGGCCTCATAGCTTTTGCGAAGTTTATTGCTTGTTTCATCGTTAATTAAGCCCTCACTTTGCCAACGCTCAATCATATCATCAAGAAACTCACTCTTTTCTCTATCAACTTTCATAGGCTGGGTAAAACACGAAGATATAAAATTAGTATTAAGATATAAGTATCCTGTATCGAGGCGAAATTGCCGACTATATTACCTCTTTAATTTTCTTGTTATTCCCTACAATCCAAATTACATCTCCGCTATCAAAAACGAAATCAGAAGATGGGTTCAGAATTCTGTCGGCTCCCCGTTCAATACCAACAATCAATGCCTGTGCTTTTTCTCTTATTCCTGCATTTCTAATGCTTAAGCCAAAAACGGGCGATTCGGCATTGATTACAACTTTTTGCAGAGTCATTTCCTTATCAGGGAAACTCTTTTCAGAATCAGTTTCGGGAATATCCACTTCCAATATTGCTTTAACGGCCGCAAGCTGGTCGTCGGCACCGATGAGGAGTAATTTATCATTCGGAAAAAGTCTTTCATCTCTCCCCGGCGTAGGTATGGCGTTTCTGCCACGTTCTATCATTGCGATGTTTACACCATATTTTTCTCTTATCATGAGGCTGGATAAGGTCATTCCGACAACTTCCGATTCGGGAGAAACCGTTAATTCGGCAAGATGAGTATCCCAAGGTAAAATAGCAGGTGTCCGGTTTTCGCGGGCGTTAAGATTCAGCATGAAACGTTTCTCCAGCTTATCGTAAAAAGTTTGAAGTTTTCTGGCGAAAATAATCATTCCCAGAACAATCAATCCGAGGGCGATCCCTGCAGCAATCCACGTATCGAAAAATTCATACATCAAAAAGCCAACGAAGAAAATACCTAAGGCGACCCTAGAAACCTCGATGGCAATTAGCGGCCCCCGGGTGTATTTTTTATTCAGCCAAAGATGAGAATATGCTGTTTTTTGAATTCTCCGTAGAGATAAGGCCCATAAAAACGGCGACATTAAAATAAAGGAAACTACCACGCTGATGATTATGGAGGTTAAGCTATTGGCAATATTTTTAACGATGAATGGTTGTACGTAACGGTAGGCTAAAAATATGATGGCGATAATGATTACCGAGTGAATAATTGTGTTAAAAATATACGAACGCAACAGAATTTTCCAATCGCTCAATGTTGTAATTCCTTCAGTACCGGAGCTGTATCTTTCGATTCCATCGAGCCACTTTTGAGGGAGGTTTTTCTTGAGAAACTGATAAAAAGGTTCTGAAAGTTTGATGAGATACGGCGTTGTAAATGTGGTTATTGCTGCCGCAGCTACCGCTATGGGGTAGAGAAAATCACTTGTAACTTTCAGCGTTAAGCCCAATGATGCTATAATGAAGGAAAACTCTCCAATTTGCGCCAAACTCATTCCGGATTGTACGGATGTTTTTAATGGCTGACCGGATAATAAAGCGCCAAGAATGGTAAATAATATTTTGCCGAAAATGATAACAAATGTTGCAATAAGAATTGGAAACGCATATTTAACCAGCATTGAAGGGTCGATGAGCATGCCCACGGAAACGAAGAAAACTGCAGCGAACAAATCTTTTACTGATTTAGTTAAATGTTCGATACGTTCTGCTTGGGTAGTTTCGGCTAAAATAGAGCCCATAATAAATGCACCAAGGGCAGGAGAGAAGCCTACTTTATCTGCAAGCAAAACCATTACCAAACATAGGGCTAATGAAACAACCAACATGGTTTCATCATTCATTAATTTTTTGGTCGCTTTTAAAAACGACGGAACTAAGAAAATGCCCCCCAGAAACCAGAGTACTAAGAAGAAAGCAAGTTTTAAAATTGAGAATAACATTTCAGTGCCTGCCGATTGCTGACTTACAGCAAGTGTTGAGAATAAAACCAGTAATAAAATCGCGACCAGATCTTCAACAATTAAAACACCGAAAACAAGCCCGGCAAATTTCTTGTGTTTTAACCCAAGCTCTTCGAAAGCTTTTATCGTAATCATGGTTGAGGATATTGATAATATACCTCCAAGAAATAAACTATCCATGTTAGACCACCCCATTGCTTTGGCAACAAGGTAGCCCGCAAGAATTATAAAAAGCACTTTAACAATTGCTGTAATGGAAGCAGAGCCACCAACTTTAACCAATTTTTTAAAGCTGAATTCTAATCCCAGACTGAATAAAAGGAAAATTACACCAATCTCACCCCAAATATTAATACTTTTTGTGTCGGTTACGGATGGAAAGAAACTTAGGTGCGAGCCAACTAAAAGGCCTGCCAAAATATAGCCTAAAACCAATGGCTGTTTTATTCTTTTAAATATGAGTGTGGTTATTCCTGCAGCGGCAAGAATTAATCCTAAATCGGCAATTAAATCTGGTAAATGCATGTAACAAAAATCGGTAAATGGTAAACATGTAAAGCACAACAAGTTGCTGTGTTTATAAATTTTCAGAATTCCGCATCGCTGCGGTTCAATTAAGAAATGCTACCAAAAAACATGTTTTGGGTAAAGCATTTTAAATTGGCACCAATAATTGAATTTTAACCGTCTGATTATAATTTTAGCATGGATAGCCTGGTTCTTTAAAAAAAGGAAGAAAAGAAATGTTAGGAGGAAGCAAACTGCGTATGAAATTTTTACAACAGAATTGTTTATAAAATCTTTTTGCAGATTTTCATAATCGCGGATAAAATCAGTGTTAATTTTTACTAGTTTTTTGCCATAAATAAAACTGACCTCAGCACTTTTTTTTAAGCCATTATCCTTCTGTTTTTGCGAAGCAGAACCTGCAAAACTTACAAAAAAAGTTAGAAGAGTGATAATGTAAAAAAGCCTCATTGCCGCTAATTTAGCGAAAATGAGGCTTTTTTCAAAGAAAAAAGTGCAATAAAACCTATTCTGTTATAGATTCAAAATACTTCAGCGTGGCTTCTTTATCTTTTTGAAGCTGAATGGTTAAGTCTGCTAAACCGGTAAATTTTACATCATGACGTAAAAATTTAAGGAAGTTCATTTTGATATCCTGACCATAAATTTCACGGTTAAAATCGAAAATGTTTACCTCAATATTTCTGGTCATCCCATTAATGGTAGGTCTTTGGCCAATGTAAGCCATCCCTTTAAAGGTTGATGGCTGGAGGTTAAAGTCGGGAGGAGTTAGATTTTCACCGGAGCTTTCGGCTTCAAGCGCCATTTCCACAGTTACAGCATAAATTCCATCACCGGGGATAAGTTTGTAAGTTTCTTCAACAAAAAGGTTTGCGGTTGGAAAACCTATAGTTCTTCCAATCTTATCTCCTTTAATAACCCTGCCGAAAATCGAAAAAGGATAACCCAGGTAATCCGCTGCTAAACTAACATCGCCAGCCAAAAGCGCTTGGCGAACTTTAGTTGAACTTACGGCAACGTCATGAATGTCTTGCTCCATAATTTCTTCTACTGTGAAGCCAAAATGTAAGCCCGCGGCTTTTAAGTCGGCCAGGTTACCGGAGCGGTCTTTACCAAAGCGATGGTCGTAACCGATAATAATATGTTTAGTGCCAATATTATTTACCAAAATATTTTTAATGTAATCTTCAGGAAGCTGATTCGAGAAATCGCGGGTGAATGGCGTGATTATAAGATGATCCACGCCGAGACCTTTTAATATCTCAGCCTTTTCATTAATGGTATTAATCATCTTCAAATCCTGGTTTTCAGGGTCGATAATCATCCGCGGATGCGGGAAAAAAGTTAAGATTACACTTTCGCCACCGTCTGTTTTTGCTTTCTCTACAAGTTGTTTGATAATTTTTTGATGGCCGAAATGAACACCATCAAATGTGCCAATGGTAACTACGGCATTATCCAGTTTTTGAAAGTCTGAAAGGTTGTGGTATATTTTCAATGGGAATGTTTTATAGTTATGGGTTTTGCATGAGGGATGGAAGCGGTATACTTTTTTGTTTGCTGACATTTGATTTTTAGGATGACAATGACAAAAAAGATTTAGCGTACAGCCCGACCCCTTGCGCAGCTTGGGGGCATGCCCTAATTTTTATTTATATTTTAATGTAATGCATGGCGTTTAACCACGCCACCTTTTAAATCGGCAATTTGTTGTTGAATTACGAATGCATCCGCATCAATTTGTCTGATGGCGGTTTGCAGTTTACTCATTTCGAGTTTCGTTACTACGGTAAAGATAATATCAATATCCTTCTTTTCACCGTAGCCACCTTCACCCTTATAAATGGTTACACCGCGTTTCATTTCACCGATTATAAACGCTTTTATAGCATCCTGATGTTCGGAAATAATGGTTACGCCTGTGTATTGTTCTATTCCGTTAACAATAAAGTCGATGGTGTAAGATGCGGATAAGTACGTTAGAATTGCGTAAAGTGCAGTTTCAATATTTAAGAAATAAGCGGCAAATGCAAAGATGATAATGTTTAAAATCAGGATAATATTACCGACAGTCAGGATGCTGTTTTTACTGATGTAAAGTGCAAGAACTTCGGTACCGTCTATTACGCAACCGCCACGCATTGCCAACCCGATCCCTCCGCCCAGAAATAATCCACCGAAAAAAGCAATTAATAGTTTATCGTGGGTAATCGGCTGAAATGGCAAAACAACTAAGGCAATTGATAATGCTGCAATTGCGATAGCGGTTCTCAACGCGAAGCCTTTTCCAATTTGTCTGTAACCTAAAATTACAAACGGAATGTTTATTATAGCGATAAGATATGATAAATTCCATCCGGTTAATGTGCTAACCAGCAGTGAAATACCTGTTACACCACCATCGATGAAATGATTGGGCATCAGAAAACTTTTCAAACCAAAACAAGCTGAAGTAACGCCGGCCGTAATTAAGAGAACTTCTTTAATTAAGCGGGCATTCTTGTTTTTGATGTTATTCATGCTTCTTCTTGAGTTTTAACTTCTTCTTTCTTGCTACGAATATAATTAACAAGCTCTAGAACCTCAAACGAATCCGAAAGCAAAAAGTTTCCGCTGCGGGTTCTTGTTAATTTTGAAAGATAGGCGCCGCTGTTTAATTGTTTCCCGAAATCTGATATCAGCGAGCGAATGTAAGTGCCTTTGCTGCAAATAATTCTGAAATCTATTTCAGGTAATTCGATACGTGTAATCTCAAATTCGGGAACGGAAACAAAGCGTTTACGCAGTTCCACTTCTTCACCCAATCTGGCTTTCACATACAAACGTTCTCCGTTTACTTTTACTGCTGAATGTGCAGGCGGATATTGCTCAATGTCGCCAATGAAGGGTTTCGTAGATTCGTAAATTTCATCCTCTGTGATTCTGCTGATGTCGAAGGTCTCATTCACTTCAGTCTCCATATCGAACGATGGTGTGGTAGCGCCGAGAATCATTGTTCCGGTATATTCTTTTTCCTCAGCCTGAAAAGTATCTATTTGTTTGGTGAGTTTACCTGTACAAATAATAAGCAAACCTGTAGCTAACGGGTCTAACGTACCGGCATGACCAACCTTAAGTTTTAATGGCTTTAAAGAATTACGGATTTTACCAACCACATCAAAGGATGTCCATTTATAGGGTTTGTTAATTAACAACAGTTCGCCGTCGGCAAAATTGAAATCTTTAAGCTTTGAATTTTCTGTACTCACAAATCTTTTTTGCGCAAAGATACAGATTAAATAATTTGTAAGTTATGCCCGGTTGCCAAGAGAATAATGATAATTAAACCGGCCGCAATTCGATACCATCCAAAAACTCTGAAACCATGCTTGTTCAGGTAGCCGATAAAACTTTTAATCGCCAAAAGCGCTACAACAAACGCAACTACGTTACCAATAATTAGTAAGCTTGTTTGCTCATGTGTAATGGTATTCCCTTCTTTATAAAAATCGTAAAGTTTTTTAGCTGTAGCGGCAAACATAGTTGGGACGGCTAAAAAGAATGAAAACTCTGCCGCAACTTTTCTGGTTAGTTTTTGCGTCATACCCCCAACGATGGTTGCGCCTGAGCGAGAAACCCCCGGAATCATAGCAATACACTGAAAGAAACCAATTTTGAGCGCTGTAAGATAAGTTATATCCTCTTCCTCGGTAACAGTGGGGTTGTTAAACCATTTGTCTACAAATAATAAGATAACGCCGCCAACTAATAGGGAAATTCCAACGGCCATCGGACTTTCTAACAGCGCATCAATGGCATCACTCAGCAAAAGGCCAAAAATAGCAGCAGGTATAAAGGCAACCAAAAGTTTGATATAGAAATTTATGCTTTTGAAAAATCTTTTGAAATAAAGTACTACAACAGAAAGAATGGCGCCCAGCTGAATGGCAACAGTGAATAATTTAACAAAAGGATCACTTGCAATGCCCATTAAAGAAGAACCAATAATCATATGACCGGTACTCGAAACGGGTAAAAACTCAGTTAATCCTTCAATAATTGCAAGGATAACAGCTTCAAAAGAATTCATAATTGTTTTTAAAATAATAGAAATAAAGAAAACGCTCAAGGTTAATTCAGCGTTTTTAAATTCATCCCCGAGGGACAGTTATTTTTTAAGAATAGCGTAAATGCCGAATGCAAAGCCAAACAGAACTACTAAAGGAGCCAGTAATGTTCTTCTAAAATCGTAGATGTCGCCTGTAGTGCCCATCATTAACATAAAGCCAACTGCTACTATCGCAATGCTAATTAATAATAACTGATAGTTTTTCTTAGTAAAAACCAATTCGCTTTTAACGTCCTTTGCAACAGGACTTGTTTTTTTTTCTGCCATTATCTGTAAAGATGATAAGATTTTAAACGTAAGTATCTGCTCACTGCAAACCAAGTACTTATGCCTGTTATAAAAATTCCGATGATTAATAAACTTATAAATACAAAGCCAAATTCTTTGTAATTATTAAGGATAATTATTTCAGGAACCTCTTTTCTGGCATAAATTAAGGTAGCCAACAAAATTATAATTGCTATAAATGCGGCAATTAATCCGTGTAAGGCTGCATATAATAAGAAAGGACGTCTGATAAAATTTTTTGTTGCACCAACCAGCTGCATACTTTTGATTAAAAAGCGTTGCGAGTAAATTGCTAATCGTATAGTGTTGTTAATCAGTGCAATAGAAATAACCAGTAAGATCGCAGCAAAGGCTAAAATTATTAAGCCAATGGTACTAATGTTTTTGTTTACCATATCGATAAGCGAACTTTGGTAAACAACCTCTTTCACAACAGGGTTTTTTGAAATATTTGCTTTTAAAGCATCAATGCCTTTATTATTTGCCGATTCTGCTTTTAGGTACACATCGAACGTAGATGTTAATGGGTTGTAACCCAAAAAGTTAACAAAATCTTCGCCCAGGTCTTGCGTTAAATTTCTTGCAGCCAACTCCTTATTTACATACTGAGTTTGCTTTACAGCAGGATTTGCATTCAGCTCTTTTTGGAAAGCTAAAATATCTGCTTCCTTTGCGCCTTCATCTACAATAATGTTTAAAACAATATTTTCTTTAACATAATTAGACAGGTTTTTGGCGTGTACAAGTACCAACCCAAGCAGCCCCAGCATTAATAAAACCAATGCAATACTAAAAATAGTAGAGATATATACGGTTTTGGTTTTCTTAGATGCGTCACTTACTTCGAATTCTTCCATGTATTTCAATTTTGTTTTTGCGAAAATATAAATTATACCTGATAAACACCAATTTAATCAGGCTTTAAATGAAGCTAACGTTGGTATTTCAATTTTAGTTTTCGGAGGGTGGGATCATTATAAAAATCGTTTTTTTTAGAAAGCGGTACGAAATTTGGACAAACGGCGTTAATATCATAACTAAAACATAAATCTACTCTAAATGAAAAAACAAATTACTGTACTAAGTTTGCTTTTTTTGGCAACAACAGCATTAATCTCCTGTAAAAAGGACGAAACTTCAGTTAAAGCTCGAATTTTTGGAAAATGGACCGTAAATAAAATCGAAGTTTCAGGAAATACAAACGAAATGCTCAACGGAACAACTAATTATACCATCAACGATTACATAGATTTTAAATCCAATGATGATGATCAGGTTGAAATTAGTTTAGTAAATCAAAGAACTATTGGTACTTATACAGCAACTTTGGATAATAACTTTAGCATGATCTTTCCTGAAGGTACTTCATATTGCACAATACTTACGCTCTCCGGAACGCAGCTCCAATTTCGTGCTAAGCTGGATAAAACCAACATAACTAAGGTGTATTACTTAACGAGATAAAAATCTTAATCCCCCGATTATTTGCTTGCGCCATTGGTTTTACATCAGTGGCGCATTTTTATTGGGCGGATTTCTTTATTCAAGTCGTCAATCCTTTTTACACTAAATAGCTTGCTTCTTAGCTCGTAATCCAGAAAGTATGAAGAACCCAAGCATAAAAGTCAAATCCAACGATATGTGTGTTTATGTGGCAAAAAGCGATTAAAATTATGTTTCACTAAACCCCTTAATTTCCGTAATTTCGCCCCTTTAAAAATTAAAACTTGCAATGGATTACCAATTCAAAGAAATAGAACAAAAGTGGCAGAAGTTTTGGGCCGACAATCAAACATTCAAAGCCGAAAATCATTCTGAGAAACCAAAATATTACGTGTTAGACATGTTTCCTTATCCATCAGGAGCTGGCTTACATGTTGGTCATCCGCTGGGTTACATTGCATCAGATATTTTTTCGAGATATAAGCGCCTTAAAGGATTTAATGTGTTGCATCCAATGGGGTACGATTCATTTGGTTTGCCAGCAGAACAATATGCTATCCAAACCGGTCAGCATCCGGCTATTACAACGGAGGCAAACATTGCCACTTACCGTCGGCAGTTAGACCAAATTGGTTTTTCTTTTGATTGGAGTCGCGAAGTGCGTACCAGCGAGCCATCTTATTATAAGTGGACGCAATGGATTTTCATGCAGTTATTCAATTCATGGTATAACATTGAAAATGATAGGGCAGAAGACATCACTACCTTAATTGAAAAATTCAATGCATCAGGCACAGCAGATGTTAAGGCAATTTGCGATGATGATGTGAAATCTTTCTTACCGAGTGATTGGGCTACTTTTACAGACGAGGAAAAACAAATCGAGTTGTTAAAATACCGTATGACTTACCTGAGAGAAAGCACCGTAAACTGGTGCCCGGCTTTAGGAACAGTTTTGGCAAATGATGAAGTGAAAGATG